>LFRM01024837.1_pt1 | contig 43849 bp, 41 predicted proteins | sample 618341 | NCBI WGS metagenome assembly LFRM01 (sample SAMN03654438, study PRJNA283298) | anaerobic digester metagenome | isolation source: pool of bioreactors CSTR01a, CSTR02a, and CSTR03a thermophilic anaerobic... | place: Denmark: Kgs. Lyngby | collected 2014-05-21 | reverse complement strand
CGGTTCATAATCGCGATTGGTGAATACTTTCTGCACGCCCAGCTGCCGGGCCAATTCGGGAATGCAATCCCGGGCCGCCCCATACCTGACAATCAGCCCACTGCCCTGCCCGCCGGCCTGCAAGGACAAGGCATGCAAGCCGGCATCAAGAGCCAGAACGCTTTGATGAATAAATTCAACCCGGCGGTCTTTACGGCCAGGCAGGGCATCCAGGATATCGGTATCAAAAATAAAAACACAATACACGTTGCGCGCAGTCCGCAAGGCATGGTAAAGCGCGGCATGATCCTCACAGCGCAAGTCACGGCGAAACCAGACCAGGGCCGCTGTCATGGGCGCGGGCTCAGCCAGAGGTTTTTTTGTATCATCCTTGAGCATCAAATTGCCTCCCGCTTGGCACGCCAGGCGGCCAAGGCCTCGATAATATCCTGGGCTTTACGAAAAAAGACGGTATTTGCCGGCAACCGTTTTGAATTGAATAAAGCCGCATTCCCACCCATCCATAGCTCTGTGCCGACAGGCAGATTCTGGCGCAATTGCTTCAGGTTCTGGATCACCTCCTGAACCGGTGCATGGGTACTGACACCAATGGCCACAATATCTGCATTCAATTCCCCGGCCGCCGCCAGAATTTCCGACAAGGGGGTATCCGCCCCCAGGGACAGGCGCTCACAATTTTCAAGGGCAAAAAAGCATTCGGCCATGAGCAAACCCAACGTGTGTTTTTCTTGCGGCAAAGTGGTTAACAACACACGCGGAGTACGGATTTCATCGGGTAGTTTGATGTCGATAGCCGTCATGGCGTCTCTTAAAATCCCCTGGATGGTTTCCGTAAACAGGTGCTCCTGAAACACGGAAAGCTCACCCTGCATCCAGGCAACACCCACCTCCCGGGCCAATGGGGAAATAATATTTTCTATGGTTGCAGCCAGGCCATACTTAACCAGTTGTTGCTGTACAGCGCGACGAAATCGTTCTGACTGATTGTCTTTCAGCCACTGTATCCATTCTCTATCCAGGGTCTGTCCGTTTTTTGTTTTTCCTGAATGACGCCCGGATCCTGACTCTTGGGCCGTCTTGCTTAAGGCATGCAATTCATCCAGCGATAAGCGGGCCACCTTTGAAGGCCGGTAACCCGCCACCAGCAAGCGTTTGATAACCACCAATTTATCAAGGTCAGACTGAAGATAGCTGCGATTGCCCTGGGCATCCCTTTGTGGATTCGGGAACCCGTAACGATGTTCCCACATACGCAAGGTCATTTTGCTTAGCCCCGTGTCACGTTCAATATCGGATATTGAGTAGTTCACGGCAGGAAGAATCGTATGGGTGGTTTGGTTCATTACAAATCTACAAAAAAGAAAAAACGGTCATTTGAAAAAGTGCCTGGCTTGCTGTGCACACTTTGCTGCATTAATGGGGCAGGCATGCTCTGCCGCCATTTTCACCACTCGAGGCAATAAAAACAATAGTGAATTTTAAGCTGGCCCTAAAAAAAACATAATGCACATATACAAAAACATTTTTATTTAAATTGTATTATACAAAATAATATTTTGATTATACAATTATAAAAATTCATCGTTTTTTAGATGCCATTTAGAAGTCGTATTTTTTTCTGCATCAAGGTTTTAATTATGAAAGTTGCCATTATCGGTTCCGGAATTAGCGGCCTGGCCGCTGCCCATACGCTTGGCAGCAGCGCCAACATTACTTTATTTGAGGCCAACAGCTATTTTGGCGGACATGCCAATACCGTCAATGTAACCCTGCCAACCCCGACAGGAAATATCAGCCATGGCATAGATACCGGTTTCCTGGTGTTCAATCAAAAAACCTATCCCGAATTGATCCGTCTTTTCAAAAGCCTGAATGTATCCACAGCCACCTCTGATATGTCATTTTCAGTACAGGTGCCCAATGCATTCAGGCAGCGCAATCTGGAGTGGAGCGGCAGCAACCTGAATACGGTTTTTTCACAAAGAAGCAACTTTCTGCGCCCCCGTTTCTGGCTCATGCTCAAGGATATTCTGCGTTTCAATACCTTATGCACAAAGCTGGCGAACAACCTGGATGATAAAAAACTGTTAACACAAACCCTGGAAGATTTTCTGGCGCAGCACAAATTTGGCAAGACATTCAGGGAATGGTACCTGTTGCCCATGCTGGGTTGCATCTGGAGCTGTCCCACCCGGCAAATGCTGCAGTTTCCTGTGGCAACCATGATTCGCTTCTGCCACAACCACGGCCTTGTCCAGGTTACCGACCGGCCACAATGGCTGACGGTCAACAAAGGCTCACGCCAGTATGTTGAGAAAATCACCGCAAGTATTGCCGACAAACGCCTGAATACACCCGTTCTACAGATCAGGCGCAACCAAAACAGCGTGCAGATCCTGACTGCAAACGGTCTGGAGCATTTCGACCATGTGATTATGGCCACCCACTCCGATCAGGCCCTGGCCTTGCTGGAACAGGCCACACCAAGGGAACGGGACATTCTGGGTGCTATCCAGTACCAGAAAAACCATGCCATTTTGCACACCGACACCGCTGTCTTGCCCGACAATAAGCGTGCCTGGGCCTCATGGAATTATGAAAGAAGCGCAAACACAGACGCTTCTTCCGCCCGTATCTGCCTGCATTACCTGATCAACCGTTTACAACCCTTGCCTTTCAGCCAACCGGTTATTGTGTCACTGAACCCGGTCAAGCCGATTGACCCGGCAACCATTATTGGCGAATATGAATACGATCATCCCGTTTTTGATATGGCCGCCATTGATGCCCAGAAAATATTGAAAAAAATACAGGGTCAACACCGCACCTGGTACTGTGGCGCCTGGACCGGCTATGGTTTCCACGAAGACGGACTCGTGTCGGGCATGCAAGTGGCCAGGCAGCTCATGGCAGAGCATGAAGACAGCCTGAAAAAAGCAGCCTGACATGAGCGGCAAAACACCTCCCCCTTGCGCATTGATCGGTTTCGGACAGGTCTACCATGCCCGGTTGCAACCCACCGTCAATCATTTTCGCTATCCCACTTTTTTCCTGATGTTGCCCATGCGACATCTGCATGACAGTGGTGGTGCATTGGCCATCAATAAGCCGGGGGCCATCAGTTTCCATGATTGTGACCACGGCGATGGCCGGAGCCCCGAACAGGGTGGCGCCCTGGCCTGGCTCAATGAACTGCTTTTGACCCAGGGCATTGATGATGCCAACGGTGAAATATGGCTGCATTGCTACCCGCGTGTATTGGGGTATACCTTCAAACCCGTCAGTTTCTGGTTCTGCCATCATGCCGACGGTCATCTTCGGGCCATTGTCGCGGAAGTCAATAACACCTTTGGCGAACGGCATTTCTATTTGCTTGACCAGCCCCGCTTTGGTGCATGGACAGACATTCAGAAAGTCTTTCATGTTTCCCCGTTTTGCGACGTCAAAGGCCAGTATCACTTTTGCTTCATGCGCAGCGAACACCAGGACGGCCTGAAAACATCGGTATTGATTCACTATCACGAAGCCGAAAAACCGATCCTGAAAACCAGCATCAGCGGAACATTGCTGCCCATTACACCAGCCACTTTAAGGCGGGCGCTTTGGCGCTATCCTGCCATGACGGTCATGATCATGCTGCGCATCCATTGGCAGGCATTCAAACTCTGGGTCAAACGCACCGGATTCCGTCACAAACCCAGTCCTCCTGATCAATCTGTAACCCGTTGAGACTATTCACGATGAATACCACCACCGCCAGCAACCCACAAACCCTGAGCTTGCCCCGCAACGTACCGGCCAGTGTCAAAAACGCTTTTCGCCTGTTAAGCCATTTGCAATATGGCAAATTGATTGTTGTCTTGCCCGATGGCCAGTCCCAGCTTTTTGGTACTCAGGAGACAAGCGCAAACCAGAGTGTTCCGGTTCTGCACCTGCACAACTGGCAGGTTTGCAATGCCGTCTTCAAATCAGGTGACATTGGTTTTGCCGAAACCTATATTTCGGGTGACTGGAGCACTCCGGACCTGCCCGCCCTGCTGACCCTGCTGATACGAAATCGCCAGCATTTGAGCCAACTGATTTACGGCAACTGGCTGGGTCGGCTGGCGTATCGCATTCGCCATTTGCTCAATCGCAATACCCGCAGCAACAGCCGCAAAAACATTCATGCCCATTATGATCTAGGCAATGATTTTTATTCCTTATGGCTGGATAAAAGCATGAATTACTCCAGCGCCCTGTTTGAGGCTAACCCTCAGGCAGATCTTGAAACCGCGCAGATGGCAAAAATCAGACGGGCACTGGAAATGGTGCACCTGAAGCCGGGCGATCGCCTGCTTGAAATTGGTTGCGGCTGGGGGGCCCTGGCCGAGATGGCCGCCGTTCAATTCCAGGCACACCCAACGGGCGTCACGCTTTCAAGCGAACAGCTGGCGTATGCCCGCCAACGTATGGACAGCCTGGGCATGAGCGCTCAGTCCGATTTACGCCTGCAGGACTACCGCGATATCAACGACGACGCTTTCGATGCCATTTGTTCCATTGAAATGGTCGAGGCGGTGGGCAAAGAATACTGGCCCGTTTATTTCCAGTCCATCAGCCGCCTGCTTAAACAGGGTGGCCGTGCCTGCATCCAGAGCATTGTGATTAAGGATGAATTATACGAGCGTTACATCAACGGTACCGACTTCATTCAGCAATACATTTTCCCCGGTGGCTGCCTGCCCTGTCCTGACGAATTACGCCGTCAGATCAACAAGGCCGGACTCAAACTGGAAAACGAATTTTCCTTTGGTCTGGATTATGCCAAAACATGCCGGCTCTGGCGTGAGGACTTCCTGGCCCAGCAGGCACAGGTCAAACAACTGGGCTTTGATGACACCTTCATGCGGACATGGGAATTTTACCTTGCCTATTGTGAAGCCGCCTTTACGGAAGGCAGTATCAATGTCATGCAACTGACACTTGTCAAGGAGTAAAAAATGAACGCGACCCGTTTATTGGCCATGCTGACACTTGCCGCCAGCTGCGCCACGTTGCCAAACGCCATGGCTGCCGGCAAGGCCGGCCCTGTTGCCCCAACTGCCATGACGGTGTCCCTGCCTGCCAATTTGCAGCCGGTGGGCAATGCCACCATGCGTTTCCTGGGCTGGAATATTTACCAGGCGTCGCTTTGGGCGGCTCCCGGTTTTAACCCGCAACGCTATGCAGACTATCCCCTGGCACTTGAACTGACTTATTCAAGATCTTTCACAGGTAAGGCAATTGCCGACCGATCGCTGGAAGAGATGCGTCGCATTGGCCGCTTTACACCCGAACAAGAGAAACAATGGCAACAGGCACTGGCCGACATTCTTCCTGATGTCCAGGAAGGTGACCAAATCCTGGGCTTGCACCAGCCTGGCCAAGGCGCGGTTTTCATGCAATCCGGACGCCCGCTTGGCAGTATTCGTGATGCTGAATTTTCCAACCTGTTCTTTGGTATCTGGCTTTCTGAAAAAACCTCGGAACCGGCCTTGCGACAGTCCTTGCTTGCCCTGGGTAAACCGGCCGCCAACTGAACAGGCCTGAACAAATCATGTCAGCACCTGCCAAACTTACTCTGCCACAGGCGGCAAGCTATGGGACTTTGGGGTTACCACTGGCCTTCATTGCACTTCCCCTGTATATCCTGCTGCCCAATTACTATGCCAATGAATTCGGGATTTCACTTTCCGTGCTGGGTTTACTATTCCTGGCAAGCAGGCTGTTTGATGCCCTGACCGATCCCTTGCTGGGCCGCTTAAGCGATTTCCTGTTCAACCGGCCAAACGCCAGCATCATGCCCTTTATTGGCCTGGCATCCATCGTGCTCATACTGGGTCTGGCCGGACTGCTGTTTCCCCCCGTTCCGGTCGCTTCAGGGTCAAGACTGATCATCTGGATTACCACCTGCCTGCTCAGCACCTATACCGTCTACAGTTTCCTGATGATCATGCACCAGGCGTGGGGTGCCCGGCTGGGTGGCGATGCCGTCATGCGTGGCAAGATTGTTGCTGCACGGGAAAGCGCCGGGCTGATCGGTGTCATGCTGGCCTCAGCCATTCCCGGATGGCTGGGCTACCAGGCCATGCTGATCAGCTTCATGATTTGCCTTGGCCTGGGGTTTTTCTGCTTAAGCCTGGCTACCAAACCGGTCCACAATCATTTAAACCCGACACAAGTCGCTTCCCTCTGGCATCCCTTCAGGCAGGCACCGTTTCGGCGTCTTTTGCTGGTTTTCGTGCTCAATGGTATTGCCTCGGCCATCCCAGCCACCCTCGTGCTTTTTTTCATCCAGGACCGTATCCGTGCGCCTTTGGCCAGCGAACCCTGGTTTTTAGGTCTTTATTTTCTATGTGCCGCCTTGTCCATGCCCTTCTGGCTATATCTCGTGCGTCGCATTGGCCTGGCCAAAACCTGGCTCAGCGGCATGCTTTTATCCATTCTGGTGTTTATCTGGACACTTTCATTGGGTGAGGGCGATGCCATTTATTTTGCGTTCATTTGCGCATTTTCCGGTTTTGCCGTGGGTGCCGATCTGGCCCTGCCTGGCGCCATGCTTGCCGGCCTGATCCGCGCGCTGGGCCATGGCGGCAAGCATGAAGGCGCTTATCTGGGCTGGTGGAACTTCATGACCAAAGCCAATCTGGCACTGGCGGCCGGCCTGACACTGCCTTTGCTTGAATGGCTGGGTTACACCCCAGGTATCCGGGATACGCAGGCATTGCAAATGCTCAGCCTGGTTTATGCCGGCTTGCCCTGCATGCTTAAATCTTTGGCCGCCTGGGCACTTTACCGTTTTTTCCAGGCACCCCATTCACCTCAGGAGCTTTAACCATGAAGAAACGTATTTTATTTTCAGCTACCGCCCTGCTTTCAGCACTTGCCCTGGTTGGCTGCACCGGGCAACAGCTTGCCGATTACCAAAACGAAACGCCCTCCCTGGATCTGGCTACTTATTTTAATGGTCCGCTTGAGGCCCATGGCATTTTCCAGGATCGTAGCGGCAAGGTGGTCAAACGCTTCATTGTCAAAATGGAAGGCCGCTGGACGGGCAACAAGGGGGTTCTGGACGAACATTTCACTTATTCTGACGGCACCAAAGAACGCCGGGTATGGCATCTTGAAAAACTCGCCGATGGCCGCTATACCGGCACCGCGGGTGATGTTGAAGGCCAGGCACAGGGGCAGATCTCGGGCAACGCCTTCAACTGGCAGTACACGCTGAAACTGCCAGTGGATGGCAAAACCTATTCTGTCCAGTTTGATGACTGGATGTACCTGATGGACGACCGGGTCATGCTGAACCGGGCCACCATGAGCAAATTCGGCATCAAGCTGGGCGAAGTGACTTTGTCGTTTTACAAATCATGATGAACCTGAATCCACCCATCACCCAGTGGCAAAACAGGCATGTGTGGCTGATTGGTGCCTCTAGTGGCATAGGACTGGCCCTGGCTGAAAAACTGGCCGCCCAAAAAGCAAACGTGATTGTTTCGGCACGCAACCGTGAGGCGCTGGATGCTTTTGTAGCCAAACACCCTGGCAGCCAGGCCTTGCCACTGGATGTAAGCCACCCCGAGAGCCTGGCCCAGGCTTTTGATACCCTGTACAACACCACTGGCTGCCCAGACCTGGTGTGCTATTGTGCCGGCCATTACAAGCCGCTACGTGCCCCTGAATACGATCTGGAAGAAATGCTGCGTCATCAGCAAATCAACGTGACCGGCCTGCTTTATTTGCTGGACCGGCTTCTTCCCCTGATGCTGGAACAGGGCCGGGGCCATATCAGCCTGATCAGCAGCGTGGCCGGTTTTCGCGGTTTACCCAAAAGCCTGGCCTATGGCCCCACCAAGGCGGCCCTGATCAATCTGGCCGAGTGCCTGTATCTTGACGTGCATGACCGTGGGCTGGGGATCAGCCTGATCAATCCGGGATTTGTACAAACACCGCTCACCGCCCAAAATGATTTTGCCATGCCTGCCCTGATCACACCCGATCAGGCCGCCGACCATATCATTGCAGGCTGGGAGAGGGGCCGCTTCCACATTGATTTTCCGAAAAAATTCACGCTGTTTATGCGTTTACTAAGAATCCTGCCCTACCCGCTGTATTTTTGGCTTGTCCGCAAAATAACCGGTCTTTAAGCCAATGAATGATGACCTTTACCATGAATACTGCCATGACATCACCCAGCACTCAGCATAACTCAGCCCAGCAGCGCTTGCTGGATTTTTATACCACCATCAGTCCAAACAGCCTGAACCGGATTTTTGAAATATACGCCGCGGAAGCCCGTTTCAAAGACCCTTTCAATGATGTCAAAAACCCTGCCCAAATCAGGAAAATTTTCGAACATATGTTTGAATCTTTAAATAAACCGCAATTCACCATTTTGCAATGCATTGCGCAAGACAATCATTGCTTTATCTTGTGGGATTTAACGTTTTATTTCAAAAGCACCCAGCCCGATACACGGCAAACCATTCATGGCGGCAGTCATGTGATTTTCAATGAAGAAGGCATGGTCAGCTACCATCGCGACTATTGGGATGCCGCTGAAGAACTGTATGAAAAATTTCCCCTGCTGGGTAGCCTGCTCAGATGGATCAAACGGCGTCTTTGCGTCCACTAACGACAAATTCAAACGGTTAAATAAGCCCGTTTGACGTCTTCATTTGCCATGAGTGACTGAATGGAGCCGCTGTACTTGACTTGGCCCTTTTCAAGCACATAGGCCCGATCCGACACCAGTTCGGCAAAAGGCAGGTTCTGTTCAGACAGCAAAATGCCAATCCCTTTTTCTTTAAGGGCCAGTATCATGCGGGCCATTTGTTCCACCACCACCGGTGCCACCCCTTCCGAGGGCTCATCCAGCAGCACCATGAAGGGATTGCCCATTAAGGTCCGGGCCACGCTCAGCATTTGCTGCTCACCCCCACTCATCTTGCCACCGGGCCGGTCCAGCATCTTGCCCAGATTGGGAAACAGGGAAAACAGGGATTCACGGGTCCAGACAACGGCTTCACGGCCATCGGGCCAATACCGCACGGGCTGGCGCCCCACGTCCAGATTCTCGGTCACGCTCAGGTCGGAAAACACCCGCCGGTCTTCGGGTACATAACCCAGGCCCTGCCGGGCAATCCGGTAAGGTTGCCAGCGTGAAATATCCTGGCCCATGAAAGTAACCTTGCCGCTGGTGCGATCGAGCAGGCCCATGATGGATTTAAGCGTGGTTGATTTTCCCGCGCCATTACGGCCCATTAACGCCACCACTTCACCCTGGCCCACCGTCAGGTTCACATCAAACAGGATATGTGCCCCGCCATACCAGGCATTCAGGCTCGAAACCGTTAACAGGTCTGTTTCACCCGCTGACGGCTTGGTTTTTTCCGGCAAGATGGCACTCATGTTGTCAACCCTTCTTTCAGTTTTTCCAGCCCGATTCCCGAGCCCAGGTAAACCTCCCTGACCTGCGGATGGTTGCGGATTTCGTCGGGTGAGCCTTCGGCAATCAGCCAGCCCGCGGCCAGCACAATGATGCGGTCAGCATAGGCAAACACCACATCCATACTATGTTCGGTAAACAGGACACCCATATTGCGCTGCCTGGCCAGTTTGCGCGTCAGGGCCATCAATTCATTACGTTCCCGGGGCGCCATGCCTGCCGTGGGCTCATCCATGAGCAATAAAACCGGATCATTGGCCAATGCCATGGCCAGTTCCACCCGCTTTACATCACCATAGGCCAGTTCGCTGCAGGGCCGGTCGGCCTGGTCGGCCATGCCCACCTGCGCCAGTAAGGCCAGGGCCTGTTCCCGGTATTGTGTGGCAGCCGGCCTGAAAAACGAAAACATTTTCCGGTGAAAGGACAGCAACGTCATTTGCACGTTTTCCACCACGGTGAGCGATGCAAAAGTGGCGGCAATCTGAAAAGTGCGACCCACACCCAGTTGCCAGATATCACGTGCCTGCAGGCCCAGGATGGATTGACCGTTCAGGCAAACCCTTCCCTGATTGGCCCTGGTTTGCCCGCCAATCATGTTAAAGGTGGTTGACTTGCCTGCCCCGTTGGGGCCGATCAGGGCCAGCATCTCACCCTGCTCAAGGCTAAAATCCACCCCCCGGACGGCCATGAAATCACCATAGGCTTTATGAAGATCGGTAACCTGCAACAAACTCATGGCTGTCCTTTGGGAGCGATGGCCTGACGGGCCTGAAAACGCCCGCACAGCCGGGCAAAAAACCCGGCAATACCCTGCGGAAACAATAAAACCAGCACCAGAATCACCAAGCCGAACAGGGCTTTCCAGTAATCCGTAATACCCACCACATAATCATGCAGCACGGTATAGGAAAACGCGCCAACAAGGGGCCCCAGCAAAGACTGCACACCCCCCAGCAACACCATGACCAAGCCATCTATAGACTTGCTGATATGCAATTCTTCAGGAGAAACACTGCCTTTGGAATACACATACAGCACGCCTGCCAGGCCGGCAAACAGACCGGCGATCACAAAGGCCAGCCATTGGGTTTGTTTCACGTTAATGCCAATCGCATCACTGCGCAATACCGAATCGCGCCCGGCCCGCATGGCATAACCAAACGGCGAAAACAGCAGGCGACGCAACACCAGCACACTGCCCGCAACGATGATAAGCGTAAAATAATAGTAGGCTTGCGGACTGCTTAACCATTCTGGCGGCCAGATCCCGATCAGACCATTGGAGCCGCCGGTAAAGCTGTCCCACTGGAACACGACTGACCAGGTAATTTGCGCAAACGCCAGGGTCAGCATGGCCAGGTAAATACCGCTAAGACGCACACAGAACCAGCCATACACCAAAGCCCCAAAGGCCGCAAACAGGGGGGCGATGAACAGGGTTGCTATCAGGGGAAGGCCCGCTTTTTGCATCAGCAGGGCGGCGGCATAAGCCCCCAGGCCAAAATAAGCGGCATGGCCAAAAGTATGCATGCCCGCCGGCCCGGCAATAAAATGCAGGCTGGTGGCAAACAGCACGGCAATCAGGGCATCCTGCGTGAGGATCATTAAATAGGGAAACTGGTCTTCCAGCAGCGGCACCCCCGCCAGTAACAGCAATGCCAGGCAAGCGGCTACCTGAAGCAGGCGGCCTGCCGGGCGAATAGGTGCCTCGATGGGTGCCGAATTGCGCGAAGCGGCCTGCTCCCTGCCCAGCAGGCCCCACGGCCTGAACACCAGTACCAGCGCCATAATCAGGAACTCAACCACCATGGTCAACTGGGAAAACTCAATTTGCAGGCCAGCAATATGTACCGTGCCCAGCCAGATACAAATGGCCTTCATTTCGGTAATCAGCAACGCTGCCAGAAAAGCACCGGTAATGGAACCCATGCCCCCCACCACCACAACGGCAAAGGCATCGCCAATAATGCGCATGTCCAGCCCCAGGCTGGCCGGTTCATTGGGCAACTCGAGCGCACCACCCAAACCGGCCAGAAAAGAACCCAGTGCGAATACACCGGTAAACAGCCATGCCTGGTTCACCCCCAGCGCCCCCAGCATTTCCTTGTCTTGCGTGGCCGCACGCACAAACGTTCCCCAGCGGGTACGGTTCAGCAGCCACCACAATAACAGCAATACCAGAGGGCCAACAATAATCAGGAAAACGTTATACGTGGGAAACATGCGCCCGAACACGGGTATGGCGCCTTCCAGCCCCGGGGCCTGCATGCCCAGCAGGTCTTCAGGCCCCCATAACCAATGGGCCGCGTCGCTGGCGATCAGCACCAGGGCAAAAGTGGCCAGCAACTGGAACAGTTCGGGGGCCCGGTAGATACGCCTGAGCAAAAAAACCTCAATAAGTACGCCCAGTACGGTCACCATCAGGCCAGCCGCCAGCAGCCCCCCCCAGAATCCCAATACCGTGGCACCCAGCCATGATGTAAGCGAATAGGCAATATAAATGCCCAGCATATACAGGGAACCATGGGCGAAATTGATAATCCGGGTGACCCCGAAAATCAATGACAGCCCGGCAGCAACCATAAACAGGGATGAGGTTCCCGCCAGACCGTTCAGCAGCTGAACAATTAAACCCGAGACTTCCATTGTGACTTATTCGGCAGGACGCAGTTTTTTCACTTCCGCATCGGAAGGCTGTACATCTTTACCGTCCACATAGCGGATATCAGTCATGATGCCCTTGCCGTCCCTGACATCCAGCCTGCCCACATAAGCACCCATGGTGGACTGGTTGTCAATGTCACGGTATTCAATTTCGCCAAACGGGGTGGGCACTTTCAGTCCCTTGAAAGCCTTGATCAGGGCTTCGGTATCGGTAGAGCCCGCTGCCTTAATGCCTTCGGCCAGTGACATGATCATGGCATACCCCACAATCGAACCGGCACGTGGATAGTCGTTGAACTTGTCCTGGTAAGCTTTCAGGAAGGCATTGTGTTCAGGCGTATCAATGGCATACCAGGGGTAACCGGTCACGAACCAGCCTTTGGGGGTGTCTTCACCCAAAGGATCCAGATACTCGGGCTCACCGGTTAACAGGCTGACCACCGGCAGGTTGTCAAAGAACTGGCGGGTTTTGCCGGCCCGCACGAATTTGGTCAGGTCGGTGCTGAACAATACGTTAAACAGCGCATCGGGTTTGGCATCGGCCAGGGCCTGCACCACATTACCCGCGTCAATCTTGTTTAAGGTGACAGCCTGCTCGGCCACGAACTCCACATCGGGCTGCTGCGCTTTCAGCAGTTTCTTGAACGACTCGATGGCCGATTGTCCGTACTCGTAATTGGGATACACCAGGGCTCAGCGCTTTTTGTTCATCTTGACCGCCTCGGGAATCAGCATGGCCACCTTCATGTAGGTGGAGTCACGCAGGCGGTAGGTATACCGGTTACCGTTTTCCCAAACGATTTTGTCCGTTAACGGCTCTCCGGCCAGGAAGAACACTTTTTTCTGTTTAGCAAAATCGGCCAGTGCCAGCCCGATATTCGACAGGAAGCTGCCGGTTAATACATCCACCCTGTCGCGCGTTAACAGTTGCTGGGCCTCGCGGATGGCATTGCCCTGGTTGCCCGCATCATCACGAATCAGGACTTCGACTTTTTTACCATTCAGGCCACCGGCCTGGTTGATCTGCTCAACAGCCAGATCAATCCCTTTTTTATACGGTTCCAAAAAGGCCGGTATGGTTTTATAACTGTTGATTTCACCAATGCGGATCACATCTTGTGCGTATGCCGTTACTGATACCGACACGGCAAGCAGCGGAGCGACACCCCATTGCCAGATTTTTCTGGAAAATGCTTTCATCATCATATTTGTAGACTCCCTGCCACACGCCATTAGACAAGCTGTTTATAAACTTATTACTGAATAATTGGAAAAAGGGGGAATTAACCCGAAAAAAACGAATTTAATAGTAATTTACTGCTTTTTGATTAATTAAAAGAAGATTGTTTGATTATATTCAAGAAAATATTTTGCTTTCTTTTGTAGAATGATAAATTCTTTTTCAATAACTCCAACAGGTCAATCGTTTATGGCTGCTGCTTTTCTTGAAGGCAAAGTATTAAGTGTCCACCACTGGACAGATCGTCTTTTCAGTTTCACTACCACCCGTGACCAGGCCCTTCGTTTCAATAACGGCCATTTCACCATGATCGGCTTGCCGGTTGATGGCAAACCGTTGCTGCGCGCCTACAGTATTGCCAGCCCCAACTACGAAGAACATCTCGAATTCCTTAGCATCAAAGTCCCCGACGGCCCGCTTACCTCACGCCTGCAGCACATCAAGGTTGGCGACAATATCATTATTGGCCGCAAGCCTACCGGCACCCTGCTCATTGATTACCTCTTGCCCGGCAAACGCCTGTATATGCTGTCAACCGGTACTGGCCTGGCACCGTTCCTGAGCATCATGCGCGACCCCGAAACCTATGAGCGTTTTGAAGAGGTCATTCTGGTGCATGGCGTACGTTTCGTTAACGAGTTGTGCTATCGCGATTATTTCACCAACGAATTGCCCAACAATGAATTCCTGGGTGAAATGATCACCCATCAACTCAAGTATTATCCCACGGTTACCCGCGAACCCTTTGAAAACCAGGGTCGTATTACCGATCTTATCGAAAACGGCAAGCTGTTCACCGACCTGAATGTCCCCGAACTCAACCCCGAAGAAGATCGCATCATGATTTGCGGCAGCCCGGGCCTGTTGCGCGACCTTAAACCCATTCTGGAAAAGCGCGGCTTTAACGAGGGCAGCACCTCTAAACCGGGTGCCTATGTGGTTGAACGCGCTTTCGTTGACCAATAAACCTTTTGGCAGGAAACCACCGCCTATCAACATCCAAAATAATGATGATAGGCGGCCAAGCGAACTAAACATTAGCCGGGCCAACTATAAAACCGCTGTTTCTTTTAACTATCCGGCTAAAAGAAACAGCGATTTTTTTGCACGGGTAATCGCCACATAAAAACGGTTGCGTTCTATCGCATCATCACTGCCCCGGGCCTTAAACCCCCCAAGGCCGGCGTTATAAACCATCACCTCATCAAATTCACGTCCTTTGGCTTCACTCACGGTATAAAACCGGATGCCGCCACGTGTTTTCCAGCTTGCCAGAAGGCGGTCATACAGGGCTGGCCATTGCTCAATGCTTGCCTGCCGGTTAGCCAAAAACCGCAGCAAGCCCTGCCATGAGCACCAGGCAGTCTGTTCCAGCACCCGGTGCTGGCTGGCTCCGTAGCTGAACACCCCCGACAAGCGGGCAAAGGTTTCCAGTTCTGCCACCAGCCCGGCTTTCGAGTCTTTTTGCCCAAGCCACCATTGCAAGGCATTTTTCATCTCGTCAGAAAATGCCTCTCCTTTGACCGAACCACCGCGCAAATGCAGATCCAGATACATGCGCAAACTGCCAGGCGTTGCCTTATGGGCAATTTCATGCTTGGCCTGCTCGTCCAGCAGGCAATGCGGCAGGCTTAAAAACTGCAGCACCGCCTCATCCATTTTTTTAACCATGGGGGCAAGCCGGGGAAACCGTACCGAATACAGGTAAACCAGCAGACTGGCGGCAAACGTATTCACCAGCGGATAGGCCAATGCGGGGCTGCTGTCACTGCTATTGAACAGGCTAAAGGCGGCACTGACCTTATCCGCCCCATTACGGCAAACCACCGCCAAATGCGACAAACGGGCCGGCTTGATATGGGGCAGCAAATCGGCCATCGTACCCTTGACGGCCGTAATGTCTGTTTTATGTCTGGCCATTGACTGCAATTGCCGGCCCGTCAGTTTGCCGGCCAATTCGGCCAGGCTGTCACCAAAACGGTATGTTTGCAGGGAATGAATGATACGGGCCGAATAATGCTGCACATAGGTGTTGAATACCGCATCGGTATCGGTGCCGCGCCAGGCAAAAATATTCTGCATGCGATCGCCAACCGCCAGAATGCGGGCCTGTGGACTTAAGATCCGGAACAGGAACGCCAGTTGCAAGGGGGTCGTGTCGTGAAACTCATCAATAAACACAAACCGGTAGCCACCCATGTAGCGATCGTCCAGGTTTTCGGACTCCAGCCGTTCCAGCAAGTCAAACACCGCCTCGGAAATAAGCCGGAACCCAAACACCCCGGTTCTTTGGGCTGGCGCGACGTAAGGATCAAGCAGGAGATTTTCCGTGCCGGCCTCGGGCCCGGGCCAATGGGCCCGGTACGAGTCATAAGCATAAAAAACGCGGCGCACAAAACGATAATCAAAATTTAACTTGCCTTCACAGATGAACTCACAATCTTCGGCAGACTCGGCCTCCCAGGCCCTGGAGGCACGAAAAAAATCCATGTCGGCCATCAGCGCATTCATGTGTTCTTCATTAATCTGCGGTGCCGTGAATTCCCAGTCAAAACCTTCTTCACAGGCTTCTTCCACCAGTTGTGGCAACAATTCCCGCACGACAGCGGTACGTTCCAGCACATAACGTTCATCCCCCAGGCGACGCAACAGCTGATGCGCCAGACCGTCAATCGTACTGATGGTCAGATTCGGTTGCTCGGCCGAAACCAGCCCCCGTTTTTGCATATAGCCACTTAATACATCACGCCCGGCACGGCTGAATGTCATTAGCAAAGTCGGTGCACCAGGCACGCAATGCCGGGCCTCTTCCGCAATCAGGGTGGATTTCCCGCTACCGGCCACGCCCTCGACCAGCAAGGCCTTTTCAGGATAATGATTGAACAGGTTTTGCATGAACCAATGCTTCCATTTATAAACTCAAAATAAATATCGCTTTTTACTAAAAGTAAAAACTGTGTTTACCCCAGGCACCTTGAGGCTTAGTGTGCATCGCGTCATAATAGCATCATCATTCTTCAAATATACGCAAAAAAAATTTCCATGACAGGAGCACGACATGACTGAAAGAACCCAATGCCACCGTTTGCAGGTAGCCACCGTACTGAAAGACTTCATCGATACCCGCGCCCTGCCGGGTACCGGTGTCGATCCTGCCGCTTTCTGGCAAGGGTTCGACCAGCTTATCCATGACCTGGCCCCTGAAAACAAGGCATTGCTGGCCGAACGTGACCGCATCCAGGCCGAAATGGACAACTGGTACCGCGCCAACCCGGGCCCCATCCAAAACATGCCTGCCTATAAGGATTTCCTGAAAAAAATCGGCTACCTGAAAGACGTACCGACCGACTTCAAGGTCAGTACCGCCAACATTGATTACGCCATTTCCGACCAGGGTGGCCCGCAACTGGTAGTACCCATTACCAATGCGCGTTATGCCCTGAATGCCGCCAATGCGCGCTGGGGCAGCCTGTACGATGCCCTGTATGGTACCGATGCCATCAGCGAAGACGATGGCGCAACCAGCACCGGAGGCTATAACCCTGTGCGCGGTGAAAAAGTCATTGCCTATGGCCGCGAATTCCTTGACCAAAGCATTCCGCTGGCCCAGGGCTCACACAAAGATGTCAGCCAATACAGCGTCAATCAGGGCGGGTTTTGTGCCACCCTCACAGACGGCAGCCAAACCACGCTGGCCGATCCCGCCTGCTTCCTGGGTTACCGTGGCAATCCCAACACCCCTGAAGCACTTGTGATTCGCCACAATGGCCTGCATTTTGAAATCCAGATCGACCGCAACCACCCCATTGGCAAACAGGACCTGGCCGGTGTCAAAGACCTGTTACTCGAATCCGCTCTCAGTACGATCATGGACTGTGAAGACTCGATCGCCGCTGTCGATGCCGAAGACAAAGTCCTGGCCTACAGTAACTGGCTGGGCCTGATGAACGGTACCCTGAGTGATACCTTCGTCAAAAACGGCAAGACCATGACCCGTACCCTGAACCCCGATCGCCAGTACACCACCAAAACCGGTGAAACAGCAACCCTGCAGGGCCGCTCGCTCATGTTTATCCGTAACGTCGGTCACTTAATGAGCAATCCGGCCATCCTTGACGAAAACGGCAATGAGGTCCCTGAAGGCATCATGGACGCCGTCATTACCAGCCTGATCGCCATTCATGACCTGAAACGTGAAGGCAGCGAACGCAACTCACATACCGGCTCCATCTATATTGTCAAACCCAAAATGCATGGCCCCGACGAAGTTGCCTTTGCCACCCAACTGTTCAGTCGCACCGAACAACTGCTGGGCCTGGCCCCCAATACCCTGAAAATGGGCGTCATGGATGAAGAGCGTCGTACCAGCGTCAACCTGAAAGCCTGCGTATTTGAAGCCAAAGAACGCATCGCTTTCATTAACACCGGCTTTCTTGACCGCACCGGTGACGAAATCCACACGTCCATGGAAGCCGGCCCGGTTATCCGCAAGGCCGATATCAAGCAAACCGCCTGGATTGATGCCTACGAGCGCAATAACGTACAAACCGGCCTGGCCTGCGGCCTGGTGGGCAAGGCACAAATCGGTAAAGGCATGTGGGCCATGCCAGACCTGATGGCCGCCATGATTGAACAGAAAATCGGCCACCTGAAGGCAGGTGCCAATACCGCCTGGGTGCCTTCACCTACCGCAGCCACCCTGCATGCCCTGCATTACCATCAGGTTAATGTGAAAGAAGTCCAGAAAAGCCTGGAAGGTGATATCACCGATTACCTTGACCGCATCCTGACCATTCCGGTAGCTGAAAACACAAACTGGAGCGAAGAAGAGAAACAACAGGAGCTTGACAACAACGCCCAGGGTATCCTGGGTTATGTGGTGCGCTGGGTAAACCAGGGCATTGGCTGCTCCAAAGTACCCGATATCCACGATATCGGCTTAATGGAAGACCGGGCCACCCTGCGCATTTCCAGCCAGCACATTGCCAACTGGCTGCGCCATGGCATTGTCAGTGAAGAGCAGGTTCGCAAAACCCTGGAACGCATGGCTGCCGTAGTTGACAAGCAAAATGAAGGCGATCCGGCTTACCGCCCCATGGTTGGCAATTTTGATACCTCTCCCGCCTTCCAGGCCGCCAGTGACCTGATCTTCAAGGGCCTGACTCAGCCTAATGGCTATACCGAGCCGCTATTGCATCACTGGCGTCAGGTTGCCAAGGCACAATATCGTTCATAAGCCGCTTATTCATAAACCCCATGCACCTTCCCCCAAGGCATGGGGTTTAACCATGATTAAGCAGTAAAGTCAATTTCATTTTCAACGGAATTAACAGAATTTAAGCGAAAAACCCTTAAAATAAAAGCTATTGCTTGCCTTACCTTTTTAAATGGTAGTAAACTCAAGCACATAGGATCATCAAAATCACACAAGGCTGAAAGGTTGCAGGGCCCCATCTGCCGTTTTTTCCGCATGGGATTCCCTACCAGACACACCACGTCACCCAAGATCAGGACGATGGAAAAAGTCAATTCAGAAACTGACATGCAAACCCCGAACACCTCCTATTCAGGGCAGAAGGAATACGCTGCTCACGGCATGCGCTATCGCTGGTATTTTTATCTGGCCCTGCTCCTCATTCCGGTCATCACCATTCTGGCTTGCAACGCGATTACCAATTTCTACAATACTCATATCGACTCCTGGGCCTACCATGACCGGTTTTATGTTCAAGAACAAAACCAGGACCCCATACCGTCACAAATCCTTTACGAGGAAGCCCGTAAATACCTTCCTGCCAATGCCATTCTGGTTAGCGCAAAAATTGATCAGTCCCCCGATAGCAGTGCCCAGTTCAAGTTCAAGGTAAACGGACTATATAACCAGAGCATTTTCCTGAACCCTTATACCGGTGAGGTACTGGGCGTCCTCGATGGCCAGCACGCCAATACCCGGTTCTGGGTGGGCACCGTTGCTTACTGGCTGGTCCTGTTACTGACATGCTGGCTGGCATTATGGTGCGCGCTCAGGATTGAACGTCACCGATCCTCCTGAGCATGCTTCATTTTCTCCTGCTTCGTCTCTTGCCGGTACTGGGTCTTCTGCTGTCCCCCCTGGTACATGCCCAAGAACAGGTCAGTCCATGCATACAATATGAAACAACAGATCAGAACCGGGTTCATATTGCCAAAATCGACCTTCACTGCCCCGGCATTCAAATCATTGGCACCCCCATCAAACAAGCCTATCAAACCACATCCAACTTTGCTTTCCCCAATCAAACAACCGTCGCCATCAACGGTGCTTTCTTTGATGAAAACAACAAGCCACAAGGTTTGAATGTCAGCAATGGCATCCTCTGGCCGGGCAGCTACGATACCCCCCACCACGCTTTTCTGGCCTGCACCATTAACAATCGCTGTTTCATCGAGGCCCCCAACCGAAAAACGGCTTATAACCCCGCCTGGCATACGGTTATCTCAGGCTGGCAAACCCTTAAAAATGGCCGTTATATCTGCCCAAATGGCAGCTCGAAAATATGTCATTCAAACGCCCGTGGCCAACATCCCCGCACAGCCCTGGGCCTTAGCAACAATAAGCGCTACCTATACCTGGTCGTGGTGGAAGGCCGCCAGGCCAATTTCAAGGGATATACCCTGAACCAGCTGGCACGCCTGTTTAAAAAAATGAATGTGAACAATGCCCTGAACCTGGATGGCGGCGGCAGCAGCACCATGATTATCAATCGCACCCGCGTCAATGAACTGCCCTCGCGCCAGTTCTTCCTGGAGCGCAATGTCGCCAACCATCTTGGCATTATCGACACCACGCCGCATTAACGTCATCTTCGGTTCACGTCAACCAGCCATACGCAAGCTGAGCAGAGCCAGAACGACAACAGATTAACCCGACACGATTTCGTTAATACCGGCCTGCATTTCCAGCGTTCTGCGGCTTTCAAAAAAGCGGGTTTGTCCGGTGACCGGATCGGTAAAGCCTATTGAGCGGGCCAGCAGTTGCAAGGGTTGGTCAAAACGGTTCTCTTCACGGGCAGGTAGCATGACAGGATAAAACTCATCGTTACAAATGGGCAAACCCAGGCCATTCATATGCACCCGCAGCTGGTGCTTTTTACCGGTCAGCGGTTCCAGCAAATAATAGCCCCATTTCCCGTTATGCGCCAACAGGCTGATGCGGGTACGACTGTTGGGCGCCTCGGCCACTTCTTCCATGGTGAAATACTGCGCACTTTTACGAATATGGCTCTCGCGTATCAGGGGAAACGCCAGGCTGGCCCTGAAAGGAGCGATCGCCTCATAGGTTTTATAAACCTCACGTGTCTGAAATAATGTCTGGTAGGCACCCCGATGGTGTTTATTGGCACAGAAAAGCAGCAGACCCGCCGTATCCCGGTCAAGGCGGTGAATCGGGCTCAGCTCAAAGTTATTGAGCTGTTTACGCAGGCGGATCAGGGCGGTTTCCTGCAAATAACGCCCCCCCGGGATACTGGCCAGAAAATGGGGTTTGTCAGCCACCACCAGACATTCATCCTGGTACAGCACCGCTATCTCAAAAGGGACATTCACTTCGGCCGGTACCTCGCGGTAATACCACAACCAGCTATCCGCGACAAAAGGACTGTCCAGCCGCATGGACACACCCGCGGCATCCACCATATCCCCGCGGGCCAGCCGCTCACGCAGGATATCAGGGGGCATATGCGGAAATTTCACCAGCAGAAAACTGAACAAATCGGGCCATTGCTGCTCCCGTGGCAAATACAGGCGGCTGGGTACAATACCATCGCGAACGGGCAAGGGAAAAGATTGAGACATGAAAACAGAAACAGGGCTAAACCGTAAAAAAACGATTATAGCCCTGTGGATGCCTACATTACAAAGCGCGTAATATGGACTCTACTGTTCCTTTCGCATCACCAAAACACATAAAGCTGTTGTCTTTGAAGAACAGCGGATTTTGCACACCGGCATAACCCGTGCTCATGGAGCGTTTAAATACAATCACCTGCTGCGCCTTCCAGACCTCAAGAACCGGCATGCCGGCAATCGGGCTGGTCGGGTCTTCGCTGGCGGCCGGATTCACGGTATCGTTGGCACCAATGACCAACACCACATCGGTATCGGCAAAGTCCTCGTTGATTTCATCCATTTCAAGCACGATATCGTAAGGCACCTTGGCTTCGGCCAAGAGCACGTTCATATGACCGGGCAAGCGGCCCGCCACCGGATGGATACCAAAGCGCACGTTAATCCCTTTATTGCGCAAGTGCTGGGTAATTTCGGCCACCGGATACTGGGCCTGGGCCACTGCCATGCCATAGCCGGGGGTGATAATGACCGAACTGGCGTTCTTCAGTATTTCGGCCACTTCTTCGGGCACCATTTCACGATATTCACCCATTTGCTCAGCGCTGCTGCTGGCAACCGCATCATTGCCAAAACCACCGGCAATCACCGAAATGAAAGACCGGTTCATGGCCTTGCACATGATATAGGAAAGAATCGCCCCCGATGAACCCACCAGGGCCCCTGTCACGATCAGCAGGTCGTTGGACAGCATGAAACCGGCAGCGGCCGCGGCCCAGCCCGAATAGGAGTTGAGCATGGACACCACCACTGGCATATCGGCGCCCCCGATGGAAGCCACCAGATGCCAGCCAAACGCAAGCGCGATGAAGGTCATGAGAATCAGGGCAAAGGTTGAGCCGCCCGAAGCAATAAATTGCCACATCAGCAGGAATGACACCAGCAATGCCAGCGCATTAAGCTTGTGACGATGTGGCAACATTAAGGCCTTGGAGCTGATGGAACCGCGCAGTTTGCCAAAAGCGACGATGGAGCCTGTAAAGGTTACCGCACCAATGAACACGCCCAGGAAAACTTCACCCAGGTGAATGTTCTGCATGGCGCCTGACAAAGTGCCATGGCTGTCGGCCGTGATATAACTGTTGTAGCCTACAAAAACCGCCGCCAGACCCACAAAGCAGTGCAACATGGCAATCAGCTCGGGCATTTGCGTCATTTCCACTTTTTGTGCCAGACGCATGCCGATGGCACCACCAATGATCATGGCAATGATAATCCAGACCAGGCCTTCCACATTCTGGCTGAAAATGGTGGCCAGCAGGGCAATCGCCATGCCGGCAATCCCGAATGTATTGCCATTGCGGGCGGTTTCCTGTTTTGACAAGCCCGCCAGACTGGCAATGAACAACAATGCGGCAATAATATATGCCGCCATAACCAAACCTTGAGACATATTATTCACCCTTGTCTTTTCTGAACATTTTCAGCATGCGCTGCGTAACCAGGAAACCACCTGCAATATTGATACTGGCAATGAGAATGGCAATAAATGCCAGCACACTGACCAGCCCGTTGCCATGCCCGATTTGCAGCAGGGCGCCCACCACAATAATGCCGGAAATCGCATTGGTGACCGACATAAGCGGCGTATGCAGGGAGTGGGTCACGTTCCAGACCACGTAGTAACCCACCACGCAAGCCAAAACAAAAACCGTAAAGTGAGACAGGAACTCGGGGGGGGACCAGGCACCTGCCAGCCCAAACAGCACAAGCAGTACGGCCAATACCCCCAGCTTGAAGCGGGCGGATTTCGGTTCGGCTTTTTTGACCGCGGCAACCGGCTTGGCAGCAGCGGCAGGCGCTGCCGATACACTGATGGCCGGGGGCGGGAAAGTAACGGCACCCTGAATAATCACGCTCATATTGCGCAACACCACGTCTTCCTGATTGATATCAATCTGGCCGTCTTTATCCTTGCACAGCAGTTTGCTTAAATTCACCAGATTGGTGGCATACAGCTGTGAAGACTGGGCCGGCAAACGACCGGGTAAATCGGTGTAGCCCACGATCCTGACGCCGTTATCGGTTACAAAAACCTCACCGGCACGGGTATATTCGCAGTTGCCCCCCGCAGCGGCCGCCATGTCCACAATGACTGAGCCCGGTTTCATGCTGTCCACCATGTCACGGGTAATCAGCCTGGGTGCCGGTTTGCCCGGGATTAAGGCAGTGGTAATGATGATATCCACTTCCCTGGCCTGTTCGGCAAACAGGGCCATTTCGGCACGGATGAACTCTTCGGACATGGTTTTCGCATAGCCATCAGAAGATGAGCCGTTTTCAGCACCAAAATCCAGTTTCAGGAACTGGCCACCCATGGATTCAATTTGCTCGGCCACTTCAAGGCGGGTATCAAAAGCCCGCACAATGGCCCCCAAAGATCCGGCCGTGCCAATAGCGGCCAGGCCAGCCACCCCGGCCCCTATCACCAGCACCTTGGCAGGCGGCACCTTGCCGGCCGCCGTGATCTGTCCGGTAAAGAAACGACCAAACTGATGGGCGGCTTCAATAACCGCGCGATAGCCGCCAATATTGGCCATGGACGACAGGGCATCCAGGGACTGGGCCCGCGAAATGCGTGGCACCATGTCCATGGCCAGCACGTTGATCTGCTTGCCCGCCAGCTTTTGCACCAGCTCGGGATTTTGCGCCGGCCAGATAAAACTGACCAGCGTGGCGCCTTCCTTGAGCAAGGCAATTTCTTCATCAGTGGGAGCATTGACCTTGTAAACCAGGTCTGACTGCCAAACTTCTTGTCGTGTGCCTGTTTGTGCACCGGCCTTAATATAAGCCTGATCATCAAAACTGGCCAACTGGCCAGCCGAATGTTCAATCATGACATCAAAGCCCAGTTTTTGCAGCTGTTCAACCGTTACTGGCGTTGCCGCCACCCTGGTCTCCCCCTGCAGGCTTTCTTTGGGTATACCTATACGCACAACCTACCTCCCCATAGCTTTTTAAATAAAAAATCCCAATCAAGTATTTCTGTTTATTATGGTCATTGATTTTTTTCTAACGTAACATACTAATGTTTAATCATGTATAGATTTTTTAACCTGACTGTTTAATAATCTGTTCATGCATTAATATAGGCAAAAAACATACAGCCCCCCCATGACACCCTCCCACACTAAAAAACAAAAACGTGACTTATTCTGGTTTCCAGTAGCACTGGTTCTTTTTGAATTTGCGGTTTATATTGGCAACGACCTGGTGCAACCGGCCATGCTCACCATTACGCATGAATTCAAGGTGGATGACAGCTGGGTTGCTTCTTCAATGTCGCTGTACATTCTGGGTGGGGCCCTCCTCATGTGGCTGATCGGTCCCCTGTCAGACCGGTATGGCCGGCGCCGGGTCATGCTGGCCGGAACGCTTTATTACGCCCTTACCAATCTCCTGATCCTGTTCAGTGTCAATATTGAAAGCTTCATGCTCATGCGACTGCTGCAAGGTGTGTCTCACTGCTTCATCGGGGCGGTGGGGTATGTCAGTATCCAGGAAGCCTTTCGGGAAAGCACGGCTATTAAAGTCATGGCTTTAATGGCCAATATTGCGCTTATTGCTCCCCTGCTGGGCCCGCTGGCCGGTGCCGCCCTCATCAGCTATTTGTCCTGGCACTGGGGATTCATCCTGATTGCCGGCATTTGCTGCCTGAGCCTGATTGGCCTGTTCCGCCATATGCCCGAAACCGTTGACCTGGGCGCCCCCAAGGAACCCATCCGTAGCGTCCTGGACCACTACAAAACCACCCTGCGCAACCGGAAATTCATGCAACTGGCCCTGTTCAGCCCCATTATCGGACTGCCCATGCTGGTCTGGATCGGACTGTCTCCGGTTTTTCTGGTCAAAGACCTGGGCCTGGATAACCTGGGCTATGCCAAATCCCAGATTCCCATTTTTGCCTGCCTGATTCTGGGCAACCTGGCCCTGGCCCGCGTATCGGGAAAAGTACCGCTTGGCCAAACCGTCCACCATGCACTGCCACTGGTTTTTCTGGGCGGACTTAGCCTGTTTCTGGCCGGGCTGCTACCGGCCTTTACCCTGGCCGGGCTGATTGTGGGCATGAGCCTGCTGTCTTTTGCCCAGGGCTTGAGTTTTGCCGTCCTGTACCGCCTTACCCTGCTCGCCTCTCAGGCACCCAAAGGTGTGGTTGCCGGTGCCATGAGCCTGATCATGATGTTCATGTCCGCCATCAGTATCGAAGCCTTCAAATGGCTTTATGTCAGCGCCCATTTGCCCTGGCTCTGCTTTGCCTGCGCTGTCCTGGCTGGCATCTATGCCTTGCTGACCCGTCCGGTCATGCGCCTGGCCATGCAAAAAAACGATCCGGCCTAACCCTTACACAGGCACCCAACCATGGCCGAAACCGACATTGCTGTTAAAATCGTCCCAACAAGACTTTTTTTCATTCCATTGTCATGGCCATCCATAAGAACAATAACCTGCCGCTGGTATCCGTCCAGGCACTGAAAAAACATTTTCCCATCAATAAGCATCAGACCGTCAAGGCCCTGAATGGTATTTCATTTGATATCCATCAAGGGGAAACTTTCGGCCTGGTGGGAGAATCCGGTTGCGGCAAATCCACGGTGGGCCGCACCATCATGGGCCTGTACCTGCCCACAGCGGGCCAGGTCCACATTAATGGCAAAGATATCCACCAGACAAGCGTGCAAGAAAACAGAACAAGGCGCCGCCAGGTCCAGATGATCTTCCAGGATCCTTACGCCTCGCTTAACCCACGCGCCACCATTTTTGAAATTATTGCCGAGCCGCTGGAAATTCATCAGGTTCATAAAGACAAAAATGCCCTGCGCCAACACGTTTACAAGCTACTTGAAGAAGTGGGGCTGAATCCCTCTCACGCCCACCGTTACCCGCATGAGTTCTCGGGCGGCCAGCGCCAGCGGGTGGGCATTGCCCGTGCGCTGGCCCTTGAGCCGGAAATCATCATTGCCGATGAGCCGATTTCGGCGCTTGATGTATCCATCCAGGCCCAGATTGTGCTGCTGTTGCAACGCCTGCAGCAAGAAAAAGGCCTCACTTACCTGTTTATTGCCCATGATCTGGCCATGGTGAAATACTTGTCAGACCGGGTGGGTGTCATGTATCTGGGCCAGATGGCCGAAGTGGCTGCCAGCGATGAATTGTATGCCAATCCCCTGCACCCTTATACCCAGGCATTGCTTTCCGCGATTCCGGTGCCCGACCCCGATCTGGAACAAAAGCGGCAACGTATTTTGCTCAAGGGTGAATTACCCAGCGCCATCAACCCACCCACCGGCTGTGTGTTCCATACCCGATGCCCGCAGGCACAGGCTGTTTGCCGGCAACAGCCCCCTGTCTGGAAAGAGCATGCGCCCGGTCATTTTGCCGCCTGCCACTTTATTGCCGAAGGAAATCGTTAACATGAAAAGCTACCTCATCAAACGATTCCTGCTCATGATTGGCACGATTTTCACGATCGCTTCACTTACCTTTATCCTGATGCACCTGATTCCGGGCTCCCCCTTTGAACAGGACCGGCAAACCAGTGTCGCCGTGCAAGAGAACCTGCGCGCCTTCCACCAGCTTGACCAGCCCCTGTACATCCAGTACTTCAGCTACCTGAAATCCATTGCCACCTTCAACTTCGGGCCGTCTATTTCCAGTCCCGATACCACCGTCAATGAATTGATTGGCCGCGGTTTTCCGGTTTCATTCGAACTGGGCATGTGGGCCATTGGCATTGCCCTGGTTTCGGGCCTGGTGCTGGGCGTCATGGCCGCCCTACACCATAATGGCTTGATTGACCACCTGTGCATGGGCATTGCCGTACTGGGCATTTCCATCCCCAATTTCGTGCTGTCCACCCTGCTGATCCAGGAATTTGCCGTCAATCTGGGCTGGTTTCCGGCCGCCACATGGCGTACGCCCATGCATATGGTGTTGCCGGTAACCGCCCTGGCGACCGCCCCCATGGCCATCATTGCCCGGCTGATTCGCGCCAGCATGCTTGAAACCCTTACACAAGACTACATCAAAATGGCCCGTGCCAAAGGCCTGTCACCCATGCGGGTGGTTATCCGGCATGCCCTGCGCAATGCGCTCATGCCAGTCGTGACCCTGCTGGGCACCCTGATGGCTTCCATCCTGACGGGTACTTTCGTGATCGAAAAGATTTTTGCCATTCCAGGTATGGGCCGCTATTTCATCGACTCCATCAGCACCCGCGACTATCCCGTTATCATGGGCACTACCGTTTTCTACAGTACCATTCTGGTTTTCATGCTGTTTCTGGTTGATATGACGTATTGCCTGCTGGATCCCCGCATACGGCTTCACCATAAAGGGGCGCAGGCATGAGCGGACACGAGCAAGACCATTTTCCGCCCGAATGGCTGCAACCGGCCGTTAAAAACCCGGAAGATAGCCATCAGGCCCTGGAAAGGCCTTATGTTTCCTACTGGCAGGATGCCTGGCAACGACTGCGCCGCAATAAACTGGCCATGCTTGGGCTGGTGTTTTTGCTGGCGCTGCTCAGCATGGCCCTGTTTGCTCCCCTGTTCTCCCCCTATTCCGCCACGGCCCAGGACCTCAGAAACCAAAACCTGCCCCCTTCAGCCATCCACTGGTTTGGCACCGATGACCTGGGTCGAGACGTCTTCACCCGGACCTGGCAAGGTGCCCGGATCTCACTGTTTGTCGGATTCATGGCTGCCCTGATTGATTTTGTCATTGGGGTGGCATACGGTGGATATAGCGGCCTGAAAGGCGGCAAAACCGATACCGTCATGATGCGTATTGTCGAGATCCTGTATGGCCTGCCCTATTTGCTGATGGTTATCCTTTTAATGGTTGTCATGAAACCCAGCCTGTTCACCATTATCATTGCCCTGACCATTACCGGCTGGATCAGCATGGCAAGGATCGTGCGCGGTCAGGTCCTGCAACTTAAAAACCTTGAATTTGTCACGGCCTCACAAACCTTCGGTGCCAGCACCGGCCGTATTATCCGCAAAAACCTGCTGCCCAACACCATGGGTCCCATTATTGTGCAAATGACCCTGACCGTACCCAGCGCGATTTTTGCGGAAGCTTTCCTGAGCTTCCTGGGATTGGGCATCCAGGCCCCCCACGCCAGCTGGGGTGTCATGACCAATGATGCCTTGCCCGTTATCTTGTCCGGTGACTGGTGGCAATTGTTTTTCCCGGCCCTGTTCATTTCCCTGACCATGTTTGCCTTCAATGTGCTGGGAGATGGCCTGCAGGATGCCCTGGACCCAAAACTGAAGAAATAGCGATGAATACACCTGCCTTGCTTGAAATTCGACATCTTTCAATCCAGTTCCGCACCCATGGCGGACAGATTCATGCCGTACGTGACCTGTCGCTCACCGTGCGACCCGGTGAAACCCTGGCCATTGTAGGTGAGTCGGGCTGCGGCAAATCGGTTACCTGCAATGCCATCATGGGGCTGTTGCCAAAGCACTCCGCCAGGATTACCCAGGGTGAAATCCTGTTTAAGGGACAAAACCTGCTGGATCTGGATGCAAAGGCCATGCGCCAGCTGCAGGGCAACCGGATTGCCATGATTTTCCAGGACCCGATGACAGCACTGAACCCCACCCTGACCATTGGGGAACAATTAACCGAAGGCGTTATCAGGCATCAAAACCTGACGCCTGATATTGCCAGACAAAAAGCCGAAAAAATGCTTTCCCTGGTCGGTATTGCCAATCCACAGGAAAGGTTGGGCCAGTATCCGCACCAATTGTCGGGAGGCATGCGCCAGCGCGTGGTCATTGCCATTGCCCTGATGTGTGAACCGGAACTGCTGATTGCCGATGAACCCACCACTGCTCTGGATGTAACCATACAGGCACAAATCCTGGACCTGTTCAGCCATATCCAGGCGGCCACCGGCATTTCCATCATCCTGATCACCCATGACCTGGGAGTGGTGGCACAAATTGCCAATCAGGTAGCGGTCATGTATGCCGGGCAATGCGTGGAATCGGGCTCCCAGCGGGATATTTTCTATCATCCGCAACACCCTTATACCCAGGGTTTGCTGCAATCAATCCCAAGACTGGACATGGCGCGCGAAAGCCTGCGCCCGATTCCAGGGCAGCCACCCGATCTGTTTTCACCGCCACCGGCCTGCAGTTTTTACCAGCGATGTCCCAAGGCCCTGGTTATTTGCAACAAAGTACCTCCCAAACTCACTACAATCAGTCACACTCAACAAAGCCTGTGCTGGTTGCAAGACTTACGCACCCGTAGTAATTTATCCGCCTGCCTGTAAAACAGGCAATCACGCAACTGCTTACCGAAGGATATTCTCCATGAAACAAAAACTGTTGGCTGCCTGTCTTGTAACCGTTTTGGCGACCACCCTGTCTGGTCCCGCTTTGGCTGAAAAAGTGCTGCGCCTGAACAACACCGAAGAGCCCACCTCACTGCATCCAGCCGCCGGTTTCAACCTGATTTCCTGGGAACCGCTCAACAACCTGGTTGAGGGCCTGGTCAGGCTGGATGGGCAGCATCTGGCTGCCCCGGCCACCGCCGAAAGCTGGCAGGTTTCCGATGATGGAAAAACCTATACCTTCAAGTTGCGTGCCAACGCCAGGTGGTCCAATGGCGACCCGGTAACAGCCCATGATTTCGTTTACGGCTGGACCCACATGCTGGCCCCTGAAACCGCTTCACCAGCCGCTTTTCTGGCTTACCCCATTGCCGGCGCCAAAGCCTTCAACGAAGGCAAAGGCCAGGATCTGGGCATCAAGGCACTGGATGAGCACACCCTGGAAATCACGCTGGAAGCGCCCAACGTGTCATTCCTTAATGTCATTACCAATCCCAACTTTGCACCGCTTAACCAGAAAGTGGCCAAATCCAACCCCAAATGGCATGCCGAAGCCAACACTTATGTCAGCAATGGGCCTTTTTTATTAAAACACTGGGAGCATGCGCAAAGCATGCGTTTTGAAAAGAACCCGCATTACTGGGATGCCGGCAGTGTGCAAATTGATGCCGTGGATTTTGCCATGGTCAATGACCCGAACACCTCGTATCAGATGTATCGCACCGGCGAACTTGATCTGACTCCCTCGCCCCTGCCGTCTGCCCTGTATGATAAAGTCAAAGACCATAAAGACTTCAGGAATGTACCGCAGGCAGGTGGTTATTTCTTCCGTTTCAATACCCGAATGCCTCCTTTCCAGAATGCGGATATCCGCAAGGCGTTTGCCTTGGCCATCAACCAGGAAGACATTGTGAAATATGTCACCAAGCAGGGACGCCAGGCCGCTTACGGTTTTGTGGCGCCCGGTTTTACCGGCCCCAATGGCAAAGATTTCCGTGAAGAAAACGGCCATCTGCTAAGCACCAGCCCGGAAGCCGCCAAACAACACCTTGCCAAGGGTATGGCCGATGAAAATTACCAAACCCTGCCCCCTGTCACCCTTAGCTATATCAACAACCCCAGCGACCGGAAAATTGCCGAGGCCATACAAAACATGTACCGGGAAACCCTGGGTGTGGATATCCAGCTGCAAAGCATTGAAAGCAAGGTTTTTTATGCCAAGCAACGCGGGCTTGAACTGCAATTCTCACGCAGTTCTTTCGTCAATGATTATGCCGACCCTTACAACTCACTGGAAAGTTTCCTGGGCAACTCGTCCATGAACCGCACCGGTTGGGTCAACCCTGAATACGACAGTCTGGTTAACCAGGCGAACACCGAGCCGGATGCCCAAAAACGCTGGAACCTGCTTTTACAGGCTGAAAAGATACTGTTTGACGATATGCCCATTTTCCCGCTTTTTTTCTATAATCAAATTTATCTGCAAAAAGAAAATATCAGTGGAATACTGCGTCATCCCGTTGGCTATATCGACTTGAAATACACCCAAATTAAATAAAAGTAAGGAATACTCATGATCGACCTCATTATTGCCGATTTGGAAAACCCGGCTCACGCTGCGGCAATATTAACTGTCTTGAATGATTACGCTTCCGACCCCGCAGGTGGTGGGCAGGAGTTATCAGCCCATGTACAGAAAAACCTGATTGCCTCCCTGAAAAAACGCAGCAACATCTACACGATTCTGGCCTTCCGCCAGCAACAGCCAGTCGGGATAGCCTTATGCATGGAAGGTTTCTCTACTTTTGCCTGCAAGCCCCTGCTTAATATCCACGATTTTGCGGTATTAAGGCCCTACCGTGGCCAGGGTATTGGCAAACTCATGCTTGGCCGGGTCAAACAACTGGCCAAAAACCTGGGTTGCTGCAAAATCACCCTCGAAGTCCTTGAAGGCAACACGGTGGCACGTCATCTATACGAAGAAGAGGGATTCCTGGACAGCCACCTCAATCCTTCCATGGGAAAAGCACTGTTCATGCAATTTCCCATGGAAACGGAATAATCTGCCTAATTGGCCACACCCTGGCCATGCTTGTTTTTTCAACAGGTTTCCAAAAGGCCTAATAGCCAACTATAGAAACATCTGTTGCTTACAATAACAACCCAACCTCCTTGCATTTGAGATGATGAGCTTGACATGGTTTTACATTGCAAGGAGTGAGTGATGAACATCAAAAGCCAAAGCCGCATTATCCTGATTGGCCTGTTCAGCCTGGCTATTACCGGATGTGCCGGATATGACCGTTATGGCTACAACGGTAACCAACGCACAACCGCCACTGTGGGCGGTGCCGCATTGGGTGGTTTGGCGGGTGCCGTTGTTTCCGAAGGGGATCCTTTTGTTACTGTGGGTGGTGCAGCCCTTGGGGGCCTGATTGGCAACCAGCTTTACCGGGATGATGACCGCTCATACCGCCGTAGCCGCGATCGTGATGACAGATACTACCGGCGCACATACGATAATAACCGCCGATACAGGGACAATCGCCGTTACTGGGATTAGTCTTCCGGTTTAACGATGATGCCAGACAAGCTGTTATGGACTGAAAACGCCTTGGTACCTGGAGAATCCCCAGCACCAGGGCGTGTCATGTCATGGTAATGGATTATCGCTTTCAAACCACATCATAGCCGGCGTCTTCAATGGCTTGCCTGATTTGTGCCGGGCTGACCTGGCCATTGGTGCTGACTTTCACCTTTTTTTCTTCAAGACTGACCTGTGCAGCCTCTACACCATTTATTTCCTCCAGGGCTTTCTTGACATGCGCAACACAATTGCCACAAGTCATGCCATCCACCTTAAACTCCAATTCTTTTTCCATGATAGCTTCCTATTGCTTAAACAAGGTTGAAAATACACGCCTATCTTAAACCTTCTCATAATGGTAATGTCAAGACAGGTATGGTGAAAATCCCATCCAGCCCCCAAACAGTTGCCTGATCACACAATTACCATCTGCCGGCACCATCCATTCACACAATACCAAAACCGTTATCCGCGATTAACTGCCGTGCATTCTCCTGGCCACCCGGTTTTCATGCAGGCCATCCATTTCACCGGGCAGGATTATGCGGCCATCCAGTGCCGTGACCCCCCGATAACCCACCGAATAGGTACGAAAGCCCATACGTGCATAATGAGCGCTGTAATCGTAATTATCATGATGATGGCCATGAAAATGCGTATGCACGCCCAAATGACGGGCCAGCTCATCGAGCACCTGAAAGCCGAAACGGTTACACGAGGGCGCCTCATGCGTCACCAGTACATCGGCTTTCTCTTTTAACAGGGCCTCGTACTCGGAAGGAAAAATCGTGCTGCGATGCCGCAGATTCACGCCATTGCGCCAGCTGGCACGGAAACCGCCCCCGGCAATAAACGCCTCAGGAGAATAAAAATTCCAGCCGGATTTGGCCGGATCCCAGATTTTTCCGCGAAAAACACCACCCAGGCCGGCAATCCGCACACCCGCCACCTCACACACCCGGCCGCTTAAATTACGGTGTTTCAATTCGGACAGAAACAGGTTGTCGTATTGCTGTTCGGTATCGGTATCGTGATTGCCGTGAATCCACCAAACTTCAGTCAGATTGATAATATCGGCCAATTGCTCATGAAACGGATACGGTGTTTGTATATCTCCCAGAAACACAATGGCCTGCGGCCTGATTTGCCTGACAATATCAGCGCAATGATCAAAGCCGCCATGCGTATCTCCAAAGAAAAGAATTTTATTGTCCGTATCCATAAAAATTTATTTGGCGTCTGTTTCGTTGAGAAAACCATGAACCTGGCCCTTCTCTTCCTCCTGAACCTAATCATAGCTTAATTTGGCATTTTGTTAAGACCAATCCTGCTACAAATTGCCAGACCCGACTCAAGCCTTCATTTCATTTGGCTGGCATAAACGGTGCCACCCACTACAGCAACTGAAAAATCATTATAAAAACCAATAAAAAAACATCCCAACATAAAAAAACATCACCTTTTTGTTAAAAAAACCGTAAAACAAAACAATTTTAAACATTAAACAATTATTTATTTACAAATTAAACAAAAAAAATAAAATGGAAATATTTGATAAATATGATTATTTTTGTTAAACTAAAAATCTTAACAAAAATTTATATATTCAAATTGTGTTCATCATGTCACTCACATGATTTAACCTGTCAATGGGTAAATTTATTTCACCCTTCAATTAATGTTGGTATGTATCGACGGCAGCGCCGTTTTCCGCACACCCTCTTTGGCAAGCACAGTTATTCTTCAGTAACCTGCGAAACTTAAGGAGGCTTAGCGCCATGCTTAAACCTACTAAACTCATCTCGGCAACCATTTTTTCCATGGCTACCCTGGGCCTGGCCCAATCTGCCCAGGCTGCTGACACCCCTCAATGTGAAGTTAACCGCCCCATCAATATTGGTGGAATGACCTGGGAATCCAATCTTATTCTGGCAGAACTTGAAAGCTATATCCTGCAAAAAGGTTATGGTTGCAAAACCGATATCCTGCCAACAGAAACACTGTCAGCCATCGCTGCACTGGAACGCGGCGATCTCGACATCAAACCCGAAATCTGGCTTAACAGCGAACGCGACCCCTGGGAAAAAGCCGTCGCCACCGGTAAAGTCAAAGCCATCGGCTCACTTTTCACAGGCGGTGAAGCCTGGTACATACCCAAATACACGGCAGAAAAATACCCTGACATCAAAACCCCTGCCGACCTGCTGAAATACAAAGACAAATTCAAAGACCCCGAAGATCCATCCAAAGGCCGTATCTTTGGCTGCCCGGCCGGCTGGAGCTGCGAAGTGGTCACCAATAACCTGCATAAAGCCCTCAAGCTGCAAGACGATTTCAACATGTATTCACCCGGCACCGGCGCAGCACAAAAAGCCGCCCTCATGTCGGCCTACAAGCGCAAACAGGATATCGCCTTTTACTACTGGTATCCAACACCACTGGTTGGCTCACTTGAGCTGGTAGAACTTGAACTGCCCGAACACGATGAAAAAACATTTGCCTGTTTAACTGCCATCGATTGTGAAAATCCACAACCTTCTGCCTATCCAACCACACCTGTTTATACTGGCATTAACGTTGAATTTTCCAAACAGGCTCCTAAACTGGCCGAGTTTCTATCTAAAATAACCCTGCCCGTTGACGTCCTTGATGCCGCTTTGGCGCGTATGGAAGAAACCGGTGATGAAGCCAGTGACATCGCCACATGGATCCTGAAAAACCATGCCAACACATGGACCCAATGGGTTCCTGAAGACGTCGCAAAACGTGTCCAGGCTTCACTGTAATATAAACCCGTCACAACAATAAAAACATGAGCTTGCTCCAGCCCTTTCCTGTAAAGGACAAGGCCGGAGCAAGCTCCATCATTAATTAAAAAACGGATCTTATATGTTTCCCGAAATCATTTCATCCCGCAGTGTGCGTGACAGCATTGACGGTTTTGTCGATTACCTGGTCATGAATTACGCCGACGGCTTAAATAGCATGTCCGAACCCATTCTTGCCGCTCTGGTATGGCTGGAACAATTATTGCGCAACGCACCCTGGTGGAGCATCATTATGCTCACCATGCTTCTTGCCTATGGCATGAGCCGGCGCATTGCATTCAGTTTTGGCATGGGTGCCATGCTCTTTCTGCTGGGTGCCATGGGGCTTTGGGACGCCGGCATGCAAACCCTTTCGCTCATGATCATGGCAACCGGTCTTTCCATTATTATTGGCATTCCCATGGGCATTCTCATGTCCAAATTCGACCGTTTCCGCTCTGTCATGCTACCCGTACTGGACGTGATGCAAACGATGCCCAGCTTCGTCTACCTGATCCCTGTCGTCATGCTGTTTGGCCTGGGCAAAATACCAGCCATTATTGCCACCGTCATTTATGCCGTGCCACCGGTTATCCGATTAACCGACCTTGGCATCCGCCTGGTTGACGCGGAAGTCCTTGAAGCCTCCCGCGCCTTTGGTGCTTCCAGTACCCAGCAGCTTTTTGGTGTCCAAATTCCCCTGGCCCTGCCCAATATCATGGCAGGTATTAACCAAACCACCATGATGGCGCTTTCCATGGTGGTGATTGCCTCCATGATTGGTGCGCGCGGCCTGGGTTATGAAGTATTGCTGGGCATTAACCGCCTTGAAGTGGGCCGCGGCCTGCTGGCAGGCTTGGGTATTGTCATTCTTGCCGTACTGTTTGACCGGATTACCCAGTCTTATGGAAAACGCAAACAGATCAGGGGTGCACGATGAGCAAAATAGAAGTCAAACATATTTACAAGATCTTCGGCAAGCACCCTGAAAAATGGCTTGATGCCGTCAAACAGGGTATGAGCAAGGAAGAGTTGCTGGCCAAAAGCAAACATACCCTGGGCCTGAAAGATATTTCGCTGAATATTGAAGAAGGCAGCATCTATGTCATCATGGGCCTGTCAGGATCAGGCAAATCCACGTTAATCCGCCACTTCAACCGGCTTATCGAACCCACCGCAGGGCAGATCCTGGTTGATGGCACCGATGTGATGAAACTGGGCAAAAAAGAACTGGAAAAATTCCGCCAGAAAACCATGAGTATGGTGTTCCAGCGCTTTGGCCTGCTGCCCCATAAAACCACCCTGGAAAACGCCGCCTACGGACTGATTATCCAGGGAGTTGACAAAGACAAGGCACAGGAAACCGCCCGCTACTGGCTTGAGCAGGTTGGCCTGGCCGGTTTTGAAAACCAATACCCCAGCCAGCTGTCTGGCGGTATGCAACAACGGGTAGGCTTGGCCAGAGCCTTGGCCACCGATGCTGAAATTTTGCTCATGGATGAGGCTTTCTCGGCCCTTGACCCGCTGATTCGCCGGGAAATGCAAAACCAGCTGCTGGAGCTGCAATCGCGCCTGAACAAAACCATCGTATTCATTACCCACGACCTGGATGAAGCATTGCGGCTGGGTAACCGGATTGCGATCTTAAAAGACGGTGAACTGATTCAGGAAGGTACGCCCGAAGATATCCTGCTGTCGCCCAACAACGAATATGTTGAGGCATTCCTGCAGGATGTCAACCGCAGCAAGATCCTGAATGCGGGCCATGCCGTCAACCAAACCCGTTTGGCACTTACCATGCGTACCCGCCCCCTGCTGGCACTGGAAAGAATGAAGCAGTATGATTACCAGTTTGCGCCGGTTCTTGATGGTAATCTGATTGCCGGTATCCTGCATTTTAGCGATGCCGAACAGGCCGTCAGAAGCGGGCTGCGTGACATTTCCAGTCTGGTCAAGGATATCATCAGTGTACCGGCCAGTACCGGTCTGGATGCCGTGCTTACCCACATGCTGCAGTCTGATCAGCCGGTGGCGGTTACCGATGAAAACGATGAATTCATTGGCATGATGTCACGGGCCAAAGTAGTGGAACTGGTGACGACCGATACCCCCAACACCGACAACAGCAATGGCGCCGGCAGCGACCCTGAAAACCCAGATATTGCCAGCGATGACAATCCTGCTGAAAAACCCGCTAATGCAACGGGCCATACTGATAACAGCAGTCAGGCCGACGATACCGGTAAAAGCGCCTGACCCCAACCTGGCAAACAGCCCCTTGAATCTTGGTTTTCCAAGTATTTAAGGGGCTGTTTTTATTAGCTGAAAAATGTTTATTGCTTAAGCTTGTAACCGGTCCTGAACAACCAGGCAATAAAGCCAAGGCAAACAAACAGGAACACCACGATCATGCCCAGGCTGATATAGTGATTGACGTCTGACACGCCATAAAAACTCCAGCGAAAACCGCTAATCAAATACACCACCGGGTTCAGCAGGGCGACTTTCTGCCAGAACTCGGGCAACATATTAATGGAATAAAACGCCCCACCCAGAAAAGTAAGCGGCGTAATCACCATCAGCGGAATGATTTGCAGTTTTTCAAAGCCTTCCGCCCACAAGCCAATAATAAAGCCGAACATGCTGAACGTGACCGCCGTCAGCAATAGAAAAAGCAACATCCAGACGGGGTGCTGTATTTCATAATCCACAAACAATCTCGCCGTTAGTAAAATCAAGGCACCCACCATGATCGATTTGGTGGTTGCCGCCCCCACATAACCAATCACAACCTCCACAAAAGATACCGGTGCTGACAGTATTTCGTAAATGGTTCCCGACCAGCGCGGCATGTAAATGCCAAACGAGGCATTGGAAATACTCTCGCTAAGCAGGGAAAGCATGATCAGGCCGGGAATAATGAAGGCGCCGTAACTGACCCCGTCCACCTGTCCCATGCGTGAACCAATGGCCGCGCCAAACACCACAAAATACAGGGAAGTGGACAATACCGGCGAAGCAATGCTTTGCGTCAGGGTCCGGAAAGCCCGGGCCATTTCAAATAAATAAATAGCTTTGATGGCATACCAATTCATGCTGGCTCCTTGACCAGATTGACAAAAATTTCCTCAAGCGAACTTTCTTTTGATTTCAGGTCGGAGAACTCAATCTGCGACTGGCCCAGCCGCTTCAGAAATAACGCAATACCACCGGAACCGCCCTGCTCCTGCCGGGTATCATAGGTATAAACCAATGTTTTTCCCTCATCGGCCAGGCTCAGCTGAAATTCCGCCAGTTCTGGCGGAATAAACATCAACGGCATGCTCAGCTGCACATGCAACTCTTTTTTGCCCAGCTGGCGCATCAGGGTTGCTTTTTCTTCCACCAGCACAATTTCACCATGGTTGATCACGGCAATCCGGTCAGCCATATCTTCAGCTTCCTCAATGTAATGGGTCGTCAAGATGATGGTTACCCCGTTTTCCCGTAAACGGCGTACCATACGCCACATATCATGGCGAAGTTCCACATCAACCCCCGCGGTGGGTTCATCCAGAAACAAAATGGCCGGTTCATGGGACAGGGCCTTGGCAATCAATACCCGCCGCTTCATACCGCCGGAAAGGCTCAAGAGTTTATTGTTGCGTTTGTCCCATAAAGACAGATCGCGCAAGACCTTTTCAATATGGGCCGGGTTGGCCGGCTTGCCAAACAGGCCCCGGCTGAAGCTGACGGTGGCCCAGACGGTTTCAAAGGCATCGGTATACAGTTCCTGGGGTACCAGGCCAATCCTGGGGCGTATTTTCCTGGCATCCCGGACAATATCCATGCCATCAACGGTTACCGTACCGCCGGTTGCATTAAGCAAACCGGTCACAATACCGATCATCGTGGTTTTACCGGCGCCATTCGGACCCAGCAAGGCAAGGATTTCTCCGCGCCGGATATCAAGACTGACCCTTTTAAGCGCGCTGAAACCGTTTTTATACGTTTTGTCCAGATCCCTGATGGACACAATCGTGTCTGCTTTTTCCATGCTTTTTTCCTGATGATTGACTTGCTTGCCTGACTGCGGATTGAATACCAACGTTTCCAGCAGTCCCTGATTGCGCTATGATTATTCCATCCTTTCAATATCCTTCATATTACATAAACATCATGTCATCTGTTCCCGGAACACGCGGTTACGCCCAAAAGCCAGAGAAATTTGCCAAAGACTACGAAAGCGTCACGTTTGAAAAAGTCCACAAGCCCGTCAGGCATTATTATCCCATCCACAACAAACTGGCCAGCATTCTGGATATTGGCGCCGGTACCGGCCGCGATGCCGCCGCCTTGGCACGGGCAGGCCATTTTGTGGATGCCGTTGAACCCACCGCCGGCATGCGTGAACACGGCCAGCAACTGCATGCCAATGAACAAATCAACTGGATTGACGACAACCTGCCACATTTGCATAAAATTGTCGCCAGCCACAAAAAATATGACCTGCTGCTGCTAACCGCGGTATGGATGCACCTGACGCCAGAAGAAAGGGAAACCGCCATGCGCGTTTGTAAAAACCTGCTGCTGCCCGGTGGTGTCATGTCACTGTCCCTGCGTCATGGCCCGGTGCCCGCCGACCGACATATGTTTGATATTCCCGATGAAGAGGTGATTGAACTGGGCAAGGCACATGGCCTGCACCTGTTGCACCACAGTGTTCACAAAGGTGACACGCTGGGCCGTAATGAAATTCACTGGAGCTATGTGGTTTTTTCTGCAGCGCCTTCCGCATAAACACATCATCATAAAAAATTTGAAACTTTAAATGATTAATGAACATACCCGCTTCGCCCGACAGCATTTTCCGGAACTGTGCCAGCCCCGCCCTCTGGACAGCCACAAAGGCACTTTTGGCACCCTGGGTATTCTGGCCGGTGGCAAAAACATGGTGGGTGCTGCCCTGCTGGCGGCACGGGCCGCCCTGAAACAGGGTACGGGACGGGTTCATGTTGGCTTTACCCAGGACAGCCAACCGCTGGAAGTCGATACCGTGCAGCCCGAGCTCATGCTCAACACGGCAGGCAAACTGCTGGGCAAAGAAGATATTGGCGCATGGGTGGCCGGTTGCGGCATAGGCCTGACCCCACTGGCACAAAATTGCCTGGCAACCCTCTTCAACCGTTATCCACATGCCGCCATTGTGCTGGATGCCGATGCCCTTACGCTTTTGTCTGAACACGCCTTTGCGCTTTCCCATGACAAGGCCCCACTGGTCCTGACGCCTCACCCGAGTGAAGCGGCCCGGCTGCTGGGCTGCACCACCGCCGATATCCAGAAAGACCGGAATCAGGCAGCACGACAAATTTCAGGCAAACATACCGCCTGGACCGTCCTGAAAGGCTATCAAACGGTGATCTGCAGTCCCAAAGGGGAAATCACGGTTAACCATACCGGCAACCCGGGCCTGTCCACGGCTGGTACCGGTGACGTGCTGGCAGGCATGATTGGCGCCTGCCTGGCACAGGGTATCACGCCTGAACAGGCCATTGCCGGAGCAGTATGGCTGCATGGCACCGCTGCCGATTATCTGGTATCACAGGGCATTGGCCCTGTCGGCATGACGGCCGGTGAAGTGCTGGATGCGGCCAGAACGGTGCGCAACCTGATTGCCGTCCAGGCTTAATTAAAAAAATCGTATAAACTGAAATTAATTTCAAATTAAACCAGGATAGATAATGGCAAATATTTTAAATAATAAAAAATTTATAAATGCAGAAAATACAGCAAATGGAGAGGTATCTGGCGAAACCGTTTTTAACTATAAACAAGATGGCAAGCAAATAGAAGCCGTTTATTCGGGGGGTATTATTAAAAAAGGACACCTGATTGGTGTAATGACGGGCGATAATACATTTACCATGTTCTATCATCATGTAAACCTGAATGATGACATACGTGCAGGCCAATGCCATAGCACTATACTCACAGAACAGAATGGCAAACTAAAACTCATTGAAAGCTGGCAATGGCTCAATGGTGATTGTTCTAAGGGCCAATCTATCTTGATAGAACACGCATAAAAAAGCCACTGTCACATACAGCTTGCGACAGTGGCTTTAAACAGGATGCCGTATATACAGCCTGTTTTTAGAACTTAGTGATCACCCACGCTCCTGCGTGGTAACGAATCATTTACAGCAGTTCTTTACGCAATTCAGCCGCGCTCTTGGGCGACAACAGGCCTGGTGGCACATCAAACACCGTTTTCGCGCCGGTTTGCCCCATCTGGTTCAGCCTGTAAGCGGCACGGGCATAGGCAACCAGCACGCTGGAGGTAAATTCAGGATTGCTATCCAGCGCCAATGAATATTCCATGACCTGGTTAGTGCCCGCACCGGTTTTACCACTGCGAATCACAAAGCCGCCATGCGGCATGGCGGCATGGTCACGCTTGAGTTCTTCTTCAGTAATAAAAGTAACGGTTGTATCGTAATCGGCAAAATAATCGGGCATGGTCACGATAGACTGTTCCACTTCGCCGGCACTGGCGCCTTCGGCCAACACCACATAGCAATCACGCTTGTGCTTTTCACGGGTGCTTAGTACAGGCATGGTACCGCTGCGTACCTTGTTCATGGCCTCTTCCACCGGAATGGTGTATTGCACACCGGCTTTAACGCCTGGCAGGCGGCGAATGGCATCAGAGTGCCCCTGGCTTAAGCCCTTGCCCCAGAACGTATAAGTGGCGCCTTCTGGCAAAATGGCTTCGCCAAACAGACGGTTAATCGAAAACAGGCCCGGATCCCAGCCAATCGCGATCAGGGAAGTCTTGCCAGCCAGTTCGGCCGAATTGTTCACTGCTTCAAAATACTCGGGAATTTTGGCATGCGTGTCAAAACTGTCAACCGTGTTGAACAAGGCAGAAAGAGCCGGTCCCTGCTCGGGCAAATCGCTTTTTGAACCACCACACAATACCAGTACGTCTATTTTGTCCTGGAATTGGGCAATATCGTCCAGCTTGTAAACCGGCACGTTTTGATTAACCAATGAAACACTTTCCGGGTCACGGCGTGTAAACACCGCCACCAATTCCATATCGGGTGTTTTTGCAATGGCAAGCTCCGTACCACGGCCCAAATTGCCATAACCGGCAATACCCACTCTGATTTTCTGACTCATGCAATCGTTCTCCGTTTAAAGACAACAATTTTAACCGCAAATCAGACCGAATTTTTAGACAATCCAAATAGCATGCCAGGTTAACCTTAGTATGACCAATGATTAAGATAGAATTGAAATCATCCACCTCAATGCCCGACCTATTCATGAAACTGACCAGCGAAGCAGCAGCAGTAGCCAGTTTTCCCCGTTTCCATGAAATTTTGCCGCTAAAAGACAAACCGCCCCCATTGCTGGGTAGCGTGCGATTGAATTTTACGTTTCGCAAGGCGGGCTAGATTCGGGCATAAACCCCACTTCACGCAAAATTTCTTCCGTATGTTCGCCCAGATTGGGGGCATGCCGGTAAATACCGGGCGGAGTGCGTGAATAATTCCCCACTGGCGCCACCGTACGCAAATGACCTTCGGTGGGATGCACCATTTTCACAATCTGTCCCGTCGCCTGCAAATGAGGATCCTCCAGCAAGTCTTCCACCTGATTCAAGGGGGCTACCGGGATATCTACCACCGCCAGAGTTTCAACCCAATAGGCAACGGTATTACCCAAAATCATATCGGCCAGAAAACCATATACCTGGTTCACATGCCGGGCCCGGGATTCCACCGACTCAAATACTGAACCTGGCACCAGCAAATCGGGTCGGCCCACCAGGTCCAGAAAGCGCTGCCAGTGCTTATTGGTATGCACAATCACGCAAACATAACCGTCAGCAGCCTGATACGGTTTACGTGGTTCCACCAGCAGACGGGAATAACCCATTTCGCCTTTGGGGGGTTCAAACGTGGCACCGCCAAGATGGTCATTCAGGACAAACTGCGCCATGGTTTCAAACATGGGAATTTCAATCGATTGCCCCTGCCCGGATTGCCGGCTTTCCAGTACGCCTGCCAGGCAGGCAATACCCGCCTGCAGGCCCACAATGCGGTCTGCCATGGTCAGGGGTACATAACGGGGTGGCAAGCCCGTATGCTGGCTGTACAGGGCCGGAATGCCCGTCATCCCCTGGATAAGATCATCGTAGGCCGGTCTGCCGGCATAAGGACCGTTATCACTGAATCCGTAGGCACCCGCATATACAATCTGCGGATTGACAGCCTTTACCGCCTCATAAGACAGTCCCAGACGCGCCATTGCCTGCGGGCGCACATTGTATAAAAAAACATCAGCGGTTTTGGCAAGGGCCAGACAGGCCTCATGGCCTTCTGGCGTTTTAAGATCCAGCACGACCGAACGCTTGTTACGATTCAAGTGCAGGAAATTGGCGCCCATGCCTTTATGCTGCCGATAACCCATATTCCGGGTGGTATCCCCGGCGGGCGACTCAACCTTGATCACATCAGCCCCCAGATCGGCCAGAATCTGCGTGGCAAAAGGCCCCATCACCACCGATGTCAGGTCAATAATACGGATACCTTTAAGGGGACCGCAGGATTCTGAAGCAGGCATAGTCATATTCTCTTCATCATTAACAAACTTTCCGGGCATAACAGACAGGAGGTCGGTCATGTCATATTCAGGCAAAAATCACGTCCAGGGTGACGCGAATATTATCCTGCTGCTCCAGCCCGGACAACGCCTTAAACAAGGGCTGGGCCTTGCCGGCAATGCCCGTATGGTTTTGCCAGATCTGCAGGCAATCCATGAATTTGGCTTTCAGTGTTTCGGCATCAAGTGGTAAATT
>LFRM01311920.1_pt1 | contig 43867 bp, 52 predicted proteins | sample 618341 | NCBI WGS metagenome assembly LFRM01 (sample SAMN03654438, study PRJNA283298) | anaerobic digester metagenome | isolation source: pool of bioreactors CSTR01a, CSTR02a, and CSTR03a thermophilic anaerobic... | place: Denmark: Kgs. Lyngby | collected 2014-05-21 | reverse complement strand
CCCGCCGACCTCCCCACGCCAGGTGAGGGGGAAGAGCCGGTCGGCCGGGCACTCCGGTGCGGTCCCGATGGGGCGACCTTCGACCCGCCGATCGAGGTCTCGTTCACGCTCACCCCGGAGGAGTGGGAGCGTCATGAGGCCGGGCAGTTCTCCGTCCGGTTGTACAACAGCCAGACCGGGATCTGGGAACCCCTCGTCACGACGGTCAACTCCGTGACCCGGACGGTCACCGCGGCGGTTCCACATTTCACCCTGATTGCGGTCTTTGCCGTTCCGGTGGAGGAGACTGTGGCGACGCCCGCTCCCCTCACCGACCCCACACTGACCTTCGGGCCGGTGGCGTCGGCGACCGCCGTGCAGCAGGCTGGGCTGCCGTTCTCCTGGCTCACCGGTCTTGCGGCTCTGGTCGGGGCGGCCCTCCTCGCCCGTGAGCGGAAGAGATGACCCCCTCTCCCGCCCCGGGTAACGGGAACACCAGATGCCGGAGGATATAAGTGGATGGGCGCAACATCACAGAGTAACGATGCACCCGCTTACCCAGATCCGGCAAAACCTTTGCACCATCCGGGAACGCTACGGTGTAGCCCGTATCGGTGTCTTTGGATCTGTGGCGCGGAACGAAGCCACCGCAGCAAGCGATATCGATATCCTGGTGGAGTTCAGAGAAGGGGAGGAGACCTTCGATCATTTCATGGACCTCAAGTTCTACCTTGAGGACCTCCTGGGACGAAAGGCAGATCTCGTCATCATCGACACGTTAAAACCCCGAATCCGGGAAACCGTCCTGGGTGAGGTCGCCTATGCCTAGAGATCTTGTGCCCCCAAGACCTCTCCCTGCCTCTTCTCACGGCAGGTGAAGGGCATGCGTTCACCTTCCCGCTTTTCCAGGACACCTATGTGGAGATCAAGACACAACGGCCGGGGTGACCTATGGCGATCGATATCAAACGGCAGTACGTCGTAACCGACGATGGCAGAAAGATCAGGGTCGTGCTCGACATTGAGACCTTCGAGAGAATTGAGGAACTCCTCGAAAACTGCGGACTTGCGCAGTACATGGAAGAAGTCGAGAAAGAGGAGACCCTCTCGGTCAATGAGGCACGGCAATACTATGCGCAGATGAACGAAGAATAACATAATACTCTGCCGCATACGATACGTTAATGTATTTCTACTCATATGTGTACTAATTGAGGTGATATACCATGCCAGGATTTGATGGAACCGGCCCGGCCGGCCGTGGCCCGATGACGGGCGGCCGCCGGGGGCGGTGCGTTCTGCCCCCGACTGCGGCGGCGGAAGGCGAGTCCGCCACGCCAGTGCTTCGCGGCGTCGGCCGGGGCGGAGTCCCGTGCGGATGCGGCCGCGGCCACTGCGGCGGTCGAGCACGCGGTCGTCGGTAACGCCCGGTGCCGGAGCGAAGGCACTATCTGCACGCGGGACGGAGATCTTCTCCAGAGATGATACCGTGAACGAGAGCGAGCATGGCGAGGGGCGTTGCCGCCGCGGACGCGGCCGGCCCCGGGCCCGCCGGATGATCGGGGATCCGGGGGCGTTCCGCTGTTTCGGCCCCCTCTGCGGGAGGCCTGACGAGGTCGTCGTCATCCTCCCCGAAGAGGTGGAGGCCCTGCGGCTCGTCGACCTCCAGGGGCTCGAGCAGGAGGAGGCCGCCGTCGCCCTCGGCGTCTCCCGAAAGACCCTCTGGCGCGACCTGCACGAGGCGCGGACGAAGGTCGCCGACGCCCTGGTGCACGGGAAGACGATCCGGATCGTCGGGTGCGGCCGCCGGCGGGAGGAGGGGTGCCCGGAGGACGAGGACGCCTCCTTCGCTCCGGCGCCCTGATCGGAAGATACTCTGTATCTTTTTTGAGGCGGTTCAAAACCCGATATGGCCGTGTATGACTAGTTCATCCCCATATCGCGCAGCCGGTTGGTCTCCTCGTCAAACGACTGATGGATGATCGAGTATTGCACCCGCCCGGCTCTGATGCACTCCCTGACGGCACGCTCCCGTTTGCTCAGGTTCGCGGCTTTGCCCGTCTTTATCTCGACAAAGACCACCTTCTGCACTTCATCGGCGTCGGAGAGCCCGTCGAAGACGACGAGATCGACCGGGGTTCCCAGGAACCGTGCATCCTTCGGGTTGTAGGGGAAGTCCGGGAAGTACGGGATGAGGCACTCCGTGACCTTCCCCCGGGTCACCGATTGGCTGCGCCTGACCGCGTCGGTGCGGATCTTCTCCTCTTCTTCCAGCCTCCACCGCTCAAAGAGGATCGTTGCCTTCTCATCCGAGAGGCGCCTGAGTTCCTGCTCTTTCCAGGCCTCCATATCCTCCCGCTCTCCCCGGCGCCAGGTCTCGAACAGCTCGCGTGCTTTTCGCTCGACCTGGCCCTGGATCCGGGAGTATTTGTAGAAGAGTGCCAGGAGCGCAAGAAACAGGAGAAGGATGACGGCCCATTCGATCATAGTCTCCCAGGAGACTCTCGCGTCCCGACAGATAGGCCTTTCTAACGGTTCTTCGGTCGATGCGCTGGATCTGCCGTTATCGCTTCACACCAGGCCATCTCATTCTCGATATCATCCTGCGGGTATACGGGCAGAGCCGCAACCGCCATGGCGGCAGATCGGATACGAGAGAACGATGGCACGCCGCCAAAATGCAATCCTATCCAAAAACATGGGCCCGGAGGGATTCGAACCCACGACCGCTCGGTTATGAGCCGAGCGCTCTAACCGGACTAAGCTACGGGCCCGAGAATTGGTATGCAGCTGGCCTGATTCCGAAACGGCGCTGTATCTCAATATCCGGAAAATCCCCCGGATATCACTGCATATAAATATTGTTCTTGGATCATAAAAAACATTGTGCGCGTTCTGCAGGGCAGCCGCACAACCGACAGGCGTGACGCCCGGAACATCGCCGTGCAGCCCCTCCGGACGGATCTATGGCGTCTCCGGTATGAGAGACTGCCCGCAAAACGCTCAAAGAACCCCCTTACCGCGAGCTCTGGTGCTGCTTCTTCCACTGCATCCAGTTGTTGTAGGCATTCATATCCCGCTGCTTGAGGATCTCCTGGACGCTGCTGTCGATCTCGGAGGTCGTCATCCCGCTGTGCGTGCTCCCCTGGATCTGCCGGGTGATCTCGTCCGCCAGTTGCTGGTCCGCTCCGGCGTTCTGGATCGACCTTCTGATCTTGTCGGGGTTGAACTGCTCCTCCTGGTTGTTGCTCTTCCGGACCATGGTCTCCTGCCAGGGCCGGGACTCCAACTGCTGTGCCGCCATTCTCATCACCACATCAATACTGTCCTGTCTTCCTTCGAGGACCGGGTTGCCCGTTGCATCCCGGCTTTGTTCCAGGATACGTATTTCCGGGCGCTTCACCCGGCCCTGTTTCGGTTGCAAGCCGCAGCCTGCCGGGCAACAGTGGGATCTCGGGTACTTATAAATTCCGGCCGCCGGCCATCGTCTTCATCCCGGCGAAGGAATGGACTGACGGCGCCTTCCCGTGCTATGAAGAATCGAACGGCTCTTTTTCGTGGGGTATGCCGGCGGCGCTGCGATCCCGATCCGCGACCGCCCGGGGACAAACGTCCCGATCCACAGAATCTGGGAATGACAGCGCTGGTGAATCACCCCACCCTGAAGGGGGGCTTCCTGCTTTACATTTCTTCGGCCACACGCGAAGCCGCGAAGAACGCGAAGCGCGACGGCCCGGGCTTAAGAAACCCGGGGGGGTTCGCGCCTTCGCGCCTTCGCGTGAGTAGGCAGTTCGCGCCGCCCCTCGTTCCGTGCCGGGCCGGTCCTTACGCACCTTCGGCCTCCCGGATGGCCGCGAGCACCTCCTTCTCCTTCTCATCGAGGAGGCTCCTCGTATCCGCCTCGATGTTCAGCCGCACCACCGGCTCGGTGTGGGAGGGGCGGATGTTGAACCACCAGTCGGGGTAGGTCGCCGTCAGCCCGTCGAGCCGGTCAAGGTCCGCATCCCGGTAGCGTGCCGCAAGCACCGCGAGCACCGCCGCGGGGTCGCTCACCGCGAGGTTGATCTCCCCGGTCGACGGGTAGCGGTCGAGGGGTTTGACAAGTTCGGAGAGCGTCCGGCCGCTCGCGGCGAGGATGTTCGCAACCATGACCAGCGTGAGGAGTCCGTTGTCGGCAAACCCCACATCGCGGTAGTAGTAGTGCCCGGAGAGTTCCCCGGCAAAGAGGGCGCCCTCCTCCCGCATCGCGGCCTTGATGAAGGCGTGGCCGACCCTTGAGCGGACGCCCCGACCGTGAGCCCTCTCGATCGCCTCGCGGACCGCCCGGCTCGACCGCAGGTCGTAGAGGATCGTCGCCCCCGGGAACTCCCGGAGCAGGTGCTCCGCGATGAGCCCGGTCACCAGGTCCTCCCGGACGCGCTCGCCCCGCTCGTCGATGAACCCGCACCGGTCGCCGTCGCCGTCGAACGCAACCCCCATATCCGCGCCCTCGGCCACGACCCGTTCCTGCAGTTCCCGGGTGGTCTTTGGGTCGAGCGGGTTTGCGTGGTGGTGGGGGAACCGGCCGTCGGGCTCGAGGTAGATCGGGACGAGCCGCCATTCCGGGACCCGCTGAAAGAGCCGGGGAACCTCCGGCCCAACCATCCCGTTCCCGGCGTCCACGACGACCGTGAGGGGTCTCGGCGCCCGGACGAACCCGGCCACCGCCCCGATGTAGTCGTCCAGCACCGCGATCTCGTGGACCGACCCACCCGCACGGGCGACCCGCTCCTCCCCGACCCGGGTCTCAAGGAGCGGCAGGTCGCGGTCGCCGGAGAGCGGGACGGCGTTCTCCCGGGCGAGCTTGAACCCGTTCATCTCCCCGGGGAGGTGGGAGGCCGTCACCATCGCCCCGCCGTCGAACCCCCCGGCGGTGATCGCGTAGTTGAGGAGCGGGGTGCTCACCATCCCGATATCGGCGACCTCCGCCCCGGCCTCGACCGCCCCTCGGGTGAACGCCCGGGCGAGCGATGCCGATGAGAGACGCATGTCCCGCCCGACGACGATCCGCTCCGCTGCAAGGAGCGCGACGAAGGCGTTCCCGATCCGCTCCGCCGTCGCCTCATCGAGTTCGTCCGGGTAGCGCCCCCGGATGTCGTAGGCCCGAAAGATCCCGGCCATTCATGCCTCCCCCCGGAGCGGCGAGATCGCCCGCAGCCGCTCGATTATCCCGGGGAGCACCTCGAGGACGTAGTCGACGTCGTCGTCGGTGTTTCCGTACCCGAGGGTGAGCCGGAGCGAGCCGTGGGCGTGCTCCGGCGGGAGGCCGCACGACGTCAGGACGTGCGAGGGCTCAAGCGACGCCGAGGTGCAGGCGCTCCCCGTCGAGGCGGCAACCCCGAGAGCGTCGAGCATGAGGAGGATCGATTCCCCCTCGACGTAGCGGAACGCGACGTTGACGTTGTTTGGGAGCCGTTCGGTCGGGTGGCCGTTCAAGCGGCTCTCCGGGATCGCGTCCAGGATCCCCCGGATCAACCGGTCCCGCATCGCTGCGAGCCGGGGGGCTTTCTGCGGCATCTCCGCGACCGCGAGTTCGATCGCCCGCCCGAGCCCCACGATCCCGGGGACGTTCTCGGTCCCGGCACGCTTCCCCCGCTCCTGCGCCCCGCCGTCCATGAACGTCCCTATCCGGGTCCCCCGCCGGATGTAGAGCACCCCCGTCCCCTTCGGGCCGCCGAACTTGTGGGCCGAGAGGGCGAGGAGGTCGGCACCCATCTCGTCCACGTCGACCGGGAATGCCCCGATCGCCTGGACGGCGTCGGTGTGGAAGGGAACACCGTGGTCGTGCGCAATCTCCGCAACCGCCCGTACCGGCTGGATCGTCCCGATCTCGTTGTTCGCGGCCATCACCGAGACGAGGATGGTCTGATCCGTGATCGCCTCCTCGACCGCCGCCGGGTCCACCCGGCCGAACTCGTCGACAGGGAGGTAGGTGACCCGATAGCCCTGCTTCTCGAGGCTCTCGCAGGTGTGGAGGACGGCGTGGTGCTCGATCGAGGAGGTGATGATATGGTCGCCCTTCTTCCTGTTCGCGGCCGCCACCCCCTTGATCGCCCAGTTGTCGGCCTCCGTCCCCCCGGACGTGAAGTAGATCTCCTCGGGGTTTGCGCCGATCGCCTCCGCCACCCTTTGGCGTGCCTCCTCGACCGCCTCCTTCGCCTCACGGGCGAGGGCGTAGAGCGAGGAGGGGTTCCCGAACCGTTCCGAGAAGTAGGGGAGCATCGCCTCGACGACCTCCGGCCGCACCGGCGTCGTCGCCGCATGGTCCATGTAGACCGTTCGCCTCTGCTCCATCCCGGTCACTTCACCATCGTCGGCTGGAATCCGCGCATCGTCTCCGCCATCTCGCCAAGGCGCCGGTCCACAAGGTAGTTCACCGTCCCCTCCTCGTAGGTCCCATCTTCCCGGCGAGTGCCCGCCGGGACACCAGTGAGGATCTCGATCCCCTCATCGATCGTCCGCACCGGGTAGATCCGGAACTTCCCGGCCTTCGCGGCCTCGACGACCTCCTCCTTGAGCATCAGGTTCTGGACGTTGCTTGCCGGTATCAGCACTCCCTGGTTGCCGTTGAGCCCTTTCGCCTTGCAGACCTCATAGAATCCCTCCAGTTTCTCGTTGACGCCCCCGATCGCCTGGACCTCGCCCTTCTGGTTCACCGAGCCGGTGACGGCGAGGTACTGTTTTAAGGGGAGCCCCGAGAGCGCCGAGAGGAGGGCGTAGAGTTCGGTGCTCGACGCGGAATCGCCCTCGATCCCCTCGTAACTCTGCTCGAAGACGAGCCTCGCTGAGAGGGAGAGCGGTTTGTCGCGCGCGTAGTTGTTGTTGAGGTAGCCGTTGATGATCAGGACACCTTTTGTGTGGATCGGCCCGCCGAGCGCCGCCTCCCGCTCGATATCCACGATCCCCTCGCGCCCGACCCCGATGCTCGCGGTCACCTTCGACGGCCGGCCGAAGGCGAAGTCACCAAGACCAATAACCGAGAGGCCGTTCACCTGGCCGACCTTCTCCCCCTCGGCCTCGATGAGGAAGATCCCCCGCCTGATGTACTCCTCGATCTTTTGCTGGATCAGGTTCGAGCGGTAGATCTTCTCCTCGATCGCCTTCGTGACATGTTGCTTCGCGATCTGCTCCGCCCCTTCCTGCACAGCGTAGAAGTTCGCCTCCCTGATGAGGTCTGCAATGGCGGCGAACCGGGTCGAGAGTTTCTGCTGATCCTCGGCGAGCCTTGACCCATACTCGATCACCCGGGCGATCGCGTCCCGGTCGAGGTGCCGGAGGTTTTCCTCCCTGATGAGGTTGCACATGAAGTCGGCGTACTTCCCGGCATTCTCGTTGTTCCTCTCCATCACGATATCAAAGTCGGCCTTGACCTTGAAGAGCTCCTTGAAGTCGGGGTCCAGCCGGTAGAGGAGCTGGTAGAGCATCGGTGTCCCGATGAGGGTCACCTTGATATCGAGGGCGATGGCCTCGGGCTTGATGGTCTTTGCCGTGACGAACCCCATCCGCTCTCCCGGTTCCTCGATGACGGCTTTCCCGGTCTTCAAGGCCGTCTTGAGCCCGTCCCAGGAGAAGGGGTTTCGCAGGAGATCTTCGACGCTGAGGACGAGGTAGCCTCCGTTGGCCATATGCAGCGATCCCGGCCTGATCATCGTGAAATCGGTCGTGAAGATCCCGAACTGGACCTCTTTCTCGATCTTCCCGAGGAGGTTTTGGAAGGTGGGGTTCTGCTCGACGATCACCGGGGCCCCTTTGATGTCGGCGTTGTCCACGACGACGTTCACGTCGTACTTCCGGAACGGGAGTTCCCGGATAAAGGCCTGGAACTGGGGCGGAACCTCCGGCTGCTCGGCGACCCCAAGGAAGGTCTGGAGGTTCTCGAGGATGTCGTTCTGGACGGCGTCGATGTACTCCGGGATCTCCGGGACGCCGGCGTAATTCTCCTTGAGTTCGGCGACGAGGTTTCCTATCGCGTAGAGGGCGATGTCGTGGTTCAGGTCCCTGACCGCCTCGGCACCCTGGCGCTCGATGTCCTGCACCTGCCGGAGCACGCTCCGAAGTTCGGTGTTGAGGGCGTCCCGCCGCCGCTGGACCTCAGCCCGCATCTCATCGGGAAGACTGATGAACTCCTCCTCGGGGATTGGTCTTCCGTTGATGACCGGGATGGTCAGGAGGCCGATGGGGCTCATCTGGATGACGAAACCTTGTTCCTGGGCGCGCTGGTTGATCCGGGCGACAAGATCGGTCCTCCGCCCCTGGAGCGTCTTGAGGGTCTCATCGCGCCGTTTGGCATACTCTTCGCTCTCAAACGCTCTCGGGAGCGCCCGACGTGCCTCTTCGATGAACCGTTTCATATCCTCTCTGAACCGGACGCCCCTCCCCGCCGGGAGGGCGATGGCGTCTGGTTCGTACTGGTTCTCGAAATTGTGGACATAGACCCAGTCGCTCGCCCGGGGTTTGGCCTTCGCGAGCTCATCAAGGAAACTCCGGACGGCGGTCATCCGCCCGGTGCCCTGGGCGCCCGCGGTGTAGACGTTGAACCCCGATTCACGGATCTCAAGGCCGAACCGCAACGCCCGGAGCGCCCGTTCCTGACCTATGATCTCCTCCATCGGCCGCATCTCTTCGGTGCTGGCGCACTGCACCTTTTCCGGCTCGTAGACGTTCCGGTACTTCCTGATATCCAAAGGCTGAATCATCAGTTTCACCACAGCTCCTGGTCGCAGGTATACCGCAGGGTGTCGCCCGCCTTAAAAAAGGTACCCCGGGTGTCATGATGGATGGTTTTAACCCAATTCGCGCTTATGTGTAGTATGTTTGCGTGCGGTCTACCCTGCATAAGGCCGCGAGAAACAGGTGTCCCTATGAGAATTGCAATTGCACAGGACGGAAACCAGGTGTCCGGGCACTTCGGGCACTGCGAAGGGTATGCGATCTTTGATGTCGAGGGTTCGATCATCTACCGGAGAGACGACCTCCCGAACCCCGGCCACGAACCCGGACGTCTCCCGGTCTTCCTTGCGGAGCACAAGATCGACCTGATCATCGCCGGTGGGATGGGGCCGCGGGCCGTCGACCTCTTCCATCAGAACGGGATTGAGGTGCTCCTCGGTATCAGTGGGAATGTTGATTATGTAGCACAGGACTATATTGCCGGCCGCCTCTCGCCGGGTGAGAGTTCCTGCCACCACGAAGACGGCGGGGAGTGCGGCGGGCATTGAGCGGGTGCATCTACCCATAGGATTATGCCCATATGAGTAATAATTCCGAGTGGAGTGTATCAGTATGATAGTCTGCATCACAGCACGTGCCTCTGGCACGGACGCCCCGGCCGAACAGCGGTTCGCCCGGGCACCTTACTTTGTCTTCGTCGATACGGAGACGGGGAAGTCTGAATCGGTTGAGAATCCCCTCATTGATGCTGCCGGCGGGGTCGGGCCCCGGGCGGTCCAGATGCTCTCGGAGCATGGCGCAACGGTCCTCATCACCGGGCAGGTTGGTGGAAACGCCGCCCGTGCGCTTGAGGCGGGCGGGATTAAGGTTTATGCCTACCGCGGGAGCGGCAGCGTTGCCGATGCCCTCGCGGCGTATACCGCCGGGAACCTGCAGCCGATCCCCCTCGCCTGAAGCGGGGTCCGGCATGAGAATCGCTATTGCAAGCGGCAAGGGCGGCACCGGGAAGAGCACGGTGGCGGCAAACCTCGCCTGGGCGCTCGCCCGCTCCAGGGACGTCGCGCTCGTCGACTGCGACGTCGAGGAGCCGAACCTCCACCTCTTCTTCCCGGCCCCGGCGACGGAGATGCCGGTGACGACCCCGGTCCCGGAGATCGACGCCGAGCGCTGCACTCTCTGCGGAGAATGCGGGAAGTTCTGCCGGTTCGGGGCGCTTGCGGTGCTGAAGGACAGTGTCCTCACCTTCCCGCACCTCTGCCACTCCTGCGGCGGGTGTACCCTCGTCTGCCCGCAGGGGGCTGTCCGGGAAGTCCCGCGCACCATCGGCCGGGTCACCTGTTCCCGCCCGCTGCCCCGCCTCACCCTGATCAGCGGGATCCTGAACGAGGGTGAGGTGCAGGCCCCGGCGGTCATCAGGGCGGCAAAGACGCTCGCGGAGGGGCACCCGCTCACCCTCTACGACGCCTCCCCCGGGATCGCCTGCCCGGTCATCGAGACCCTCGAGGGGAGCGATGCCTGTATCCTGGTCACGGAGTCGACACCGTTCGGGCTGCACGATCTCCGTCTTGCGGTGGAGGTGGCTGAGACGCTCGGCATCAGTGCCGGCGTCGTGATCAACCGGAGCGACGGGCAGGACGAGGCGACTGTTGCGTTCTGCCGGGAACATGGGCTTCCGGTTCTGATGACCATCCCGTTCTCCCGGGAGATCGCCGCCGTCCAGAACCGGGGCGGGCTCATCGCCGCGCTCCTCCCCGGGTGGGAGGAGCGGTTCTCCGGTCTCTTCGAAGCGGTTCCGGGGGTGAGCCCATGATCCGGCTCGCGGTCGTGAGCGGCAAGGGCGGCACCGGGAAGACGATGGTGGCGGCGGCGCTCGCCGATATCAGCGGGGTGCCGCAGGTCCTTGCCGACTGCGACGTGGACGCCGCAAACCTGGCTCTCCTCCTCGCGCCCCGGCGGCTCACCACTGAGGAGTTCCGTGGGATGGAGGTGGCCCGGATCGATCCGGACCTCTGCCGCGACTGCGGGATCTGCGCGGACCGCTGCCGGTTCGGGGCGATCGTTCGACGGGACGATGCCTGGACGGTGGAGCCCCTCCACTGCGAGGGCTGCGGTGTCTGTGCCTACGTCTGTCCCATGGGGGCGGTCCGGATGGAGCCGCACGTCTGCGGAGAGATCTACACCTCGGTGACTGATCGTGGGAATCTTGCCCATGCCCGGCTCTTCCCAGGTTCCGGGAACTCTGGGCTGCTCGTCACCGAGGTGAAGAAACGGGCCGTGGCCCTCTCGGAGGGTGCCGACCTGATGCTTGCCGACGGCCCCCCGGGGATCGGCTGCCCGCTGATCGCGACGGTCAGCGGGATGCATGCGGTCCTCGTCGTGACGGAACCGGGCATCTCGGCGCTCCATGACCTCGCGCGACTGGTGACGGTCTGCCGGCGGTTCGGTGTCCGGATATTTGTCGTGATCAACCGGTTTGACCTTGCGGAGGATATCTGCAGAGAGATCGAGGACTACTGCGCGAAGGAGAACCTCACCGTGGCAGGAAAGATCCCGTTCGACCCGGCGGTTGTTGCGGCAGTCCGGGAGGGGCGGCCTGTGACCCGGGGCGATTCTCCGGCCGCGGAGGCGCTCCGGGAGATCCGGGAGAGCCTCTTCTCCGGGCTCGGGCTCATCTGAGCCCGCGCCCCCGTGCTCTTAAACCGCTCCGCTCCGGGAAGACGAATCGTGATTACCGGGAGTCCCGGCGGGAGGGCATCGTGCCCGTTTTCGCGAAAAAAGGGTTTTTATCGGTTTAGAACCGGGGTTTTCTGTGTTTGGGGAGGCAGTCCTGACAGTAAACAGGTCTGCCTTCGGTCGGCTTGAAGGGCACTTCGCACTCTTTTCCGCAGTCCGAACAAATAGTCTTCGTCATTTCACGGGGCCCGCCGTAACTCCTCGAACCGCCGAAATTTCTGTTGCCTCTGTTATAATCCATTGGATTGCTCATGCAGATAGAACACTGCCTGTAGAGTTACGGGGGTATAGTATATAAGATGATTCACCCGCGGGGATGTGGGTGTTCCGGGGTTGCTCCTGCTCCTGGGGGGCGGGCCCTGAGGGTTATCGGGCGCAGGACGGCACCTCCCATCAATCCCCTCATCACGGTCTTTTTTTGGTTTGCAGCTCAATGTATAGGGAGATGAAGACCCAGATCGAAGAGGCCCGGGAGGGAACAATAACCCCCCGGATGGAAGCGGTCGCAGCAGCTGAAGGGATCGAGGCCGAAGACCTCCGCTACTCCGTCGCCGTCGGCGAAGCAGTCATTATGACACGAGGAAGATGCTCGGTCGGCATTGGTCACGGTATGCGGACGAAGGTCAATGTCAACCTCGGGACCTCAACCTCCCGGGTTCACCCCGAAGAGGAGGTCGAGAAGGCCAGGATCGCCGCGCTGCACGGCGCTGACACCATCACCGACCTCTCAACCGGGGGCGACATCACAGCGATCCGGCAGGATATCTTTGCCGCCACCACCCTCCCGGTGACCACGGTGCCGATCTACCAGACCGCTGCGGAGATCGGGGTCGGTGATATGACCGCGGAGGATATCCTTGCCACCCTCAGGCACCAGGCCGAGGAGGGGGTCTCCTCGTTCGTCCTCCATGTCGTCAGCAGGGAGATGATCGACGCCGCCTGGGACGGGGAGCGGATCATGGGGGTTGTCTCGAAGGGTGGGTCGATGACCGCCGCCTACATGCTCACCCACGACGCCGAGAACCCCTTCGTCGAGCACTTTGACGAGGTCCTCGCCATCCTCAGGGAGCATGATATCGTCCTCTCCCTCGGCAACACGATGCGGAGCGGGTGCATCCACGACGAGATGGACGAGGCCCAGAAGGGGGAGATGCGCCAGAACGCGCGGCTTGCTGCCTACGCTCATGAACATGGCGTCCAGACGATCGTCGAGGGGCTCGGCGGCCATGTCAGGGCCGACCGGATCCCGGTCTACCTCCGGCGTTACCGGGAGCACTCCCCTGCGCCGCTGTTTGTCGCCGGCCCCCTTCCAACCGATACCGCTGTCGGGTATGACCACATCGCCGGGTGTGTCGGCGCAAGCATCGCGAGCGGCGCAGGCGCTGATTACCTCTGCTACCTCACCCCGGCCGAGCACCTCAGCCTCCCGACCCCCGACCAGGTCAGGGCGGGGCTCATCGCCTTTCGGATCGCGGCCCACATCGGCGACTCGATCAAGTACGGCATGGACGACGAGGATCTCGCCCTCGCCCGTTCCCGCTCCCGCCTCGACTGGGAAGGGCAGGTCGTCCATGCCATCGACCCTGAGACCGCACGGGCTCTCGCTCCCGAACCGGGACCGTGCACGATGTGCGGCGATTTCTGTGCGGTGGCCATGATGAAGCGGCTCAGGGAGCAGAGGTAAAGGGGATATCCCCGGTTCTCATCCTCCAGCCGGATAACGAGTTCCACGTTGTGTGCCGGGGTCGGCGAAGGCTGGTCCCGGAAGCGCAGTGGCCATTAACGTTGCCTGCCACTTGCGACCGGAGTTAATCTTCCGTTTCTCTCCTGGCGAGGATTGCGCGAAGACTGGACTGGAGGTCGGGGAGCTGCCGGGTGATGATGAACCAGACTGTCTCGAGGTCGACACCGAAATTGTGGTGAATGGCAATATTTCTGACTCCCACAATTTTCCTCCAGGGGATTTGGGGGTACCTCTCCCGAACCGGCCCGGGCACCTGTCCGCATGCCTCCCCGATGATCTCGAGGTTACGTATCACTGCATCGATGGTTTTCTGGTCCCGGAAGAAGTCCTCCTTTGAGTATCCTCTGGTATATTCCCTGATGCGGCCGATGGCCTCCAGAACATCTTCAAAGAGGAGGGTTTCGTCGCGCTTAGACATACACCGCGTCCTCCTCGATGGCACGGAAAAGCCCCGGTCGCCTGGCGACCCCTCCCTTCAGGGCGAGGTCCACGGAGACGCCGAGCATCCTTTCCAGGTCCTCTTTGAGGTCCACGACATCCCACCCGAGGGGTCTGTCGAGATCGACCAGGATGTCCAGATCACTCTCCGGACCCTGCTCGCCTCAAGCGTAGGAACCGAAGATGCCGATCTCGCGGACATGATACCTTTGCTCAAGGTAGGGTTTTGCCTTCCTCAAAGCGACAATGATTGACCGTACGGTCCAGTGCGGGGGGATATCCTCGGGCCTTCGCGGCACTTCCAAACGCCTCCTTTGAATGGTATGTGGGTGGAAGAATTGTTTATTGGTTTCCCCCACGCTGTGCCTATGAGGGATCCCCAAGGTTTATAGATCTGCAGGCCAGTCTCTGGACTGGTGAATGATGATGGACATCTCCCGTCTGAAGTACAGGGTCGAGGTTCTCGGCGACAATGGTGACATCAAGCGCTATGGCCCGTTCAACGAGCAGAAAGCACGGGAATTCTTTGAGGTCGAGGAGAGTTTCGGCGGGACTGCCCGGATTGTGCGGCTGGAGGAGGAGGGTATCCAGCAGAGGTGGGAGGTTCTCACCGAGTGCGGGGACTGGGACCGCTACGAGAGGGGGCATCGTGAGAAGAAGAAGGTGGAGGTGCCCCTGCAGTGAAGGGGTCTTGATCGGAGATCCCGCTCACCGTCGCGGTCTCAGCCCCGCGGCCGCAAAGACCTTATCCTCTCCAACCCGCCCCATCAGTTCCCCGAGCCTCTCGCCCGGTTGTGCGTTCTCCCTGAAGTAGTCGAGCAGCCTCCCGACGATCCCCGGGACCTCATCTTCGGTGACCAGCCCTTCTGCCTCAGTCCCGACCTGGAGAACCCGGCCCGACCTCCCGCCGATGGAGAGGCACAGCCCCTCCGCCGCGACGCCGATCGCCCCCTTCGGGCAGACTGCGATACAGTCGCCGCACCCGACGCAGTCCTCTCCTGAGAAGCTGACTCTGTCATCAGCGACCCTGATCGCCCCCTCCCGGCAGACCTTCTCGCACGCCCCGCAGCCCTCGCAGTCCCCGGCATGGAACGCCGGGAACCTCCGGCCCGCAATCCCGATATCATTGAGCTGGACCCTTGCGCAGTTGTTCGGGCACCCCGCGATCGAGATCTTCAGTTTCCTCGGGAGAACGCATCCCCCGTACCGCTCCTCGATGGCCCGGGCAAGCCCCTGCGTGTCGCAGCACCCGTGCCTGCAGACCGTGCCCTTGCAGGCGACGACCGACCGGAGCGTGGCCCCGGTGCTCCCGGGCTCGATCCCCGCCTCCCGGAGCCTCTCCGCGACCTCCTCAGCGTCCCTGCGGTCGACGAAGGGGATCTCCACGTTGAGCCGGGCCGTCATGGCGACCTCCCCGTTCCCGAACTCCTCTGCAATCCGGGCCACTGCCGCCATCTGCGATGCGGTCATCACGCCGGCGGGTATCCGCCCCCGCACGGCGACCTTTCCCTTCTCCCGGAGGCGGATGACCCCCTGGTTCTTGTTCTTCTTTCCGTCGGTCATGTGGTTCCTGCCCTAGGATATGGGAAGAATCAGTGTTAAACCACCCGCTGCCCGGGAGAGAACAAAAACCGCATATACCCTCCCCCTGATATCAGGGTGTGGACCCCATCCTGCAGGCGTGCTACGTCCTGCTCTGGGCCGGCCTCCTGAAAGGACTCCAGATGGCCCTCTGGCCCCGCCTCCGCCCCGCGCTCGGGGAGTACGCCTACCCGGCGGCATACCCGGCCTCCCTCCTCCTCTTCGCCCTCGCGACCTGGTACTGCGGCCTCCTCCGCGTCCCGGTCGCCCTCGCCCTCCTGGTCTTCGTCGCCCTCGGGATCTGGGGCCTCCGGCGGGGCGACTACCAGCTCGCGGAACTCCGGGGGCTTCTCGCCTGGGACGCAGTCTTCCTGGTCGGCTTTTTGTTTGCGCTCTCAGTCCGGTTCGTAAACCCGCCCGTCAACTACTTCAGCGAGCAGTACATGAACCACGCCTTCCTCGCGGCCATCATGAGGAACCCCGTGGTGCCGCCGCTCGACCCCTGGTTTGCGGGCGGGCACCTCACCGTCTACTACTACCTCGGTCACTGGCTGATGGGCTGTCTTGGGTTCGTCACCGGCGTTCCTCCGGAGGTGGTCTTCAACCTCATCCCGGCCACGGTCTACGGGACGTCGTTTGTGATGCTCTACGCCATAGGAAGCCTCTTCCTTAGACGGTGGCGGTGGGTTCCGCTCACGGTCCTCCTCCTTGTCCCACCATCGGTCCCCTGGTTCCTCGCCACCGGCTGGAACCTCTACGGGGCCTTCCAGGAGACTAACTGGATCATCCCCGGGGCCAGGTTCGAGTTCCCGCTCTTCTCCCTCTTCCTCGGAAACGCCCATGCGTTTGAGATGGCCGCGTTCAACCAGTTCCTCCTCATCTTCCTCCTCGGGTTTGCGTGGCTGCGGTGGGGCGGGCTTGACACCCGAGGACGGCGGGGGATTGCCCTCCTCATCGCGGTAAGCATCGGGTCGATGCCGCTCCTGAGTTCCTGGGACGCCCTTGTCTACGGCCCGGCCGTCACCGTCTTCCTCCTCCTTCTCTGGGCAAGGGAGCGGGAGAGCGTTTCCCGGGCGGCAGTCGTAGCGGTCCCCGCGGTCGCCTTCCTCATCTACCTCCCCTACTATCTCCTCCTCGAGCCTGCGGGCGTGGGCGGGATCGGATGGGGGTTCCCCCCCACCGACCCTCTCGTCTTTGTCGCGATCTGGGGCGGGTTCCTTGCCCTCCTCTATGCCGCTGTCGCCCGGGACATCCGGGTGTCGCCGGTCTACCTTGCCGTTGCCCTCCCGTTCATCGCCACCGGCTACGTCGCCCTCGGGATTGTTGTGGTCCCGCTCGCCTACCTCCTGCGCCGCCGCTCATTCCCTGACCTCCTCTGCATCGCGGGGCTCCTTGTGCTCGCCTTCTGCGACATCTTCTACCTTCAGGAGATGCTTGGGGGCGACTACAGCCGTTTCAACACCATCTTCAAGTTCTACTTCGATGCCTGGATACTCCTCGGCACCGGCTCCCTCCTCCTCGTCGGGCGGTGGCTTGCAGCCCGGCAGCCGGTCCTCCCGGCATCGGTCCGGAGAGGTGCTACGATCGTCGCGGTGGTCGCCCTCCTCGCCACCCCGTTTGCCCTCAACGTCGACATCGGGCAGGGTCTCCTCGGTATCGGCTACCCCCCGGCGGGCTACCATACCCTGGACGGGCTCGCCTACCTCGACGCCTCACGCCCCGGGGAGGCTGCGGCGATCGCCTACCTGCGCTCGCTCGAAGGCGACCACTGTATCGTGGAGGCAGAGAACGGGGACTACGGGTATTACTCCCGGGTATCGACGTTCACCGGCATCCCCACGATCCTCGGGCAGATCAGCCACGAACTGACGTGGCGGGGGAACGGGGCCTGGTACGCCGAACGGCCGGCAGACGTCCGGGCGATCTACGAGAACCCTGAGGAGAGCCTCGCGCTCATGGCGAAGTACAACGCGACCCTCCTCTACGTAGGCGAGCCTGAGCGTGAGCGCTACAGCGTCAGGCTGCCTGACCGGGGGCTTACCCTCATCTACGATGAGGGCGGGGTGCAGATCTATGAGCGGCTGCCGGCGGCTTACCCGGGTCAGGAGAGGTAACCTATATATGTCCGGGGTAGGAGGAGGGGCTCATGACGCCAGAGACCCTTCTGTTGAACGCCACCGTGGAGGTACGAATGTGACTCCGAGGGTGACCACGACCCCGTCCCGCGCCGCAGGGGGCCGGAGCGTGACCGTTGAGATCGCGGCCGAGCATGTGACCTTCGATACGGACACGATCACCGTCCCGGCAGGTGCGGGGGTGACCATGAACTTTGAGAACCGGGATGACGGTATCCCGCACAACGTCGCGGTCTACACGGACTCCTCCGCCAGCCGGGTGATATTCAGGGGTGAGATCATCACCGGTCCGGCAGAGGTCACCTACACCTTCACCGCGCCGGAGGAGCCCGGGACCTACTTCTTCAGGTGCGACGTGCACCCCTCCATGAACGGGGGGTTTGTCGTGGAGTAGAGGGGGCCCAAACCCCCTTATTTTTCCTGTTCGGTTTTTGTCCTGATGTGCAGGTCGTAGCTCCTCTGTATGCCGTACGCTACCGCGAAGAGTGCCGGGACGACCACATACATCGCCGCATCGTAGAGGTACCAGGGCAGGCCCAACCTCCCGATGATCGCGGCCGCCACCGCGAATGCGGGCATGTGGAAGAGGTATACCCCGTATGCGGCATACGAGACTGCCACAATCCCGGCTCCCCGTCCCTGGAACCCCGCTTCAACCCGGGAAAATGTGATGCCTGACCGCGCCGCGAGGATGCCTGCGATGAAGAAGATGTAGTACTGGAGGAGGCGGTCATCGACGATCCCGAGGAGGAGATGCAGGGCCGCGAGGAGGGCGAAGATGCCCCCGGATATGAGGATTATGTCCCTTGTCGTTCGTGAGAACATGATGATCGCCGGGTAGATGAGGTAGAGCACCACGATAAACCCGATAAACCAGAGCGTGAAGACTGGGTCTGTGAATGCCGGTGCGAACAGCACCTGCAGGCAGAGTGCGTTGATCAACCACCCGATGGGGGAGAGATCCAGCGAGGGGGAGAGCCGAAGGACCTGGAAGCAGATGAAGAACGTTGCCAGCGCGACGAGGTAGAGCGGGTAGATCCGGAGCACACGTTTCCTGTAGAACCGGGTGATGTCTTCCTGCGTTCTGATGACAGTGTTGTTTGCGTAGATCGTGTACCCGGATACAAACGTGAATCCGGCAAGCGCCAGGAACGAGAGGAGCGCGATGAGGTCGTGGTGGCCGGTGAAGGGGTGGTGCATGAGGTAGTTGTAGAGGTGGATGAAGATGATGAGCAGGATTGCAGCAGCCTTAACGCCGTCCAGAACGATTATCCGGTTCATGAGCCCCTCCCGATGATGGGGTCGCCGGATCAGAGGATGAGGCTTTCGATCCCGGGTCAGAGAACGGCGGCCGCGATGATCGCCACCGCATAGATGATCAGTGTTGCGTGGACGAGCGAGAGAGCCCGCATCGCCGCTCCGGCGAACACCAGGTAGTTTGCAACCCCGAGGAGGATGATCCCGGCGGCAAACCCGGCGAGTGCGACCGGCCCGAGGGCGAGGCCGAGGATGAGTGCCAGAGCGCCGTGGACAACCGAGAAGGCGAGGACCCACCGTGCCGCTCCCCGCATGCCGTAGAGGACCGGGATCGTTGCCATCCCCCGGGCGCGGTCGTTTTCGATGTCGGCGATGTCGTTGACCGCGAGGTGCGCAAGCGCCCAGGGGTAGAAGAAGAGAAAGCAGAGGAGGGCGGTCGCGTCGGGGCTGCCGTAGACAAGATACCCGGCGACCGGAAAGAGCGCGAGGTCCGTCCTCCCGACAACCTGGGCGGCCGGGATGGTCTGGCGCCGCTTCTTTGTCTGGTAGAACCACTCGACCACGTAGGAGTAGCCCATGATCCCGAGGACGTAGAGGTTGTGGGGGGCGGGGAGGGTCGCGGCGAGCACGGCCACAGGCACGGCGAGGGCGAGGAAGACGACGAATGCTGCCCGGGGTGAGATCTTCCCTGCCGGTATCGGGCGCTCCCCGAACGGCCGCCAGTAGCGGGTGAGCGAGCCGTTGATCTCACGCCGGTCATACTCCCGGTCGATGTAGTCGTTCAAGACGAGCCCGGCCTCGAACCCGAGGAATCCGATGAGCGCCGCCCTTCCGACAAGCGCCCACGAAAACCCGCCGTAGTTCTGGAACGCAAGTGCAAGCCCCGAGCAGAAGAGCAGAGGCCAGACGAAGAAGAAATGGATGCGGGTCAGGTCGGCGAGCGCCGCAAGGGTCTCTCTCATGGTCGTTACGCCGGGTTGTGTGCTCCCACCCAAAAAAGGTTGCAGCAGGGGTTAAGTATGCTGCCGGGCCACCTCTCACCGGTGACGACGATGCAGTCCTGCCGTTGCTCGATATGCGGGCATATCTACGACCCGAAGACCGGTAGTGCAAATACTCCGCCGGGAACCGCGTTTGAGGACCTCCCCACCGACTGGCGCTGCCCGGTCTGCCTTGCCGAGAAGAGCAAGTTCTCCCTGTTTGCGTCGCCTCTCAGCAGGCTTGGGCTCTGACTCTCAATTCTGTCGTCGCGGTTGATGGGGCGGTATCCCTCCTGCGACGCATATTTTTGGGCATTTGCACGAATCCGAAAGTGTTTCGGGTACCCCTCATCTCCCCCGAACGCCTTACCGGATATGCAGAGACCATGAGACTGAACGATAGAACCAGGAAGTCGCAAAAGGGTTCTCTCCGGGGGTCTTTCGGATGAGCAGCGGCGCTTCGATTCGCGGAATCCGGGACCCGGAAGCGGTCCGGAAGTTTATCCGGCGACTCTCCGGGACGGATCCGGAACGCCGGGAAGAACGCCGGTCAGGGTAGCCCGGCCCCGGTTTTGGTTTTTGCGGCGAACCGAACTCTTCGCTTGCCTGCCCAGCAAAACCGAAGAGAATTCGGGGAGGGTAGATGCCTCCCGAACGACAGAGAGGATGAGTGGCGGCAGGATTTGCCAGGAGACAAGAGTGATGAAACCACTGGAAGCAGTTCCGCAGGGGGCCGGAGAACCCCGGCAGGTGTTTGTTGTAATTGCACGACTCGAGACGTATGAGGATCGTCCGGTAGCCTCCGGTCCGGAGATCATCCGGATCGTTGAGGGAACCGGTCAGGCGTCGACCTGCGCCGCCCTGGGAGGTGATCCGGTGTAGTCTCTCGCACTGAAGTCTGGCATTCTCCCGGGTCTTCCCAATTGTGCCATGGGGGAGGATGGAAACACTGGTAGGACCTCACTTCCACACAACGTACCAGATCAACACCGTTGGGGAATAACTGATAACTTCATTTTCTTCGTTACCATCATACACCCATGAGCCGCTGCTCTATGGGCGGCCCCCCGCTCTCCGGGGAGCCGGCTGCATTTCGGTTTGTTCCCTTCTCCCGAAACCTTCCGGGGAAATTTCCCATTTTCCGAAGGATCTTCGGCTCTGGTTGATTACGGCCGAACCGCATACCCGTTTTGCGAAGGAATGCGTCTGACTGATTTGTTTCCAAATGAACGCGCCCGGGTGGTTGCGATCGAAGGCGGGCGTTGCCTCTGCCAGAACCTCGCGTTGCGCGGGCTTGCCAGTGGGCGTACCATCACCGCACTCTCGGGCCGGATCGGCCCCGTTGTCGTCAGGCTCGACGGCGGGACGCTCGTTCTTGGCCGGGGAACAGCACAGAAGATTCAGGTACAGAAGGTGGAGTTCCGTGAAGAGATTGTCTGAACTGGAATATGGCGAATCCGGCGTAGTCCGGGATATTCGCACCTCTCAGCATGAACTGAGTTGCCTTGGGATCAGGATGAAGAAACAGGTGAAGATGGTCACCCGCCAGCCCATCAAAGGGCCCGTCGTCGTCATCGTTGACGATATGGAGGTGGCGATGGGGCTGGATACCGCAGAAGGGGTCATCATCGAGACCGGGGGAGACGGGAGCGTCTGAGCAATGGCGGCTATGTCCAGGGTTCTACTGATGGTGGGCAACCCGAACGTCGGGAAGAGCGCCCTCTTTAACAGGCTCACCGGGGGAGACGCGGTCGTCTCCAACTACCCGGGAACGACGGTCGATTACACGAAAGGTCTCCTCATCGAGTCCGGGCAGGAGTATGAGGTCATCGATGCGCCGGGGACCTACTCCCTGGAGGCCCGGGATGCCGCCGAGGGGGTGGCGGTCCGGCTGCTCACGGAAAATCCGGACGCAGCGGTGCTGATCGTCCTCGATGCAACCCGGGTCGAGCGCGGTCTCTATCTGGCCCTGGAGGTGATCGAACTGGGACACCCGGTCATCATCGCGGTGAACATGATCGACGCCGCACGCGACCGGCAGATCACGGTCGATACCCACATGCTCCAGAAGATCCTCGGCGTGCCGGTGGTGCCGACATCGGCCGCGAGCGGTGAGGGCGTCCGGGACCTTGCGGCGATGATCCGCAAGGCGCAGAAGGCCGATATCGCGAACGTGCGGGCCCGTGCCGACGGAGAGTTCGATGAACCGGAGAGGCGGGGTGGATGTGCCGGGTGCGGCCTCTGCGGGGGGTGCTAGGGTGGCGCTGCCCGTGCAGGAACGCTGGGACCTTGTCGACGCGATCGCCCGAAAAACAGTGACCGCCGGAACCCACCAACAGAAACTCGGCGACGTCCTCGGCGACCTCACCGTCAAGCCGCTCACCGGAATTCCCGTTGCATTCGCCGTGCTCTACGCGTTCTGGAGCATTTTCTCATCGTTTGCGGGAGCTCTCGTCACCGACGGGTTCATGGTCAAGGCCTTCGACAACTACTGGCTCCCGTGGCTCCAGGAGGTCTGGCCCGACCCCGAGAGCATCCTCTACTTCCTCTTCGTCGGCGATCCGATGGCCGAGAACTGTTTCGAGGCGTTCGGGATGCTCACATCGGGTCTCTTCGTCTCGATCGGGGTGGTGCTGCCGGCCGTCTTCATCTTCTACCTGATGATGACGGTCCTTGAGGACTCCGGCTACTTACCCAGGCTGGCTGTCCTGATGGATACCGTCTTCCACCGGATCGGACTGCACGGCTACGCCATCGTCCCGGCGATCCTCGGGCTCGGCTGCAACGTCCCGGCGGTGACGGCGACCCGTGTCCTGGAGACACGGAAACAGCGGTTCATCATGATGACCCTGCTTGCCATCTTCATCCCCTGCGGCGCCCAGCTCGGCGTGATGCTCGAGGTCATCCCTGATGCGGTGGGGTGGGTCATGCTCTACCTGATCCTCGGGTTTGCGATCTTTGGGTTTATCCTCGACCGGATCATCCCCGGGAGCAACCCCGAGATCCTCATTGATGTCCCGCCCTACCACTGGCCGATGTGGGAGAACATCGCTAAAAAACTCATGAATCGGACAAAGAGTTTCCTAAAAGAGGCGGTTCCGTTCGTACTTTCCGGGGTGTTGATCGTCAACGTTCTCTACCTTGCCGGGATCATCGGGGCGCTCGCCGACCTCTTCGAACCGCTCTTCGTCACCTGGTTCGGGGTGCCGAAAGAGACGGTGGGGCCGCTCGTTGCAGCCTTCCTCCGGAAAGACCTCGCTGTCGCCCAGCTCTCAGCCATTGCCATGACACCGTACCAGATGATCACCGCCGTGGTGCTCGTCTCCATCTACTTCCCCTGCGTCGCCACCTTCGTGGTGATGCTGCGGGAGGGGTGGAAGGAACTTCTCGCGGCGGTCGGCGTGCTCGTGGCGACGGTCTTCATCTACGGCGGGCTGATGCACGCCATCGGCATCCTCATGGGGGTTGCATAAATGAACCAGAATGTTAGTATATCCTCACTCTCTATCGGGCTTCTCGGTCTCGCCACGCTCGCGTTCGGCCTCGCCGACATCCTTGTCTGGGCCGGGGTGAGTCCCGGCTTCTCGGTCGGCATCCTTGAGATCGCCGGTGATGACTTCTTCCGCTGGGCATGGGGAGGTGCCATCCTGGTCTCCGGCGGCCTCTTCATGCTCGGCAGCCTGAGGAGCCCCAGGACCATGGAGCGGTCTGCAAAGGTGGTCCTCGGTGCGGTCATGATCTGGATCATCGCCGGCACCGACATCTTCGCACGGCTCTGCGAGAGCATCCCCGCCGGCGAGGAGGCACCGGAGTTCTTCAACTCGCTCGCCGGGTTCATCGGCGGGGTTGCCCCGCCTTACTCGCCGACGATCCTTCTCCTGCCGTTTACGCTGGTGCTCGTCTACTTCATCTTCACGAGGGGAGTTGAAGAGACGTGAACCGGGGGTATCATAATAGCGAGGAGGAACTGGCTCCCCGGCCCCGTGGTTGTCCTCTACCGCGGGGACTGGGAAAGGCCTGTATGTCCCGGCATCAACGGAGCATGTTCTGCCGGACCGCACCGAAAAACAGGTGACATCTCACTGAACTCCTGAAATGTTGATTTATGGGTCCGTCCCGAACAGATCATATACCTTTGCCGTATGAACTATAAGTGCCGTATGAGACACCGGGGATGTGCAAAAAATCTCAGCAGAAGAGTCGAGGACTACCTTGAAGCCATCCTCAACGTCACGCTGGAGAAGGGATACGCCCGCACCAAGGACGTAGCATGCGAGCTGGACCTCAGTCCATCAAGTGTTGTGGAGATGTTCCGGAAACTCGACGGCATGGGTCTTGTCGAGTACCGGCGCTACGAGGGAGTGGTGCTCTCGCCTGCAGGCCGCGAAGTTGCCGAGGCCATCAAGTTCCGTCACGATACCCTCAAGGAGTTCCTGATGGCCATCCACGTCCCTGAAAAGATCGCCAACGCTGACGCCTGTTACATGGAGCACGAACTCCACCCGAAGACGATCCACCAGATCAGGCTTCTGGTCGAGACGCTGCAATCTGACCCCGCAATATCCGAGCGTATCGGGCGGAACACTCCCCGGCGGGAGAGGTAGGCGGCATACTCCTCTCGCGCCACCAGATAGAACAGGCTAAGTGGGGGGAGAGCAGAGAATTGAGGGTTTGGAGAGTTCTCTACGGTGGATGTTCTCGTATATGCTGTGATTCTGCTCGTCTTTCTGAACGCCCTCTCGTTCTTCGCCTTCTTTCGCGACAAAGCGGCCGCACAGAAGGGTACATGGAGGACGCCGGAGAGGAGGCTCCTCTTCCTCGCTCTGCTCGGGCCGTTCGGTGCTCTGGGGGCGATGCGTGCCTTCCGGCATAAGACCCGGAAGACGAAGTTCTGGCTCGTCCCCATCTTCCTCTGCCTGCAGATCGGGCTCTTCGCCGCGCTCGTCCTGTTCCTCGTGTAATTTTCAGGGATTGCCTTAAAGGGAAAGTTAAAAACATTCCTTTGACCCAACCGTAGATCGTATGACATACGAATACGGCCCTCCCTCCTGCCCGATCGAAGAGACCCTCATGGCGATACAGGAAGGCCTCATGCGTGAGTACCGGGCGGAACTCCTGCCCGCCCACCGGCGGTCGTCCCGGAGGACGAGGAGACTCCGGCGGATACGCGGGTGGAGCAGGGAGACCGGCCGCCTGGTATCAGGGATCGGTCGGGTGAAGCGGGAGACGCTCCCTCGCATCGAGCGGGATACCGGGCACACTTTCCGGGACCAGGACGGGCTCCTCCGGATCCTGATGGATAACTCCACGAGACGGCTCTTTTTTGGGATACTCACCGGGTTCCCGGAAGATGCCCTCCCGGTCCCGGCGAAAGACCTTGATATGCTCGGGAGGTTCCCCGACGACGCCCGGGCCCTCGCCCTCATCGGCGACGTCACCCTGCGGCTGAAGGTCCTGCCCGGCCCGCATGCAGAGGTGGCAGGGCTTGCGGCCCTCTCTGACCGGTGGGAACTCCACGAGAGCAAACTCGGTCTCGAATGCCGTCACCGCCCGACCGGAGATGACCTCGCGCAGGAGAAGGAGACCCTCGCCGGGGCCGTCCTCGGCCTTCTCTACGTCGAGGGGGGCATCGATGCATTGCGGGCCGCGGTGCCGCTGCTCGCGTGCGGCCCGACTGGGTAGTGGCAGAGGAAAGGTATACATACCGGTTCCCCCTTTTCCGGAGCGGGAGACCGCTATGGATACCCGCGAACTCCTGCAGTTCATCAGGCTCGGGAGGTTCCGGTTCCTCCTCTCGGGGTTCATCCCGTTCTCTGCCGGAGCGCTGCTTGCGCTCCTCCTCGGGGCACGGTTCACCCCGGCACAGTTTCTCCTCGGGTATGCGGCCATGGCCGCGGCTCACCTCTCAGTCCACTACAGTAACGACTACTTTGACGCCGACGCCGACCGGTTCGTCGAACCGACGGCCATCTCCGGCGGGAGCGGGGTCCTCGTCGAGAACCCCGGTCTCAAACCCGCCGCGCTCCGGGCGGCCGTCGCCCTGATGTTTGTCTCGGTCCTGATCGGGTATCTCTTCGTCGCCGTCTACGCCTACCCTGCCATCTTCCTCGCCTTCGCCGTCGCAGGCAACCTCCTCGGGTGGTTCTACACGGCGCCGCCACTCGCGCTCGCGTACCGGAAACTCGGTGAGGTCACGAACATGATCACCTTCGGCCTCCTGATGCCGGGCGCAGGCTACTTCGTCGCAAAGGGGGCGCTCGACCTCACTTTCTTCGCTTTTGCGCTCCCGCTCCTTCTCTACGGGCTTATCTTCATCGTGAGCGTCGAGATCCCGGATATGGAGGGCGACATCGCCGGTGGGAAGCCGACGCTCGTCGCGCGACGGGGCCGCATCTACGGTTTTGGGCTCATCGCCGTCGCGGCGACGCTTGCGACCGCGACGCTCCTCCTCTTTGCGCATGGGGACATCTTCTCTCCCGTGGACTTCAGGCCCGTGGCGCTCGCATCCGCAATCCCGCTCGGGTTAGCGCTGTGGGGGTTCTCGAACCGGTGCGCGGAACGGGCGTGCGCCCTCCGCTACGCGACCGCGAACATCGCGGGCTACTTCCTCTTCCAGGGACTGGTCGTCCTCTACCTCATCCTGGTCGCCGTTGCGCCCTGACCGGGCCGCACCTCTACCGTCCGGTTGAACGGGACCTCGAAGGTCGCGATCCCGTAATCGAGGACCCCCGAGCCGTTCACCTGGAGCGTGACCGCCCCTTCCCGCAGGGCCAGGATGAGTGCCTGCACGAGCCGGAAGTTATCGACGGTCACCGGGACGGAGACTGAGGTGTTCCCGCGGGGCCGGACCTCAAACTCTCCCCGCTCCCCGTGCGCGAGGAAGACCGGCTGCCCGTCATCAAGAAAGTAGACGTCGAACGAGACCCGGGTCAGGGTGGCGCCGACCGGGTTTGGGTTATTGATGGTGAGCCATAAAGAGAGGTCCATGCTCCCCAGCGTGACATTCTCGATCCCGACTCCGTCGACGGTGACGGTCGGCTCCTGGAGCCGGGGTGCCACGCACCCGGCGGTGCAGAGCAGGATAATGAGGATGATGGCAGCGCGCCACATGCCGGAACGGTGCACCTTCCCGGGATATAAGCGTACCCGGACCGGGGTATGAGCGCCTCATCCCGTCGCCGCGGAATCGTTACGCCTCCCCCGGCGGCCCCGCGTAGATGAGCACCGGCTCGACGGGGACGTACTTCCTGACCCGGACGTTGTCTGCGTAGAAGTGGTGCGGCTCCCCCGAGGACCATGCTGAAGACCCTATCAGCGCAAAATCCGTAAAGACCGTCTCGTTCGGGGCGAGTGATCCGTCGGCAAACCGCGGCGTTCTGTCCCCGAGATACTCGCCGTCAACCCAGGCGTGTTCGGTGGCGTTTGGCGTATCCATGACGATTTTTACGTGGTACCAGGTATCGGTCTCAGCCCGGAGGTCGGCAGAGAAGTTCCGGTGAGCGCCGTCGTAGTACTGCACGGAACCGTTCCTGAGATGGAGGGCGTAGATCCGGTTGGTCCCGTTCCAGAGCTGGATGTAGCCTGAACCGCACCACCGCCCGAACTCGCTGACCCGGAAGTCCCCCTCGATGACCAGCGGGCCTGCGGAGATGTTTGCAAGGCAGATCCGGTTGCTCGCGAGGTGCCTGAGGTCGGGCTCCGAGACGTTGATGTCGCCTGCGTATGCGCCGTCGCGGACGACGGCCGACTGGACAGCGGCGTTCGAGCCGTAGAACGACCACCGCGAGAGGTTGCCGCGCTCGTAATCCTCAAAGAAGGTGAAGACAGCGTCGGGGTCACTAGCGTCCCGGGCCTCCAGGTCGCCGTAGAGCATGGTTAACTCCCGCGTATTCGCGGGAAGGGCGAGCCAGATGTGGGCGTGGGAGTTGTTCGTGACGTTTTCCGTCCAGTGCGGGATGGCTGTCCTGTTCCCGTCCACGAACCTGATATCGGCAAAGTCCGGGCGCATCCCCGGGAGATACGTCGCGTTGAAGAAGACCTCGAGCGCATCGGTCCCGGAGGGGTTGCTGACCGAGACCGCCTGCCGGCCGGGGCTGGAGACATCCAGAATCGTGGCTGATGCAGGGGCGATGAGGAGCGCGAGCAGCGCCCCTCCGACGAGAAGTATTCTGGTGGTATCCATGGTATCGCCCCTTCCAGGAACCCCGGCCCGTATATGGATATCGGCCCGCCGCATCCCAATGCTGATGCTCACCCGGGAAGCACGGGTATACGGACGATTGCCGTGAACGACGCCATCACCATCGCGATCATCGGGGGAGGGCCTGCCGGACTCTTCTGCGCCCTGCAGGCGGCAGGAGAAGGGAGGAGGGTGGTCCTCTTTGAGAAGAAACCCGCCCCGGGCAGAAAGCTCCTCCTTGCAGGGTCGGGGCAGTGCAACATCACCCACGATGAGGAGATCTCCGGGTTCCTCTCCCACTACGGTGACCACGGGGCGTTCCTCAGGCCCGCGCTCATGAACTTCACGAACCGGGACCTCATCGACTTCTTCGCCGCCCGCGGACTGGCGCTGAAGGCCGAACCCGGCGGGAAGGTCTTCCCGGAGACCCGGAGGTCAGCCGACGTCCTCGCCGTCCTCCTTGCTGAGTGCGCCCGCCGGGGGGTGGATATCCAGTGCGGTGAGGCCGTGCTGGGCGTCGAGCGGGACGCGGACGGGTTCCTCGTCAGGTCGGAGATGGCGGTCTTGCGGGCCGACGTGCTTGTCATAGCCACCGGTGGGGCCTCCTACCCCGCCACCGGCTCGGCCGGGGACGGCTACGCCTTCGCCCGGGCTCTCGGGCAGCCGGTCACCGAGGTTGCCCCGGCGCTTGCCCCGGTGTATGTCAGGGACTACCCGTTCGCTGACCTTGCGGGGATATCCTTCGAGAACCTCGCGATCACAGTCTACCGGGACGGGAAGCGGGTCCACCGACATACCGGGGACCTCCTCCTGACCCACACCGGGCTCTCGGGCCCGGGCATACTCGACGCCTCGCGCTACATTCTTCCCCGGGACGTGCTCAGGGTCGCGTTCCTCCCGGAGGCGAACACTGAGGCGGTGCGCAAGCAGGTCGCAGGCGCGCTCATGACGGGCGGAGTTCGCCAGGTGAAGACTGTCCTAGGCGACCTCGGCCTCCCGGAGCGGTTTGTCCGGCGGCTCCTTGACCTTGCGGGCATCTCACCGGGAGAGACCTGTGCGCACCTCGGAAAGAAGGCCCGAAACGCCATCGCGGCATCCGTTGCAGAGTTCCCGTTCACCGTGGAGAGGCTCGGGGGGTTTGGTGAGGCGATGGTGACAAGAGGCGGGGTCGCTCTCGATGGGGTCAACCCAAAGACGATGGAGTCACGGACCGTCCCGAACCTCTACTGCATCGGTGAGGTGCTCGATATCGACGGCGATACCGGGGGCTACAACCTCCAGGCCGCGTTCTCCACCGCGGCCCTCGCCGCACGTGAGATAACCCGTACGCCCTGACCCTCCGGGCACGGGTTCCAGGACTTTTTTTCCGGCCACTGGCGAGGCCAACTCTTCTGAAGATGCGCTTTTCCCGGCAGGGTCTGTTCAAACAGTATAAAACGAAGATCTGCTATATAAATACCCTGAATAAAATAGAAATTCTGTTATACCCGAACCAGCATTAAATGTTATTGAGATAATAACGTGGTTTGGAGTATTATTCACGTCATTCTTCTTCTCTCCGTCCTGGTTCCGCAGGGACACCTCGTCTGTGATCATGGATGGGATGATGCCGCGGTCAGCGCCCATGAACCCGTCTCTCTCGACGATATCGCCGGATTCTCAGGACCGCCGGAGACCTGCGATACGGAATCCTCCTCCGATATCCTCCTCACCAGGGTGGAACGGGCGACGTATGCCTGCGTCGACGGCACTCCCCGCCTCTTTCCGGTGGGTCTCAACGCCACCCTCGCCCGCGGGGTGGGCGACTGCACCGACCTTGCGCTTCTCAGGGTCGAGGTCCTGCGCCGGAACGGGATACCGGCCCGGCCGGTCCACGGCCTCATGGTCTGGGATGCGGATGCGTTCCGGACCGATGCGCTCCACGTGGAGGTCTTCGGGAGGGGCGTTGCCGTCCACGACTGGGTCGAACTCGGCGACGGCCGGACGATGGGCGCCTACGAAGGGTGGTCCGGGATACGGTGCGTAAAGACCGGGAACGGCGTCTGCTTCCAGCCGGTCTTCGAGACTCTGGGCTACCTCTAGTGGAGTATTTCAACTAACATTTCCCGTGAAGATATCCCCGGTTTGGCGTCGTGCCCCGGGCATGGCTTCCGTACGGGGGGAGGGGGCGAGCCCCATTGGCGTTAACGTTTGGTATGGAGACTCGTGAGGATACCGTCCAATTCAGGAGATGAGGGTCGGTTTCGGGCACCATTGGCCGGTCTGCGGTCAATCGTCCATCACCTTGGAAAACGGTCGTGATTCTTGTCGGGGGGCAATCAGCGAGAGCCCAACCGGTTCGCACCAGAAGTTCATCGTGCCCGGGCAGGGTTTGCCCCTGGGTATCGCCTCGCACTGCCCCCGCCCCCTGAGGGGGCGGGGGAGGAGGCCGGAGGCCGGGCGGGGTGGGGGCTACGAGGAAGGACCGACAGGTTCCGCCGCCTGCGGAGAGGGGGCTCGCCCCCTCTCCTGTCCCCACCCCTGGGGTGATAGCCACCACGGTCCACAGCATGGGGTGAGAGCCTGGGGAATAGGTTGTTTTCCTGCGTCCAGCCGCTCGCTCTGCCCCATGAACGCTCCACACCCCTTCGCGATCTTCCGCGTGATCCACGCCAGAACCCGCAAAATAAGATGCAATGCTCTACTAGATGTGTCCGGGAAGGTTTCAATACCTGGTGCAACATACGGCCTGTATGAGCTTACTTACAGCGCTCCTTGCCCTGATCCTGGTGGTCGTTATCGCCTTTGTCCTCTACAAAGTGGTCAAAAGCGTCACCACACTCATCATCAACGCCGTCGTGGGTGTGGTCCTCCTCTGGCTCATCAATCTCCTCGACCTGATGAGCATCGTCGGGCGGCCCGACATCCCGATCAACCTGATCACCGTTCTTATCTGCGCCATCGGCGGGGTCTTCGGCGTGCTGATCACGGTGGTGCTGCACCTCCTCGGGATTCCGCTGACGTTGTGAGGAGGAGCCCCATACGCGCTAACGTTCGGTATGGAGACTCGTGAGGATATCGTCCAATTCAGGAGACAAACGTCGGTTTCGGGTATTATTGACCGGTCTGTGGTCAATCGTCCACCGCCTCGGAAAACGGTCTTGATCCTTGTCGGGGGGCAATCGGTGAGAGCCCGACCGGTTCGCTCCGGGAGTTCATCGTCCCCGGGCGGAGTGGGGGTTCTGCGAGTTCCGCCGCCTGCGGGGAGGGGGCTTGCCCCCTCCCCTGCCCCCACCCCGGGGGTGATAGCCACCACGGTCCACTGCCCGGGTGAGCCGGGGGGTACTCCGCGTTCTCCATCCATGCTGAGGTGGGTGGGGACGGGATCATCAGAACCGACATGGGGGTAACCGAGCTTGAACCTCCCCGATAGCCAACCCGGAACGCAGTGCACCCGTGGTTGCGTTCACGCCAATGGGGGGAGCCCCCCCTTACGCCGCCGGCGCAGCGGCCTCCACGATCGTCCGGGCGAACTCCTCAACCGTCCGGTCAAATCTCCCGGCATCGACGTCGCTCTCGAGCGTGGTGGCGGATGAGACGAACCGCATCCCCTTCGCCTCAAGGCTCTTCCTCACGATTGCGACCACCTTCTCCGCCCCGGAATTTCCCATCTCCACGAGCACCGAGAAGGGTTTTCCAGAGGCGTTCGTGACCCGGGAGAGATACTCGTTGACATAAGGCGGAGCCTTTTGCGCCCAGACCGGGGTTGCGACAATCAGGAAGTTGACGCCCGAAAGGTCGGTCTCTGTCGGGCGGATCGCTGCCCGAATCCCAAACGTCGCCATCATGGCCTTCCTGAGCGTCCCCACCTCAGAAACCGGTTCAATCCTTGCAAGCCTGCCGCCGACCCGCTCCGCGAGTGCCCTCGCCACCTTCTCAGTATGTCCCTGCCATGAGTAGTAGACAATGAGAACCATCACCATCACTCCGTGCGACATACCAGGCTCATCCTATATATTCATGACAGGGCCGGAACCCGAAGACCTCATATCCTCGTCGCCCGTAACCTCAGGGCATGCATGAGTATGCTCCCGGCATCGTCGGTGAGGTCAGGTTCGCCCGCCAGGACGGCGGCTACTACGTGGTGTTGTACGACCGGGAAGGAACTTCCGTCGGCAGGACGGGGCTCTGGAGGACCGAGGCGAAGGCGCGTGAAGCGGCCAGGAAACTTGCGGAAAAACTGAGCGGGGTGTAGTCCCTCACGGTGCGTCCGGGTGCGCCTGGATGTAGCGGACGAGACCGGCGATGCACTGGTTCTGCGGTGTCGGGATGCCGTGGCGCTCCCCGAGGCGTGCCACGTAGCCGTTGAGGAGGTCGATCTCGGTCTGGCGGCCGAGCGTGATGTCGTAGTACATGGAGGGGTAGACCGCGGCAAAGTCCGGGACCTGCACCCCGAAGAGATGGGCAAGGTAGTCGTCGGCGGTCGCCCAGGGGAGCCGGACCCCTTCTGCCCCGGCGACAGCGAAGGTCTCACGGATGAGGGCGGTGACGATCTCGCGGATATCCGCGTCGGCGGCCGCCCCGACCGGGGCCCTGAGGATGGCGCATATCGGGTTCACCGCTATGTTGAGGAGCGCCTTGGTCCACTTTCCGGCCCTGATATCAGGGCTCACCTCGACCGGGATGCCGGCCGACCCGATGATGGCGATGAGCCGGTCGAGCACTTCGCCGCCGTCCCCCGACCAGACCCCAAAGCAGGCGGGGGCGCTCTCGCTCAGCACCCGGACGTGCCCCGGTCCCACCACCGAGAAGTTCGTCGTCACGGTCCCGCCGATGACGGTATCTGTGTAGCGGGCGATGATATCCTCGTTTCCGATGCCGTTCTGGAGGCTTGCCACCGGCCGGCCCCGGATCACCCCGGCATACTCCCGAGAGATCGCCAGGGTATCGGTGCCCTTCGCAGTGATGATAATATAGTCAACCCCGGCCGGAACCTCCTCCGGCCCCGTAATGGGGGTTACCCCTTTGACGGTGCCGGTCCCCCAGACCCCCTCCATCACGAGACCCCGCTCCCGGATGGCACCGGCATGCACCGGTCGGCATGCCGCATAGACCGTCGCAACCCGGGCGAGTCTGCCGGCGAAGGAGAGGCCGACCGCCCCTGCACCGAGGATCAGGATAACCGGGCGTTGTAACGCTTCCATTCTCTTGTAACTCTGTTGGCCCCGCGAGAAGATAAGGGTGCGGCACCGGGGTGTCGGCGCCCGTCGTCTCGATCACGTGGGGATACGATAACGAACGTTTTTCATACCCGGCTCACCGAGATCCTACCTGATGAAGTACGTCACGAAGGCCGACGGCAGCCTGCAGCCGTTCGACCGGGGGAAGGTGCGGCGGACGCTCAGGAACATGGGCCTCGGGGCGGAGGATGCCGACCGGATCGCCGCGGAGATCGAGGAGGCGGTACCGGATGGGGTGAAGACGGCCGCGGTCTTCCGGATGATCCGCACCCGGGCCAGTGCCGTCCGCCCCGCCGTCGCGCACCGGACCAACCTCAGAAGAGCCCTCGCCCTCATCCGCCCGAAACCTGACTTCGAGGAGTTCGTGCGGGTCCTCCTCCGGGAGCACGGCTACCAGGTGGAGACCGGGTGCGTCCTTGCCGGGCGGTGCGGGGAGCACGAGGTGGATGCCATCGCGCAGAAAGACGGCGTAACCACGTTCGTCGAGGTGAAGCATCACCGGAGTTATCACCGGATGACCGGGCTTGACGAAGGGCGGATCGCCCGGGCGATCGTCGAGGACCTCCAGGAGGGGTTCCGGTCCGGGAGGTGTACCGTCGCCATTGATAATGCCCTGATCGTCTGCAATACCAAACTCTCGGAGCACGCGAAACGCTACGCGACCTGCCGCGGAATCGGGCATATCGGGTGGGACTACCCGGAGGAGCAGAACCTGAAGGCGATGATCCAGGAGACGCGGTCCTACCCGGTCACCATCGTTGCGGGGGTAAACCCCGCGATCGCCACACGGCTGGCCACTGGAGGGTTCCTCACGGCAAAGCAGGTCGCTTACGGCGATGCTACAGCCATCTCGCGCGCTGCGGGCATCCCCCTCCGGGAGGTGCTGCTGATCGCCGGACGGGCACGTGCCATCCTTGAACCGTGATACTCAGGCGGACCCGTCGATAACCTGGAGCTGCTCCTCGGTCGGGTTGATCAGAACGATCTCGGGCCGGCAGTTGAACCGGAGGTCCACCCCGGCAAAGCTCGCGCTGCAGACGCCTCGGGAGACGTAGGTCGGCGTCCCGTTTGTATCGAACATCCCTGCAAGCTCGACGACGCCGTGGTCGTTCAACTGGTCGATGACCGGGAAGAGGAACTGGCCGCCGTGGGTGTGGCCGGCGAGGATGAGGTCGGCGTCCCAGTCGGCCCTGCAGGAGGGCTCGTGGATGAGGTAGACGGTGAACGCACCAGTCTCCGGCACGTCCGGTGGGTCTGCCATCCCGGCCCACCCGTCGTCGACGCCGACGATGACAACCTCTCCGTCCCTGGCAGAGACCCGGGCGTACTCGTTCCTGAGGACGTGCACGCCGCTCTCCTCCAGCGTCGCGGTGAGCTCGTCGGCAAACGCGGTGTCGGCGGAACCGTCCTTCAGGGCCGAGAGGTCGTACCCGGCAGCGGTGACGTCGGCAGACGTGCGGACGGCAAACAGCCTCTCAAGGCCGGTCGGGGCATCGGTTCCCACCCGGTAGTCGTGGTTCCCGAGCACGGCGTAGGCAGGTGCGTCAAGCGAGCGCCAGACTGACTGGGAGGCAAAGCCAGTCTCACCGCCGGTGGCAAAGTCGCCGCCGATCAGGACGAGAGAGGGGTTTAAGCGGTTGACCTCCCTGATGACCATCTGGACGTGGTCGATGTTGGACGCCTGAACGTGGGGGTCGGTGATGTAGATGATGCCTTCGGGTGCCCCGTCGATCTCAAGGACGGTCACATCAACCGTCCTTGCCTCCCAGGCCATGTAGCCGGTCATGGAGGGGAGCAGGATGAGCATGAAGAGGGCCAGGTATTTTGTGGAAGGAACCTTAGGGAGCACGATATTTATTCATCGCCTTGAATATAAATAGGGTCCGGTGGGTCGGCAACCGCCGGGATTGAGTGAATCAGCGCTCCTCCACCGGATCGGTTCGATCGTCCGTGAAATCACCTGATCCACGGCTTGAGGAGGGATCGGCGAAGAGCCGGATAAACTGCACCCTCTCCACCCTTGCGAGGGCTATGGCGGCAAAGGCTGCCACGATCGCTGCACCGACGAGATCGACGATGAGGTCGACCATGGTGTCGGTGTTCCCATGCTGGAGGTCCGTGCCGAGGAACTGGTCAAAGGTGAACTCGTAGATCTCCCATGCTGCTCCGGCTGCCAGCGTGAATATCAGGATGAAGATGACGATCGCCGCTCTGGTCAGCCGAATATCCCCCTGGTGCTCGGCAAGGACCGCTGCAAAGAAGGCGAGGAGGGCAACGGTGACTGAGGAGACGAGGTGGGTCAGTTTGTCGTAGTAAGGCGCAAAGAGGACGTAGTAGCCCCCGACGTGCCCCATGACGTGGAGGTAGAGGGAGACGGCGATGAAGAGGTTGACCTCCCAGGGCAGGCAGAGGCGCATGTTCCTCGTCATGAGGGAGGGGACCAGCGTCAGGAGGAAGGCGATGCCCGCCGAAAAGCCGAGGAAGTACTCGCCTGCCGTGAGGCTGTAGGCTACGGAGAGGAGGATAAGCGCCTGGATGAGGTAGGTGAGGTAGACTCCGCGTGACGGGTCCGGGCATGCCATGGGTGTATCTGCATGGTACTATAATTCTGGCAATATATCTAACCCCCGCGGTGGCGGTTCCCGACGATGGGGGCGATTCCATCCCCGCTCCTTCCGGGCGGCACCTTGGCCAACGGGGGCAGGGCTGCCGGCCTTTGCGGCCGGGCCCGCACCCCGGGAGAATACTTGATAAGCTAGAAGTTGTATAAATAGGACGCACGAAAGAACCACATACTCTGGACGATGGGGTTGATGAACTGACTGAGCCTACAAAGCGCAAACCCGAACCCAAAGGAGGGGACGGGGGAGAGGAGATCATCCGCGTGCGCCTGCCGAACAAGAGGAACCGGGAGATGTTTGGCAGCGCTGAACTGATGCTGGGCGCAAACCACATCAGGATCCGCTGTTTCGACGGGGTGACCCGCATCGGGCGGATCAAAGGCAAGATCAAGAAGAAGGTCTGGATCCGGGAAGGGGATATCCTGATCGTCGTTCCCTGGAGTTTCCAGGACGAGAAGTGCGATATCATATACCGCTACACGAGGCCTCAGGTGGAGTGGCTCCGGAGGAACCGGTATCTCTGATACCTATTTTTGAACATACTTTTTTGTGAGAGTCGATCCGGGCCGGGCGTTCAAAGATTCCTTGGGCTCAGTTCACCACGCCGCGGCATAAGGCCCCTCCGATTATCGCCTCACGTGAGGGACGATTGTCCCCACAGGAGCAGAGTTTGAGCACTGGAGGTGTGCGGGAAAATCGGAGGGCTTCACCGTGGGGGGCAGGGAGAGAGGGCTATCTCCCCTCCCCTGGGTGCCAGGTCCAAAAAAGATTAGATGCCGAGGATTTTGATCTCGTACTCTTTTATGACGATTTTGTTTACCCCTGACATGGTATAGGTGCCGCCTGAACGGCTCATATCCAGCGAACTGCCGGTCAGGTAGTTCTCCCATGCCACGGAATGGTCGTTATTGGTGTCTTCGTTGTATGTGACCTTGACATCGCCGGCAGGTGTGTATGGCTGCGTATTCGTCTTTTCCAGGCTCATCCTCACCGTCGCCATCCCTGACTTCGCCATCGGTTCATCGGTAGTGATGTTCATGAGGTAGATGACGAACGTCTTTGTGGGCGGGTTTGTTGTCGGGTCGACGTCGCAGAACCACCGCGGCTCGGCGAGCATCGCCGAACCTGTCGCCCCCTCCTGGCGTGTCATCACCGCACCGTTCTCGAGGGTGATCACCTCGGTGCTACGGTCGGACCGGTAGATCAGTGCGCCGGGGGAGAACGTTACGGTATCAAAACCTGCACCGGAGATCTCGAACTCCGGACTAGCCCCGTCTTTGGAACCGATCACCTCAAGTGTCCCCCCGCTCACCTGCAGTGTTGACTCCTTGTAGGGCACGTTCTTGAAGCAGAGACTCTTCATATCGTTCTGGATGACAATCATCGCCCGCTCCATGTTCTTCACGTCGGTGCTGCTCTGCTCTTTTACGAGCACCGGGTAGCCGTAGAGCGTAACCAGGCCGATGCCGGTGAGCACGAGCCCCAGGATCAGGATAAACCCGATCGCCTCTGAAACCGCCTTATCATTTATCTTCACGGTCGTCCCTCTCCCTAGAATCCTTTTGAGTCGTACTGGATCATGTTCCATCCTGCGCCGGTGGTGCTTCCGGTCACACCCTTCGTCGCCCCGATGCCGGCGATGGCGATTTTGCTCTGGATATCGCCGGCCTGCACCTGGATAACCTGGTCGGCGCCTTCCAGCGCGGCATCCACGAAGTAGCCCCTCCCCGCGACGTCGTCGGGGATATCGAACTTCGTGGCGATGGTCCCGTTGTCGGGGGAGATGACGTAGAGGTCGACGATCCGGGTGCTGATCCCGTTCCCGATATCCACGAAGGCGTGGTAACGGAGTTTGTCCGCCGGCCCCTCCATGAGCGAGGCGTTGACGGAAAACATCATGACGATCATCAGCAGGAGCAGCACACCGGTGATGATGATGTACTCCATGAGCCGGGTGACCCCCTCCTCGTTCATTGGCTCAGTAATACACAGTCTCATCATACTCCGTCACCCCGTTGTTGTAGTGGATCTCTACTGGACGCAGTTCGCGCCCCGAGACGTCCCGCTTTTCACCGACAGTGAAACTGACCACGGCGTTCTTTCGTTCGAGGGAGATCTCGACGATGTCCTCCTGTACCCCATTGGGGCGTCCTACGTCGACGTAGTCAAATACCGCCTCCCGAAGGTCCCGAATATCGTTCTTCGGGAACTCAAGCACTCCTTCCGCGGTCGTCTGCCCGACAAGCGCCGACTGGTTGACGATCAGCGCAAGGAAGAACAGCGCCACGGCGACCAGGAGCCCCATCAACACGATCCACTGGCCGTCTTCATTCATGCGCGCCATAAGAGCACCTCCACGAGGACGGCGTGCGTGCGTGAAGTTTCTATGTTGGGTATGTGGGAGTAACTTCCTGACGGCAGTTGCACCCACCGGGTCACTCGCACCGTGTTCTCACGCCCGGTGAACGATTCGTCTTCTGAGGAGAGCGGGATTGTGTTTACGCTGCCGCCCGATGTCCTGTAGGAGAGGTAGGCCTGGGCTCTGAGATCAGCGTCGGCGTCTCCGGCCCGCATCTTACAGTTATCGAGGAACTCGTTTCGGAGCGCATCACCGCTCCCGGTACCGCCTTTGACGAACTCGACCAGCTGGTTCTTCCCACCCACACTATTAGGTGTATCCATCATCGCAAGCACATCGCTCCCGAGCTGCTCAAGCTGCATATCCGGGATGTGTGTATCCCCGGTTGTGTAGATGCTCGTCGTGCTGACGACGATGTACGCGGTCAGGAGCATGATGATCCCGGCCGCGACACCCTCCATCGTGTAGAGCTGCCCTGCATCGCTCACCATATCGCCACCTCCAGGACGCCGGTCTTCAGGGGCGGGGAGTTGACGTTATCGTAGTTGTACGGGAAAGTGCCGGCGATGTTGGTATGCGGCGGCTCATCTTCCTCCTCCTCAAAGTTAAACCGGATATCCAGGATGCTGTTTGGGCCCATGAAGGTCATGAAGGCTGGTTTTAGTACCAGGGAGATGCTGGAGTTGACCGGCTCGTTTGGCGTGAGGCTGTGTGAATCCTCGTCGAGATGCAGGGTGTAGAGATCCGGTTCCTCCTCACTGTACGAGAGCCACCGAAGTGGGACAGGCGGAGAGTCCGGCTCTGCCTTCTGGAACGTCACGCTCTTGAGCGTGGCGCTATCGTAGGTATTGTTAAGATAGGCATCAAAATTCGTGATCGTCACATTCACTGGCTCTATCCTCGGATCGATCCGATAGGCCGGGCTGACGGTCGGGTCCAGAAGGTGGCCGAAGTCGAGCCGAACAGTGAAGTTTCTCGCGGTAGAATTCTGCCATTCAGGGGCCGACGGATCAATGGTATATGCCGAACTGATACTCTCATTAATCTCCGCCACGCTCGGCTCCTTGATCTTCACCACCCGGCGGATGTAGCCGTAGCCGGGAGGGAGGGGGTCGCCGGTCTGCCAGAGGTCGTTACCGCTGGAGAGCGAGATGTTATAGGAGTAGGGGTAGTCGCCGAAGATCACCTTGTTGTGGTAATCGTCCTCGGTGAAAAACGGGTCTTCTGTGGATGCATTCTCAAAAAACCTCTCAACCTTTGTCGAGAGGAGGATATTCGGGGTATCCTTCGAAACAGCAAGCCCCATCCGCTGGATCTCGTCTTTATGGTCCCGGCCGTACTGTTCCCACGGGGGATTGACCGGCCACCCAGGGTCCTCGACAAGGATCACCCCGGTCCTGTAGGCGACCGCGTCGTAGTCGATGCCGCTGCTCTCGAGCCCGGCGAGGAGACCCGGCACCATGCTCACCACCATGATCAGGGCGAGCAGGAAGATCGTGAAGCCTGCGAGGAAGTCAAGCGACAGCACCCCGTCGTCAGCCAGCGGTCTTATACGACCACCTCCCCGGAATCCGCCCGGAACGTGAGGGTCTCCATCCCTGCATCCGTTCGAATGGTGACCGAATAAACCCCCTCCGCGAGCGCGATATCTACCGTATCCGCACCCAGCCGGTCCATCACCGGCGAGAGCGCCCCCTCCTGGCTGCGAAGAAGGTCCTCAGGGGGGAGAACAGTGGTGATATTGACCTCCTCCACGGGCAGGGGAGCACGAAGCGAGATCTCCTTCCAGCCCGCGGCGCCGAACGTGAGCCACCGAACCTCCTCCCCGTCCTGGAGGCCGAGGGCCCAGGATTCGGCCCGGCCGTCGAGCCCAACACCGCTGCCGAGAACCTGGTGGACCGCCGCCCCGGTGACGTTCAGGCCTCCTTCGGCCTTGAGCAGATCAAGTTCCGCAAGCGCCTCCGTGAGCGTGTACGCCTCCGGCGGTTCAGGCAGGTCGACGGGGGTGATACCCCCGCCGGTAGGCGACGGTGCGGGCGCGCCGAGACAGCTGCAGATCATACAGGCCGCGGCAAGAAGGACCAGGACTTCCCCGGGGATTTTCATGCAAAGCAGTCATTATACACCAGGCATATAAATAACCACCTCTCCTGCATCATCAAAAATGTGCCGTCTAAACCGGATATTGGAAACGTGCAGACGACCGACAGCAAAGATATTTCACCGCCTGTGCAGAACCGCATCGCCGGGCGTTCGGCTGTTATATACCATGGGACCGCCCGGCACATCCCCCGGCAGGTTGCCATAACATATATCTATCAATTTGTAACAACAGCTCATGCAGGGTAAGCATATGTGTAGCACCGCACAGAAAGACAGCAGGCCGGCAGACAGACACGACCGGTTCGCCGAAGTAGTCAGGTTCCACGGCCACACCTGCCCCGGCCTCGCGCTGGGGTACCGGGCGGCCGAGACCGCGCTTGAACGGCTCCGCTCAGGCCGGGCCGAGGACGAGGAACTCGTCACCATCGCCGAGACCGACGCCTGTGGCGTCGATGCCATCCAGGTTCTGACGGGATGCACCGTTGGGAAGGGAAACCTCCTCTTTAAGGACTACGGCAAGCACGCCTTCACGTTCATCAGTCGCCGGACAGGCGACGCCGTCCGGATCATCGGAAACCCGTCATTCGACACCGATACGCTCGACCCTGGTCTTGCGTCGCTCCGGACGCGGGTGATGCAGGGTCAGGTCCCCGACGAGGAGTGGGCCGAGTACCGCAAGCGAACAGACCGGCTCGTCGAGGCAATCCTTGACCTGCCTGCCGAGACCCTCTTCTCCATCCAGGATCTCAATGTCGAGATCCCGGAGCGGGCCCGGATATTCCGGTCGGTGCCGTGCGAAAAATGCGGTGAGCTGACCGCTGAATCGCGGGTCAGGGTCGAGGACGGCAAGTTCGTCTGCCGCGCCTGCTCGAAGGAATACTCCCGGCGCTGGTGAGGGGACCGCCCTCACCGCACAATTTTTGCTATCGGGATCTCGAGGATATCCTCGGCGCCCGCATCCTTCAGGTGCGGGATGAGACCGTTGACGAGCCCTTTCTGCACCACTGTCTGGATACTGAAGTAGTCGATGCCGTGCAGCCTGCTGACGGTTGGCTTCTTCATCGCAGGGAGGACCTCGATGACCCGGTCGAGCGCCGCCGACGGCACGTTCATCGTCAGGAGCGCCTGGTGGCGCGCCTCGATCACGCCGAGGAGGAGTGTCGTGATCTCCTCGATCGCCTTCCGCTTCTCCGGGTCCCGGAGGGACTCGTGGTTCGCGAGGAGCGCGGTATGCGACTCCATGATCTGGCCGATGATCTTTAACCCGTTCTTCTTGAGCGTGCTCCCGGTCTCGGTGAGGTCGACGACGACGTCCATCAGGTCGGGAACCTTGGCCTCCGACGCGCCGTAGGAGGCAAAGAGCCTGACGGGAACCCCGATCTCGTTGAAGAACCGCTCCGTGATCCGGGGATACTCGGTCGTCACCCGGCTGCCGGGCCGGATGGCAGTAACGCCGTCGATCGGTTCGTCGCGGTGGACCGCGACCACGATCTTCACGTTCCCGTCGCCGGTCTTGCTGTAGGAGAGGTTTGCGACCTCGGCGACATCGGCGCCGCTCTCCTGGACCCAGTCAAGCCCCGATATCCCGAGGTCGAAGTAGCCCATCTGGACGTAGAGCGGGATCTCCTGCGGCCGGAGGATCTTCACCTTCCCGATCCTCGGGTCGTTGATGCGGGGGTTGTAGTCGCGGTCGGTCCGCCTGACCTCGAGGTCCGCCTCCTTGAAGAGCTGGAACGTCTGCGCCTCAAGGCTTCCCTTGGGGAGAGCAATCGTGATCATAAGAGTTGATCGGGCAGAAAAAGAGTTAAAGATGATGATATGGATTTTTAGTCGATTGTGTGGATGACGAGCCCTGAGAGGAGTTTTGGCTCGAACCAGGTGGACTTCGGGGGCATGACGCCGTCCGCGTCCGCGATCGCAAGCACCGTCTCGACCGCTACCGGCTGCATGGCTACCGCGAGAGCATACTCACCGGAGTCCACGAGGCGCTCAAGCTCGGAGAGCGGTTTTGCCCCGCCCATGTAGTGGAGCCTCGGGTCGCCCCTGGGATCGGTGATGCCGAGCATTCCTTCGAGGATCTCCTTCTGCAGCACCGAGACATCGAGCGACCCGACAAGGTCGGTTGGGTCTGCAACCGGCCGGGAGACCTCGTACCAGGTCTTCTCCAGGTAGAAGTGCATGACGTGCATCGGCGCATCAGTGGTCGCGAGCGGCGGGACCTGGTAGCCCGAGGTGTCGATCTCCCCGTAGGGCTGGACGTTCCAGCCCGCCTTTAAGAGGGCACCGATGAACCCCGGGAGGGTGTAGTCGCCGAGGTCCGCAACAAGCCGGCTGTAGCCGTGGATGCGGACGCGGTCGTGGGCAAAGAGGACCACCATGAACTTCCCCGCCTCTTCGGTGAACCGTCCTTCGCTCCTCCGCCGCTCGGCCACGTTCACCGCCGACTTGGCACGGTGGTGACCGTCTGCAATGTAGGTCTCAGGCACGGCAGAGAAGAGTTCTTCAAGGCGCGAGAGTATCCCATCGTCGGTGACCTGGTAGACCTGGTGGAGCACCCCCGAACCGGTTGTGGTGCTTCCGTCAGGCTCCGCCCCGTCGATGAGGGAGTGGATGTAAGAGAAGATCTCGCCGGGGTCGCGGTAGAGCAGGAAGACGAGGCCGGTGTTCGCGCCGACCGCGTCGATGTGCCGGGTCCGGTCTTCCTCCTTGTCGTACCGGGTGAGTTCGTGCCGCCGGATCCGCCGATTCTCGTAGTCCTCCGTCGCCACGCAACAGACCAGCCCGATGAACTCTTCACCGTCCTGGACGGCGCGGTAGACGTACATCCCAGGCTCGGGGTCGCGCTGCATCCGACCGTCTGCAAGCATGTCATCGAAGACCTCCCGCGCCCGCTGGTAGACCCGGTCATCGTTCGGGGCGATGTCTGGGAGTTCGGCGTCAGGCCGGCTGACGCGCAGGAAACTCAGCGGATTCTTCTCGATACATTCCCGGGCCTCCTCTGCCGTCACCACATCGTACGGCACGGAGGGAATTTTTTCGGAGTATTGCTGTCCCGGACGGACTGCAGCAAAACGATAGATCTGAACCATAGAAACCGCCACTCGTATGTGCCTATTATTTTGTCTTCTGGCACTATATTAGGTGGGGTACTCAAAGTAAGAGATCTGGTAACTATGATGCCGCTTCAACTCACTATTCGCAGGGCGCAGCCCGCAGACATTCCGCAGATAGTTGCCATCGAGAGGATAGCGTTCATCGACCCCTGGGATGAGAGGACGCTCCGGGAGTCGCTCACCCTCTACCCGGATACGTTCTTTGTAGCCCAGAGCAACGGGGATCTGGCCGGGTTCGTCGCCGCGGGCCTTGAGGATACCGGCGATGAACTCTACGGGCATATCATGAACATCGCGATCGCCCCCGAATACCGGCGGCGCGGGATCGGGAAGCGGCTCATCCGCCGCCTGGAACAGGAACTTATGCTTGCAGGCGCAAGCGGGGTCCAGCTGGAGGTCAGGATCACCAACACCGGGGCGCAGGAGTTCTACCGGCGTCTCGGCTACCGGGAGGTCTTCCAGATCGCCTGCTACTACGCGAATGAGGAAGACGCCCTGGTGATGATGAAGTGGTTCCGGTTTTAAGGACCTATGCAAAATTAACTTAAGATATCAGCCCTCCGGAGATCGGGAGGCCCTGGATCCGGTTGTCGCCGCTGGCGGGGAGGGGGTCTCCCCCTCCCCGATCCCCACCCCCGGCGCGATTGCCACCACGGTCCACTGCATGAGGTGAGCCCGGGAAAAATCCTATTTTGTGCCGCCTCTCGCTAGCCTCAT
>LFRM01396938.1_pt2 | contig 43959 bp, 49 predicted proteins | sample 618341 | NCBI WGS metagenome assembly LFRM01 (sample SAMN03654438, study PRJNA283298) | anaerobic digester metagenome | isolation source: pool of bioreactors CSTR01a, CSTR02a, and CSTR03a thermophilic anaerobic... | place: Denmark: Kgs. Lyngby | collected 2014-05-21 | reverse complement strand
ACTTTCACCCTTTTTTACTGAATTTAATATCTTTTAATGACTAACTATAAAATAGTTAAAAAAACTTGTTATTTAAGACAGACTTTAATGTAGAAAAGAAGTGATTACTCACTTCTTTTTAGTGTTAAATTAATTTTTTCAATTTCAAAAGCTAGTTTATCACTATTTTGGTATTTGTTTATTTCGACTAATTTAGACAATCTTTCTTTTAAATATTCTAAATATATATTGTCTTTTTTATCGATTAAAATTTTGCTAATTAAATAATCAGATTCTTTATAAGTTAGATTATTTTTCGGGTTAAAGCTTATAATAGTATAAAACTTATTATTTTCATAAACCATAACCTCATCTTCGATTAGATAGGCTTTTTCCATTATCCATTTTCTTAATGAAACTACTTGAGTGTGTGTTGAAACAATCACTTGGTCTAACTTTTTTACCAGGTCAATATTTGCTTCTAGAATTGTTTTGATTGTCATAAAACCCATTCCAGCAATGACAACACTATTAACATCTTGATTAAGATTGTTTAGACCATCTGCGAGAATAGGAAAGACTTTATCATCTAAATTATATTTATTTATGTTTTCTACTGCACTATTTAGTGGTCCTTCTTTGTTATCAACTGCATAAGCCTTAATTACAAGGTTGTTTTGGGCTAAAAAACAAGGTAGTAATCCATGATCACTACCTATGTCAGCAACGACACTATTTTTATTTACTAATGATGCAATTGCATTGAGTCTTTTTGACAACATTAGTTATCTTCCATAAACTCTCTAAGACGTTTAGACTTGTTTGGATGTTTTAATTTTCTTAAAGCTTTAGCTTCGATTTGTCTTATTCTCTCACGAGTAACATCAAATTCACGACCAACTTCTTCAAGTGTTCTAGTACGTCCATCTTCTAACCCAAATCTCAATCTTAAAACTTTTTCTTCACGTTCTGTTAAATCTAAAAGTACATTATCAATTTCTTCCTTTAAAAGCATGTTATTTGCATACTCTGATGGTGAAACTGTTAAATGGTCTTCAATAAAGTCACCTAATTGTGAATCATCTTCCTCACCAATTGGTGTTTCAAGTGAAACTGGGACTAGCGCTATTTTTTGAATTTCTCTAACACGATCAGGTGTCATACCATCGCCCATTACTTCAGCAATTTCTTCTGCAGATGGGTCTCTGTCTAATTCTTGAACTAGCTGTCTTTGAATTCTTGTTAATTTATTGATAGTTTCAACCATATGTACTGGTATTCTAATTGTACGCGCTTGGTCTGCGATTGCTCTTGTGATGGCTTGTCTAATCCACCATGTTGCATATGTAGAAAATTTAAATCCTTTTCGGTAGTCAAATTTTTCAACAGCACGCATTAATCCAGTATTACCCTCTTGAATTAAATCTAATAGTTGCATTCCACGGCCAATATACTTTTTAGCAATTGAAACAACTAATCTTAAGTTAGCAGTAATTAAAAGTTCAATCGCATCTGGGTCGCCCTCATCTGCAGCTTTAGCAACACGTCTTTCCTCGTCAACTGTTAGTAAGTTTACGCGTCCTATTTCTTTTAAATACATCTTAACAGGGTCATTACTCTTTGTGCTTGTAGACTCAGCAAATGAAGCCTCTAAGTCAGATAAATGTTTTCCAGAGTAACTACTATCTTCTTCATCTTCATCAGCATCCATTAAAAGTTCGTCTTCACTGTCATCACTAATGACTATTTCTTCATCAGCAAACCACTCATACAAATCATCTAATTCTTGATCACTTAATTTTAATGGTTCTACAGCGTTGATTATTTCTTCTTGGTACAATTTATTTTTATCTTCATAAAAGGTTTTAAAATCCTGTTTTAAATCTTCTAGAGTTACTAGAGTCTTTTTCTTTTTTGCCATGTAATCCTCCTATTTTTCCAATATTTCTGATTTTCTTAAATTTAATTCAGCAATTTTTGTGGCTCTTAAGCCTTGCTCATTGTCATCCATGCTTTGGAGTCTGCGCAATTCTCTAATATTGCTTTCAATCAATCTAACTTCAACTAAACCGATATTTTCATCAATTATTTTTTTATCATATTCTTTGATTACTGTGTCATTACTAATAATTTCTAAAAATAAATCTGATATCTCAGGGTCATCATGATTTACTTTACTAATAACATCAGCAATTACAACTTCGTCATTATGATAATAATAATCAACAATAATTAAATAAAGACGATTCAATTCCTCATCTGTCAAAAAGCCTAAATTGTCTCTAATGTACAGAGCCGCTTGTTTACCTGACAGCATTTGGCCAATGATATTGTATTCTACCCGATTTTTTCTAATTTTATTTCTTCTAACAATTGGTTTTGGCTTTTCTCTAGTTTCAAATGCTTTTGGAATTAATTGTGATATTTGCGCTTGACTGAAATTAGTTATTTTTTCAATTTTAGTTAAAAAATACTCTTTATCAAAATCATCTACAATCTTTTCGGCAAACTTAGATAAAGTTGTCGTAAAACTTTTGCGTTCTTCAAAGTTGTCAAGATTAAATTTTTCATTGTAGAATTTGATTAAAAAATCCATCCAGCTCAATCTGACTTTTAATGTTTCATTAAATATCTCTTTGCTATTTTTCCTAAGAAAATCATCAGGGTCCAAGTCTTTAAAACCTGTTAAAACTTCTATTTTGACTTTTTGATCAAGCAAGGTGTCAATTGCTTTAACAGTTGCCATTTGTCCAGCATTGTCTCCATCAAAGGCAACAACGACATGTGGTGCTAGTGATCTTAGCTGCTGGGCTTGATTATTAGTTAGTGCAGTACCTAAAGTAGCGGTACAATTAAAGACATCAGCTTGATAAAACGCTATAACATCCATAACACCTTCAACCAAATAAACTTCTGCAGCACGCTTAGAGCTATCCTTGGCTCGATGATAATTATAAAGAATGTCGCCCTTAGTATAAATGACATTTTCATTTGAATTGACATACTTAGCAGTGTTTTCATCTTTATAAGTAATTCGACCACTATAACCAACAACATGATCAAAGCGGTTATGAATTGGAAACACTAAACGATTATTAAAGACGCTTCGCAGACCATAATCTCCACTATTAATAAGATTGATTTCGACTAAATCTGATTCTTTATAGCCTTTTCTACTTAAAAATTCTACTAGAGAGTGATCTTGTTCATAGCCAATATTAAAGTACTCAATTTCTTTTTGGCTTAGTTTTCGAAGTTTCAAATAATCAATTAACCCTTGGTTTTTTGTATTCATTAGGGAAAATGTCAAAAAATTTGTTGCATCTTCTGTTATTTTATAATAATTTTGTTCATTGTCACTCATCGTATAGCCTAAATTTGATGTGTTGATATTAAGATCAATGTTTACTGATTTTGCAACTGTATCTACAGCTTCTACAAAGGAAACATTGTTATAATTTTGAACAAACGTAAAGACGTTGCCACCAGCCCCACAAACAAAGCATTTATAAATTTGTTTGTCTGGGGAAATTGTTAACGATGGATTGCTGTCATCGTGAAAGGGACAAATAGCAACAAAGTTGCGCCCCTTCTTTTCAACAGGTATATATTGGCTAATCACTTCAGTGATATCTGCGCTTTGCCTTACACGATTTATATCTTCGTTTTGTAATCTAGCCAAATTTTCTCACCTCACACTAAAATTTTAGCTTGAATATAATCTTTAAGTTTACTTATTTCGATTCTTTCTTGTTCCATTGTGTCACGGTCTCTAATTGTTACCATTTGATCATCTTTAGATTCAAAGTCATAAGTTATACAAAATGGAGTTCCAACTTCATCTTGGCGACGGTATCTTTTACCAATACTTCCACTATCATCAAATTCAACGTTGAAAAAGTCACTTAATTCTCTAAATATTTCCATTGCTTCATCATTTAGTTTTTTTGACAAAGGGAATATTGCTGCTTTAACTGGCGCTAAAGCTGGGTGTAATTTCATTACTTTTCTAACATCACCATTTTCAAGGGTTTCTTCTTTATAAGCATCTGCCATAAACATTAATAGCAAACGTTCAACCCCTACTGATGGTTCGACTACATATGGAATATATTTTTCGTGAGTATAAGGATCTAAATAGCTCATGTCAACTTTAGCAAATTTTTCATGCTGTTTAAGGTCATAATCAGTTCGATCTGCAATACCCCAAATCTCGCCCCATCCAAATGGGAATAAATATTCAATATCAGCCGTTGCTGTTGAATAAAATGATAGTTCTTCTTCAGTATGGTCTCTAAATCGTAAGTTTTCAGGATTTACACCTAAATTAGTGATCCAGTCCATGCTAAATTGTTTCCAATATGCATACCATTCTAAATCAGTTCCAGGTTCACAGAAAAACTGCATTTCCATTTGTTCAAATTCTCTTGTTCTAAAGATAAAATTACCTGGTGTAATTTCGTTTCTAAAACTTTTTCCAATTTGACATATACCAAATGGAACTTTTCGCCTTGTTGATCGTTGCACATTTTTAAAGTTAACGAAAATCCCCTGTGCGGTTTCTGGTCTCAAGTAAATTGTACTTGTTGCATCTTCAACAACACCTTGAAATGTTTTTAGCATTAAATTAAATTGTCTGATTTCAGTGAAATCTTTTTTGCCACATTTTGGACATGGCACACCTTTATCTACAATAAAGTCATGCATTTGCTCGTGATTCATAGCGTCAACATCTACACTTGCATCAAATTCTTCTATCAAGTGATCAGCACGGTGACGTGTCTTACAAGACTTACAGTCCATAAGTGGATCATTAAATGTTTTTAAATGTCCACTGGCTTCCCAAACTTTTGGGTTCATTAAAATTGATGCATCAATTCCAACGTTTTTTTCATTTGATCTAACAAATTTTTGCCACCACATTTTTTTTATATTATTTTTAAGCTCAACGCCTAATGGACCAAAGTCCCAAGTGTTTGCTAAACCACCATATATCTCAGATCCCTGAAATATAAATCCGGTATCTTTAGCATGAGCAACTATCGTTTCAAGTTTTAATTTATCCATAATATCCCTCTTCTCGCAACCTTAATTGTACCTACAATACTCACTTTTGTCAATGTAGCCAGTTTCTAGAGCATCTGTAATTTTTCAAAATTTTTAACTTTTAAGCCTGTATAACTTGTATAAAATTCATAAATAATTAAAAGCATACTTTTATAATCATTTTGACTAAAATCTAGCACGTTTAAATCTTGCATTGTAATTATATTAATACTTCTAAATAGCTGTAACATTTCTAATTTATTGTAAGTGTTGTTGCTATTTGCTAAACACTTGTGACAAATAAAACCACCATTTTCAATAGAAATATAATTGATTTTTTTACTTTGACAAATAGCACACTGATCAGCAATTAACTCTATTCCCTGACTCTTCATAACTTCAATTAAAAAATAAGTCAAAAGTAGTGTCTCATCAATTTCATTTATCATTTCAAAACTGTTAATTAAAAGTTTAAACAAGTCCGGATTTGCCATCGTATCTAAATTTGCGACATCAAAGACTATGTCTAAAAGCATAAATGCGACAATAATTTTGTTGTAATCAGAAAATTTATCAAAGTAATTGTTTAAAACCTTAGCACGTTTAAGTGTGTGTAGACCTTTTTGATTGAAAAAATATTCAAAATCTGAATATACAAAAACCATCACCGCACTAGCATTTTTACTAGTAACCTTTTTAACGCCACGAGCATAAAGACTAAGTAGTTCGCCCTTTTTGCTTAAAACACTAATAATTGCGGCATTATCATTGTATTCAATTTGTCTTAAAACAATCCCCTTGACAGTTTCTTCTCTTTTATTCATTTGTGTGTGAGTACTTTTCAACTTTTCTAGGATTGTTTCTCCAGTTTTTTTCCACTGTAACAAATAAGTTTAAAAAGACTTTTTTATTGAGCTTTTCTTGAATGTCACGTCTTGCTAGTGTTCCTACTTGTTTTAAAACATGACCGCCTTTACCAATAACAATACCTTTTTGTGAGTCACGTTCAACTACTATAACTGCATCAATAATCGTCATATCTTCTTTAACAGTTTTTGTGTCAATAACGACTGCAATACTGTGTGGGATTTCCTCTTTAGTTGCAAAAATTAGTTTTTCTCTTATGATTTCAGCATATAGAAAGTCTTCCTCTTGGTCAGAAACTTGATCATCTGGATAATATTTAATATCATCTGTTAAATATGGTTTTGTAATTTCTACAAGTTTATCGACATTTAAATCTTTTAAGGCAGAAATTGGAATTATTTCTTTAAATTCAAATCTTTCTTGCCAAGTGACTAAAAGTTCGATTAACTCATCTGAAGAAAACCTATCAATTTTATTTAAGATTAAAAACACTGGCTTTTTTACATAAGTCAGTTTATCTAAAACAAAACGATCGCCTGGACCAAATTTTTGGGTGCCATCAACAACATAGTATATTAAGTCTGCATCTTTTAAACTGCCATAAGCTTTACTAACCATGCTTCCACCAAGTTTGTGACGTGGTTTGTGAATACCTGGTGTATCCATAAAGACCATTTGTGAATCTTCATCTGATCTAACACCTCTAATAACATTTCTTGTTGTTTGTGGCTTGTCAGTAACTATTGCTACTTTATCATTTACCAAATTATTGACTAGCGTTGACTTTCCGGCATTTGGTCTACCGACTAGTGCTATAAATCCACTTTTAAATTTTTTCATGTAAGTCCTCGGAAGAAAATCTAAATGGCAACAGTTCATCAATGTTTGTTACCTTAGTTTCTTTTTTGTTGCTCAAAACAATTGGAGTATCCTCACTAATTAGTTCACTTAAAACTTGACGACAAGTTCCACATGGTGTCCCAATTCTTGCGCCATTTGACACAATTGCAATACTTTCAATGTCTTCTTTTCGATAACCATTAGAGTATGCGGCAAAAATAGCATTTCTTTCTCCACAAACTGTTGGCCCATAAGCTGCATTTTCAATGTTGGCTCCCATAAAATATTTACCATCTACTGTTTTTACACAAGCTCCAACATGATAATTTGAATATGGTGCATAAGCATTGTCCATAGCTTCAAATGCTTTTAATAAAATGTCATTGTATTCCATAATACCTCCTAAAATATATATTTACTAAAAATAATTAAACCAGTTAAAAGTGCAGTTAGTGCAATAATTAAAACTGCCGCTGCCGATAAGTCTTTGACTTTTTTAATTATTGGTGAGTGTTGTTTGTCAGTTACAAAATCACATAACAGCTCAATTGAACTGTTTATAAATTCAAAAGCAACAACCAAGCCACTAACCAATATAATCATTATCCACTCAAAGGCTGAAATCTTTAAAAACCATGCTGCTAAAACTGCAATCACCATAAAAGCAACTTGAATTTCAATGCTTCTATCATGCTTTAGACCTGCAGTAATACCATTAAAGGCATTTGTAAATTTAAATTGGATTCTTTTTAGTAATTTCATCGATTATCTCCTCTTGCAAATTAAACATTACTGTTTCTTCCTCAAGATTTTGGTGGTCATAGCCAAGTAAGTGTAACAGACCGTGAATAAACAAGAATAATATCTCGCGATTTACGCTTTGATTTAAGCTTTTAGCCTGCTCGCTTGCAGTTTGAACACTAATAAATATATCTCCTAAGTCCAAATCACTGTCATCATGACTTACCTCATCAAGGCTATCTAACATGGCAAAACTAATTACATCAGTTGCTTTGTCAATGTTACGATAATCACGATTCATTGTTTTTATCGTTTCGTCATCGATAAAAGAAACCGATAAATCATAGTTTTTATTAATTTTTAATCTGTTAAAAGTCACTTCAATAGCTTTATCAAATAAATCTTGAAAATCATATTCTAAGTTTGTTTCATTGTTTATTAAGAGTGCCATAGTTTACCTGAACTTTCTTCCAATTAAATCTTGTCCTTGGCCATTGTTAAAATCTTTAGCTGCCATCATATTTTTTCCTGCTGGCTGAACTTTTGTTAATACCAAAACTTTATTTTCAACGACAACACCAATTCCATCATCAACTAAACCTAAGATCGTACCATTTTCTAAATCACTAGTATGCTCTGATTGTTTTACACCGTGCAGCTTGATTTTTAAGTCATCAACTATGCCAAAGCCATTTGGACGATCAATAAGACTTCTAATATGGCGATCAACTTCAGTGTAGGTTCGATCAAAACTAATGAACTCTTCTTCTTTTGAAATGTTGTAAGCATAAGTTGCTAAATTGTGGTCTTGTTTTTCTTTTGGATAGTTTTGAGCAAGAAGTAATGGCATGGCCTGCTCAATTGCATTTTTAGCCAATTCAATTAGATCTAAACTCAAAGATTTTGTAGTATGCTCATTTGTGATAGCGATTTTATTTTTTAAAATCATATCACCTTCATCCATCTTTTCTGACATTTCCATAATCGTGATTCCCGTTTCACTTTCATTGTACATTATCGCTTTATGAATAGGCGCCCCACCTCTTAACTTTGGAAGCAAGGATGCATGAATATTAAAAGCGCCAAATTTTGGATAATCCAAGATACTTTTGGGAATTATTTGTCCATAGGCACACGTTATAATAATATCTGGCTTAAAACTTAAAACTTCTTCAACTGATTTTTTAATTTGCTCTGGTTGAACACAAGCAATTTCATGTTTTTCAGATAATTCCTTTACCGGTGTTTTAGTCAAAACTCTTTTTCTCCCCACAGGTCGATCAGGTTGACTTACACTCGCTACAATGTTGTAATTTAATTTTATTAAATGTTCTAAGATTTCCTTTGCAAATTCAGGAGTCCCCATAAACATAACTCGCGTTTTTTCCATTATATCACCAATATTATTATAACATAATTTGACCTATTATCCCTTTTAAGAAAACGCAAAAATAAAAAAAGCCCAATATAGGCTTTGAGATTATAATTTGGCGGATGATGAGGGATTCGAACCCCCGGTACCTTACAGTACACTACCTTTCCAAGGTAGCACCTTCAGCCGCTCGGTCAATCATCCAATAACCATATTCAATAATAGCAGACTTATACAATATTACAAGTATATCAATGCTATTTGCATAATAAGTTTAAATCTGTGCTATAATATTTAAGAATAAGCAATTGTATATGTTTTATGGTATTAATTACGTATCTTATACTACTTATTTTAGAGATGGAGGTAGTGAATTTGCAAACAGGTACAGTAAAGTTTTTCAACAATACTAAAGGTTTCGGCTTTATCACAGTAGATGGTGAAGAAGGAAAAGAAGTATTCGTACATTTTTCAGCTATAAATTCAGATGGTTATAAGTCACTTAATGACGGCGACCGTGTTGAATTCGAACTTATTGAAGAAGACCGTGGCGAGAAAGCCATTAACGTTTCTCTTATAGGAGCATAATAACAAAAGGAGTTGTACAAAATGTACAACTCCTTTTTTTATTTGCATTAACCATTAACCTTCTGGTTTATCATCTTTATTTGTATCTGGATCAGCATCCGGATTTTTTTCTGGATCTTCTGGTAACACTTCACTAGCCTCTTTTACATATTTAACTACCTTGGCATTTAAAGTATCGCCACTATTTAAAAATATTCCTGCATTGTTGTCTACAACATAAGTGTTTCCAATTAAACCTGTGTCCTCACTTACTTGTTCGCTTTGTTCAAGAACTAAAATAAGCTCATTATTATCAGCAAATTGTTGTAGTTCAGATAAAATACTACCACTAAAGTCAATTATTTCAATGTCTCCAACAGTACCAATTGGTGTATCATCTGGCTCTTCAGGTTCTGGCCTTGGATCACTATTTATAATTCCTTCATCAATTGTTTCATAGTACTCATCTAGACCAAAGATTGGTGGAGTATATTCATCAGTTATCTTGTAATTAAAGCCAGTAGGAATTTCTAAGATACCATCAGCTCGCGTATTCATTGATATAAAGGCTTTTGCATCATTGATTGATCCATCATATAAGATGTAGTAGTAAATTTCTTGGCCATATTCTGCTGAATACCACATAGCACCACGACCAGTTACCCTACTTCCATATATCGTAAATATTTCTGAATTATTTAAGAAAGTTGATTCCATCTTCATAATACCTAAATTCATTAAATCAATTAATTGTGGCAATGACATATTTGTTTCAACATTTTGTCCTGTTGCCTTTATTAAATTAACAACTTTATTGACATCTCTTGTTTCAATAACTTTTGAAAGCATTACATCAATTATTTGTTGTTGATTTTTTTGTCTTTGAAAGTCACCTGAAAGAAAGCTTTTGCGCTCTCTAGCAAAGGCTAAAACTTGATGGCCATTTAACTCACTAACACCCTTTGGAATAAAGACGCCGCCGCCCTCTTCTGTTTCAATATTTCCATAAAATGCTGCAGGAGAGTCAATTGTTAAAGTTCCTAGTGAGTCAACCAAGTCAACTACTCCTTGAAAGTTAATTTCTACAAAAAAGTCAATTGAGATATCTAAAATATTTTCAACTGTTTTTATCGTACAATCACGGTTGATTGTACGCGCATGATTGATCTTGTCGCGAGATTGACCTGGATAACAAGCAATCGGGACATAGCTATCTCTAGCGATGCTTGTGAGGGTTACTTGCATTGCCTTTGGATTAACACTAGCCAACATTAAAGTGTCAGTACGCCCCCCATCATTACCCATTAAAAGCGCTGTAAAGGGAACTTCAGTAACATCAATGTTGCTTCCACTTACTTTAGAGATGTTTTTATATTTTCCTGAAAATGTATGAACTGGTTTAATTTTTTCTAAAAATGGTTCGACTTGTTCATTTGTACTGTACAAACTACGATAATTTTGAGGAAGTGAAATGAAGTCTACTTCATCTTTAACAAGCGCACTAATTAATTGGGTATAACTTTGATAAGACTTTAATTTAACATCATCATATTTAAGTTTTTTTAATTCATCTTTTGGAAGAATACTTCCCTCAATAAATTCTTCACTTTCAATAACACCCATTGTCTTGTCGGCTAATTGGCTTACATCATCAATTAGTGAGTCATAAACTACAAAAGATGCAGTATATTTAATCGAGTCAGATTCTGTAGTTATATTTTTTACGTTTTTATCAACGATATTAATTAAGTAAACTCCATAAGCTGATAGTGAAAATCCAACAATAAGCCCAAAAGTGAAGATTGTTTTAACTCTTAATCTTTTTGTATTATTTATTTTTACTGAAATTAAAATTAAACCTAATACAACAATAACAATTACTAAATTTAACATTATAAATATACCTTTGCTTAAGCTTCCATATTTGTTAATATTAGTAACTATAGCGATGAGCATAATTGATGTTAGTGCGGCTAAAATAGTATTTAGCCATGTATGTTTTAAATTATTATTCATCTTCATTCACCTCATCAATCATTTTGACTTCAACAATTGTGACTTTACCAGCATCTTCAATCATTATTAAATTTACACTACTGACAAACTCGTTTGAGTCAAGATTGGTTTTATTATCATAGTCCCAATTTAAATCGACCTCATAAGTATTGTAAGTTCGATCATTTATTTGATAATCTTCAATTTTATTAACCGTGGCCTTTATGTCTTTTACCATTGGTAACTTATTGTCACCATAAGTACTACTAAAGACATCAACTTTTTGATAATATTCCCAATGAGCAACTTTGCTAAAAGTTGCTGGATCGCGCATATATTGTAAACCGCCTATGTCAAATGAAGAATCTTTGTTACTCCAACCAAAAAAATCAATTACAAATGATTTTCCAACTAATTCAGAAACTTCTTCGTAATTTACCTCTGGCTCACTTAATGCTGCGGTTAATAATTTAAATGTATCTTTTTGATAAGCTGTTGGATCTTTACCAACAATATAATATTTATTTTCTAAAGTGTTTAAAACAGTAGGTTTTGTATTTTTAAGTAAACCCAAACTAATAATATTATAGGAACTAAATAATATTACCCCTATTCCTATAATCACTAAAATCAAATTCGGAATGTAAACTTTGTTTTTGTTGTTTTTTTTCATCATAACCTCCGACATTTCTTTAATTCGCTTATATATTCTATCACATGTTTATATAATATAATACGACATTAAGAACTCTTCAATTGTATATAATAATTATCGTTTAATTATGTTGGTAGACTTTTTATGATAAAAAAACGCTAAAAGTCATTATAAAAAACAAATAAAGGCTGTAATAATGTATAATTACTTAGTGATTAACAAGTATTTATTAATCATTAGCCATTATATGTCAAAATGAATAATCTTTTTATTTAATAATTCCCTCATTAGCGCCATTATTAAGGCTTTATTGACAACAATAAAAACATTAAGTCGAAATTTACGAATAAATGTTCATAATATAGCATTTTAATATTGGATGTGCTATACTAAGAAGGAATAAGAGTTAAAGTAAGTTTTGAAGAAGTTCAAATTTTCATTTACTACTTATTTAAGGAATGGAGGTAGTAATTATGGAAACAGGTACTGTTAAATTTTTTGACAATACAAAAGGGTTTGGTTTTATAACAATCGACGGAACTGAAAAAGATGTATTCGTACACTTTACAGCAATTAATTCTGACGATTATAAAACGTTAAATGATGGAGATCGTGTTCAATTCGAAATAGTCGCAGGAGAACGTGGAGACCAAGCATCAAACGTAACAGTTATATAACAATAACTTAGTCTAAAAGAAGGAGAAGCCTAGCTTCTCTTTTTTATTACCCTAAAACTATTAAAATTTTAATAAACTAGATTATAAATGTTACCAATTTGTTACTCCAAATAATATATATATTAAAAAAAGCCCTCATACAAAGGCTTTTGTTTAATTTAAATTTAAATGGGGCGACCGACGGGGTTCGAACCCGCGAGTGCCTGGACCACAACCAGGTGTGTTAACCGCTTCACCACGACCGCCATTTACGTACATTTAATATAATACACTATCTTGGCTTAAATGTAAATAGAATAAGCCAATTCTTTTGCTTTTAATCAATTATAAGTGATAAGCCCCGCTTTATATAGATAAATTGGGGCTTGTCACTTTTTTATATCTTTAATTCAATGATTTTTTCCCAAGGGAGATCAACATCATATCTTCCAAAATGACCAAAATTAGCTGTTTGACGATAAATAGGTCTTAACAGATCTAGCTCTTTAATAATATTATCCACGCTAAAGTCAAAGTTGGCTTTAACAATTTTTAATATATCAGAATCAGAGTAAGTACTAGTATTAAAAGTGTTGATGTGAATTGATAAAGGGTCAACCATTCCAATTGCATAGGAAACTTGAATTTCACATTTACGAGCAATTTTATTAGCTACAAGATTTTTAGCAACATAACGAGTGTAATATGCAGCACTACGGTCAACCTTGGATGGATCTTTTGAGCTTAGAGCGCCTCCACCAATACGTCCATGCCCTCCATAAGTGTCAACAACAATTTTTCTTCCCGTGGTACCACTATCTCCAAATGAGCCGCCAACGACAAAAGAACCGCTAGGATTTACATATATTTTTGTGTCACTGTCTAATAATTCTTTGTCTACAATTGGTGCAATGACATTGTCATAAATATAAGTCTTTAAAAAAGCTTGGCTTATATTTTCATAATGTTGAGTTGAAACAACAATTGTATCAATGCGTTTAATTTTTTCGCCTTCATATTCAACTGTAACTTGAGTTTTTCCATCAGGTTGCAAGATGTTTGATTTCTGGTTTAAAAATACTTCATGAAGTTTTTGCGAAAGCAAGTGTGCAAGTTCAATAGATAGTGGCATATATGCCAATGTTTCATCACAAGCATATCCAAACATAATACCTTGGTCCCCTGCTGCAATTTTTCCATTACCGACTACTGCTTGATTAATTTCCGCTGATTGTTTAGAAATTTTTACTAAAACTTCATATTCTTGCGGATAACCAATGTCTTTAATGACATCACGCGCAATTTTGGCATAATCTAAATTAGCTTTGCTAGTTATTTCGCCAAAGATAAGCAGTAAATCATCTTTTATCGATGCTTCAACAGCTACCTTGCTATATTTATCTTCACTAATTGCAGCATCTAAAATTGCGTCAGCTATTTGATCACAAATTTTGTCTGGATGCCCTGGTGTAATTGATTCACTTGTAAAAAATTCTTTCATAATATCGCTCCTCACATATAAAAACATCCCTAAAAGAAAAAGAGATGTCGATGTGTATATTTATCGATGTTAGCTTTACCACCTTGCTTAGCAGGTTGGTATGAGTTCAGTGAGCTAACTCTCTCCCTCATTCTTGATATTTTTATTTCTAATTCATTATACAGCATTGGCTATTAAATGCAAATATTATTATTAATAATAAAAAGATTTGCGATAATCATCAACACTTACTTTTAACATAAACAAATGAGCAAGACTTTGCAGTAAAAACATTGCAAAATAAACAGTATAATTCATTTGATTGTAGTTATAAAAGATTAAACCAACATTAGTTAAGATCAAAATAAATATAATCATTGGATACATTGAAAATTCTGAATTTACTGATTGTTTTTTATATTGTAAAAATAGTATATTTGGAATTAGCATTAAAACAATGTTGATTATAATTGGCAAATAAATTAGTATTGCATCATCAATAAAAATCACAAGCTTATACTTATTTAAGATTAAAATAACAATGTTTATTAAGGTCAATATGCCAATTGGCAATTGATAGTTTTGTTTTTGGTGTTGGTTGTGTCTAATTTTCCAAATACTAAATAAATTGTATGAAAATAGTGTTTGAACAAGCATAGTAAATAAGTAGAAATCTATTTCAATGGTTTCAATATTCAATGTTTTAATGAGCAACATTGTAAAATTTAGCAATATGCTTATAATACCTAAAAAACCTGCAAAAGCAACTTTTGAATAAAGATTACTTGCGCGCGCATTTTTAAATAAAATAAAAGTATAGTAGCCAATAAAACCGGCAACAATTAAAAACATTATTAATAATATATAGTTAAGCATATTACACCTTCTCTAATCTTTCCAATCAATTAAAACACTTGCATCTATTTTACTAGCATCAAAGCGATAATGTCCAATTACTTTACTCTTTTTTATATAGTCCTCATCACGTCTAGGTTGTCCAGAATTATGTATTACATATGGATGACCGTACCGATTTCTTTTATCACTAATAATCCCNNATCTTTTTTTATAACATTGGGATAGTCATTTGGATAGTTAATAATATCTTGATCAATCATATCTTTTAAAGAATATCCGGCACTTTTAAAAGCACGCCAAACTACATCAGTACAAACGCCAATGTTATCAGATGGATAGCCACCCTCTACATAAGTAGCGTCATATTTTGGTTTATTTAAAGCATCTTGCTTTGCCCCAAATAAAATATCGGTATAATCATCGATTCCATCATTATTAAAGTCAGTGCTGCTAGCTTTAAAAACGATGTCGAAATCAGCATTGTGATAAACTCTTTTTGGCAAAATATTGTAATAATTCAAATAATATAAACCAAATAAAATAACTATGGCAATAATTATAGCGAAGACATACTTTAAAAGGTTTTTAGTTTTAAAGTTATGCATTTATATTTCACCACTTGTTTTTAATAAATCAAAAATCGTATATAAACCATCATTTACTAAATTTTCACTATGCTTATATTCACTTAAATCATTAATAAATAATCTAGACATTCCACCTGTTATAACTTTAGAAACTTTTTGGCCAAAATGTTTTTCAATTATTTTTGTGTAGCCATTAATACTAGCTATTGCCCCAAACATTATGCCTGATTGAATTGAATCATTGGTATTTTGTCCTACAATATTTTTAGGTAACACTAATTCTACACTTGGCAAGTGTGGAATTGAATTTACAATTGCATCACGTGTCTTTTTAACTCCTAATAAAATTGCCACACCCTCTATAGTGTCATTATTGACGACTATAATCTTTGTAGCTGTCCCCATGTCTACAATGATTGCAGGCTGTTTATAAGTTTTTATAACTTCAACACTTTCAGCAATTAAATCTGCCCCAATTTCTGATGGAGGATCAAGCAGTTTAGAAATATCTAGATAACTCTGATAGTTAACAAAATGAGCCCTACCTTTTAAATTAGTCACTAGTGCCGTTTTTAAAGTCTTTTCAATACTTGGAACAACACATGAAACAATATAGTCACAATCTTTTATGTTAAACTCATTTTTTATTGAATTTACATAATTTTCATAAGCACTTAGACTTTCTTGTTTTATAGTAGCTTGTCGATTGTATTTTAAAATTTCTTTATTTTCATTATATAAAACCGTTACGATATCACTGTTTCCAACATCAATTGTAAGTAGCATTTTTATCACCTACTATAATAATAAAGTAATATCGCCTTTATTACAATTAAAACCCAAAGTTAAGTTAAACTTTGGGTCAAAGATTTTATACTCGCTATTTTTTTAAATTTCAATACCGGGATCATAATTTCAAAATCAACATAAACCATGTACTTACTATCAATAGGCATGACTTTATAAGTACAATTATCACACTTGTTTTTAGATTGTATGATTAAATCGTCTACATCACTGTCATAGCGATTATGGCGCTCAACTATTGAAACAATACTTTCTTGATAAACCCTTGCGCTATTATAACGCATTGTTATTTCAACCATTGAAAAGCCAATCAAGACAAAGGCCATCCCAAACAGTATAACTGGATAAACTTCTATTGGTCCTTTCATATTTTTCTCCTAACTTTTAATTTTTTTTACTCACCTGGAGCCTGATAATCAATAATATTTGTCCATTCATTTGAAACATGAGTTAACAATATTCCTTGAAATTCACTAGCAACAACTAACATCCCTGCCACAATAACTGTTACTACTAAAACCAATCCATATTCTTCAAAAAATGCTTTCATTAAATTCCCCCCCTTCCAAATATGCCTGCAAGTAAACTTGCCATTAAAACCAAAAATATCAATGTAACACCAATTAGAGGAACAATGCCTATCCATTCAAAAAAAGCGAGATTGTCATTTTGTCTTTCAATTCTTGAATGTCTTATCCACTTAGTTGTAGAAGCTATCATTCGATTTAGCTGTTGAGAAGATTCTGTTTTATCAACAAGATAGCAGCGATACAATAATTTCATTGCTCTATTTATTTCTGTAATATTAAATTGATCCATAAAGTTAGCAAAGGCCAATACATTATTTGGCGACTCATTTAATATTTCAATTAATTTGTTTAAGTCTGTTTTTATAATATCTGGAGCTTGTTTTTGCGATAAAATTAGTGAGTTTATAACATTGTTGTTGTGTAATAAAATCTGGATTTGTCTAAGCCAGATTGGAAACTGATACCTAACTAGGGCTAAACTCGCCTTAAACTCTCGCTTTAGCTTCCAGTATGGTTGTTTGTAAGCATGATATGTCAGTGCCATAATAGCAATTAGATAGTAATAATTAAATTTTAAGACTGGCCAAAAAATAATAAAAAACAAAATCTTACTACTTTTTATGTAACGCCTTTGTTGAAAAACTTCTAAATTTTTGTTTTTTGAAAAGTTTAAATAATGTCTGCAATCTTTTTCATAAACATAAGTTATAAAAAAATTACTAATAGCTTTTTCAAATAAAAACAAACTCAGGGTTAAAGGCATAAAAATCATGGCAATTAGCATATAACTTCACTTCTTTCTATCCAATCAGCATTTAATAGTGAACAGCTAATTACATATGTAAAAATTTGAAGTAAACAAAAGATAAACATTGATACCTGATATAATGTTGAACCACTAGAAACTTTAACAGAAAAAAGCATTTTTAAGGCTACAAAACATATAACAAAGGCAAATAATATAAGTATTGAGACTTTTGTAATAATCCGGTTTTTTGCATACTTATAAGCCGCCATATCTTCCACCCAATCATCAAGATCATCTTGAATTAAATCAAGCGCCTCAAAATAATCATCTGTTCCATACTGCTCAATTGAATGAGTTAGGGCATGTAAATTGTAAACAATAAAGTGTGGATATACTTTTGTAATACTAGCTAGTGCTTCAAAACTTCCCTGACCACTTTTTATACTTTCAATACTATCATTAACAAGTCTTCTTAGATCTCCTGAAATTGTATTTTCAATTTCAATTAAAGTTGCATATATTTTGGGATATGACTTAAAAACCATGACAAATTGATTTATGTAAGTTGTTAAATTATTAAAATCATACTCTTGACGATAATAATTTAGCTGCCAAGATATAATTAGTGGCATTAGTAAAAGTGTAATAATTAATAATGACAAGGTAAACATTAAATTTAATTTTAAAGTTATTGCCATCATTACAATTAAAGCCATTAGGACAAAAAGATTAAAATAAAGTTTATAAATGGAAACATAGGACTTATTTGATTTCATTTTTTCATAAAGATTGATTACACCTTTATGAGACACTGGTAAATATTTAATAATCTCCCTTTGTTTTTTAAATAAATAGCCAAAAATTAACATTATAGTGATTAAACTAAAATATAACATCCTTCCTCCTTGTCTCCAATATTACAAAAGCATGCCTTGGGCATTTAAATAGATAGTTTGTGAGTAATATTTTCCATCTTTAACATAAAATTTACACACTTGATCTATAAATCTTTTTATACCTTTATCACTAATTTGTGACTTTATATGAATTCCATAGTCAATATTTTCAAAAATATTGTATAAAAGTTTGTCATTGGTTATTTCATTACCAGGAAACATATGCAGAAGCCTTTGGGGAATCATTTGGGCACTGTCAGAGTGAATGGTACTAATTAATTTAGCGCCTGTAGAAACCGCTTGTAGTAACTCTACAACCTCATCTCCTCTTACCTCAGATAAGAGAAGCCAATCAGGTCTTTGGCGCAAAGATGCCTTAATAGCCATTCGATAATTTAGATTTTGATTAACGCGTAGCATAACACCATCTTTTTTAGGATGTAAATTGCTATATCTAATTTCAAGGCTATCTTCAATTGTAATGACACGTTGATTTGATTTAATAAAACTTGTCAAATACTTTACTAACTCAGTTTTACCAACACCTGGTAGTCCACTAATAATAATATTAGCTTTGTTTGCAACAATTTTTTCTAATAAATCTAAAATTTCAATTTGTGCATAATTTTGTTTTATGAGTAAGTCTTTGTTTAAGCGCATAATTGGTGGTGTTTTTCGAATCGAAATACTATAGCCAGAAGCTGCTATACTTTTGTGAACAATACTAATACGTAATGTTTCTGTCTCACTCTCTAATATAGGAAAACTATTATTAAATTGTTTGTTGCTAAAGTTTGCAATTTTATAACAAAACTTTTCCAAATCAACATCACTAACATTAACATTGACCATATATCTGCCTTTTTCTAAATGATCTAGCCACAGAGTGTTACCATTATAATTTATGTCAGTAATCAAGTCATCTTTGATATAATCATTTAAAAACTCAAAATTAAAGTTTTCATTCATAGCTAATATAATTTAAAATTAAAGCATCACTATTCAATATTGATTCTTCAATAATTTGATCTTTAGCTGAATATGCTACAAGCTCAACTTTAGCGATTTCATCTACACTTCTCACAATTGGCATTTGCTCCTTATTTAGCGCTAAAAGTACAATGTGAGGCATGCCATTGCTGTTTGGATTAGAAACATCAAGACCTTTTTTATCCTTTACCCCAATCACTCGTACTGATTTAATTAATAAATCAACAATAGGTTTTTCATTTCTTTTATGATAAGTAGAATATATATCAACTTTTTGGCCAACAACAATTGAGTTTCCTGAAAGTTTAATTAAATCAGTTGCCATATTATAAGCAACTTGATTATCATTTAATAAAATAGCCGGATAATCTGGTAACATTTTTTCTTCAAATAAAAGTTCTTTGTAAAATAATGAAGATTTTGGCATCATCGCTCTGATGTCAGTGTATTTATTTATAATATCTTCTTTTTTTACATAAAAGTTGTCACTTACAAAAATACTTGGTACTTCAACATACACGATGTCTTTTTCACTGATTTTACTTCTAGGATAAATAGTTTCTTTAACAACAGGAATTTTTATCAAGTCAACTTCTTTTTTTAATGCGATATTAAAAATTAGATAATTAAGTATTACGATAAAGCCTAAACTAAAACCAAAGATAAGATTCTTATTTTTTTTCATCTTCTATCTCCTTTTCTATTAAGGTTTCTTCCAAAATAATATTGTATAAACCATTTTTACTATTACACTGTAATTTAACCCTAAATAAAATCGGATCATAATTAAAGCCCAACAAATCAAAGTGATAAGTAAAATTATGCGGAAGAGATCCTTCAACTTCACTAATGAGTGTGTCTAAAATCATTTCTTCACTCAAATTTTCACTTTCAGCCAAAATGTAGCCCGTTTGAATCATCGACTTTTTAAAATTATTGTTAATCAAACTACGCTGATTATCATAATTTGTATACCATCCCAAGCTAATTATTGTCGTAATAGACAAAATAAAAAAAGAAGTACTAAAAATTACTCCTTTCATAACAACACCTCAATATAAAATATACAAGTTTTTGTTTAATTCCTATTTAATTGTCAGTTTCGCCCCAATTTGGAATATTACTTCCACGTGAGATTAAAACAGATTTTTGTAAATCAGTTTGATTCAAGAAAAATAATATCTCAGTGATTTCGTTTTCACTACAGTTGATAAGTAGTTTGACTTCAATATCTTTCTTTAAAACATCAGCTGAAATAACAACGTGTTCAAGACCCGTTTTTTCACTACCTTTGTAAACTTTAATACCGTTATCTACACCAACTGTATCTTCAAGATAACCATAGTCAACCGGATAAACTAAATTAGCATATAACGGGTGGACATAGCCTTTTGGCTTATCAATAATTACTTTATTCGACAAGTAAAGAGTGTCCAGTTTTTGCCAAAATAGTGCATTGTTTAAATATTTACTCATAAATTACCTCCGTATCTCTATATAATAGCATATATATTTAAGTATTTAATCTTTTTGTGTTTAAATCTACATTTTCTAACAATTCTAATAGCCCTGTCGTTTTAGTCATTATCATACATTTATACACAATTTGAGCTGATGCCATTGCATCACTTTTAGCATCATGATGATCTAAAGTTATCTCTAAAAAATCACTAACTGTATTTAATTTATGATTGTTTAAATATGGCATTATTTTTCTTGATAGTGCAACTGAGCAAAAATAATCAGCCGCTGGCAAATCAATTTTATAGTATTCATTTAAAGCTTTCAATACTCTAATGTCAAAAGTTGCATTATGAGCAACCATTAGTGAATCTGTTAAATAAGGTTGTAGGATTGGATAGATTTGATCCCAAGTTTTAGCATCAATTACGTCATGCGCTTGGATTTTGTGAATTGTTGTATTAAAGTATTTAAACTCACCATATTTTTTAGGTGGTTTTATTAAAGACTCAAACTCAAAAACGACTTCTCCAGCATTAAATACAACCAAACCAATGGCACATGCACTTAAAGGATCGCTGTTAGCAGTCTCAAAATCTATTCCTACAAATAATTGTTCACTATTTTCCAACTCTTTTATCTCCTATTAACTTATCTAAACTTTTTATAACTTTAAAATCAGTTAAAATAAACTCAAATTCGGCCTCATCTGTGGTAAGTATTGTTAATTTAACATCACTATACGCATCTTTTTTAAATCTATAATTGATTATATCATCATAGTATATAACAGTAGCATAGTCTTTATCAATAATTGCGACTAAATAATTCTCTTTGACTTCAAAAATAAGTTTGTCATTTAAAGACATAGTTACATACATTAAAATTAGCGATGTAAATATCAAAAGCATATTTACCTTCATAAAAATCATTAATATACCAAAAAACAATAAGACATAAGCCTTGTTTCTAAATTTTGAGACGACTTGATAAACAGTTTTGTCTTTTGCAATATTAGATCTTCTAACTTTTCTAGATTTTATGTTTTTATTAGACAACTTAATTTATTCCCCCTGCACTTCTTCATACATTCTATAAAGCTTGTAGTAAGCCTTTTGTTTTTCCATTAATTCCACATGGCTGCCCATTTCTTCAATTCCGTTTGGAGTTAAGACAACTATTTTTGTTGCATTTTTGATTGTCGTTAAACGGTGGGCAATTGTAATTGTTGTTCTGTTTTTAGCAAGTTTTTCAAGAGAGTTTTGAACAAGCCTTTCATTTTCATTATCAAGAGCACTTGTTGCCTCATCTAAGATTAAAACTGGCGGATTTTTTAAAAACACCCGTGCAATACTAATTCGCTGTTTTTGACCACCAGACAGTTTAACTCCACGTTCACCAACATATGTATTATAACCATTACTTAGCTCATTAATAAAGTCATCTGCTCCAGCAAGTTTTGCCGCTTCAATAATTTCTTTGTGACTTGCTCCAGGTTTTCCATATTCGATGTTGTCATAAACACTACCAGAAAACAGATATACATCTTGTTGAACAACACCAATGTTATTCCTTAGACTATCCAACTTAATATCTAATATATCATGGTTATCAATGTAAATACTACCACTATCAATTTCATAAAACCTTTGAATTAAATTTGAAATAGTTGTTTTACCGCCACCAGATGGCCCAACCAAGGCAACATTTTCACCTGGAAAAATTTGTAAAGAAAAGTTTTTTAATACATCTGCCCCTGCATTATAAGCAAAACTAACATTATCAAACCTTATGTCACCTTTTACTTCACTTAATTCTACCGCGTTTTCTTTATCACTTATATCTACAGGTGTATCTAATATTTCTATAAATCTTTCAATGCCAGTCATACCTCGTTGAAATTGTTCTAAAAACTGGACAATTCTACGGACAGCATTTAATAGACTTGAAACATAAAGTAGATATGCCATATAGTCAGCTACTGTAATTAGGCCATCTTTAACATAAAAAGCTCCTAAAACTACAACAACAATGTACATTAGTCCATCAAAGATTCTAATAACACTATGAAATCTTGCCATAGTATAGTAAACATCTCGCTTGATATCCAAAAATTCATTGTTGCCTAAGGCAAACTTATCGATTTCTAGCTCTTCATTAGCAAAGCTTTTAACAACTCTAATTCCCAGTAAACTATCTTCAACATCGGCATTTATATGCCCTAATTGTACCCTTTGTCTTTTAAAGCCAGCTCGCATTTGCTTGTGGAGCTTTCTTGAAAAAAACAACATAAACGGTAAAAAAGCAAAAATAATTACAGTTAAACGGATATTAATTGTGCTCAAAATTAAAAATGAAACACTTATATTTATTACTGCAACAAATAATTCTTCTGGTCCATGATGCGCAAATTCAGTTACATCAGATAAATCTGATGTAATACGCGACATTAAGTGACCAACTTTTGTATTATTATAAAATTCTAAAGACATTTTTTGAATATGAGTAAATAAATCACGACGCATGTCAGTCTCAATTTTAGCTCCCATTATATGTCCAACTGATTGCATAAAGAAATTTGCTATTGTCTCAATTATTCTTAAGACTACATAAGCAAAACCAGCAGTTAAAATTAACCTGCTAGTTAAGTCTTGTGGATTTTGAGTTGCAGTACCAGTAATTAGTCTAACGATCAAAGGTAGTGACAATGTTGCGACAGTCGTTAAACTGGCCGCAAAAAGATCTAATGCCAAGATTTTTTTATACGGTTTAAAGTATGGGATAAATCTTTTCATTAAATAAGAAGTTTTCATAACCCTTTTATCTGCATCTTTCAAAATAGTTAAACCTCTTTTCTACTTTTAAAGTGGTGCAAAATAATTCCAGCACTAATCGCAACATTTAAAGAATCAAAATTATTCATCTGGATATAAACTTTTTCAGATGCTTTTTCTAAAACCTCACTACTTGCGCCACTTCCTTCATTACCAAAAACTATAATCATTTTATCATCACGATTAATCATTTCAATTTGTTTAGCCTTTTTATCTAGGGCTGTAACATATACTTTGTATCCATCATTTAAATAATCATCTAAGTCTAAACTATCAACTATAGACATAAAAAACATTGAACCTTTAGCCGCACTAATTAGTTTTGGATTGTATTTATTTACTGAATTATTAGCTAGCACAACTTGGTCAAAACCAAAAGCTAGGGCAGTTCTAATTATTGTACCAACATTGCCTGGATCTTGAACATTATCCAAGTAAACAATTTTGTCGACATTTTTTGCCTGGACATCATAAAAGTCACAAACAGCAACGATATCATTTAAAGATTCATTGTTCGAGATTTTTTTCATAATCGCATCAGTAACAATATAGTCACCTTTTAAATTAGTACCCTCACGCACAATGATTTGACAATTTAGTCCAGCCTTAATTGCTTCATCGACTAAAAGTTGCTCTTCAATGATAAATTGTTGCATTTGTTTTTGATACTTAGTCTTTTTGAGTTTTGTCCAATTCAAGACATTTTGGTTGTTTAAGGATGTAATAAACATCTTATTGTTCCAACACAGCTTCACAGCGTGCACATAGATGATCTTCACTGCTACTTACTCTAACATTCCAACATCTTGGACATACATCTCCATCAGCCTTGCTGACAATAATTTTTTCAACTTGATCTTGGTTAAAGGTTACAGTTGATACTGTTAACCATTGGCTAGTGTCTTTGTCAAAAAATTTCGTCAGTGTATCAATAACTTTTTGTTCTACATTTAAAGAAACATGAGCCTCTAAAGGTTTACCGATGATTTTTTTCTCACGCATAACTTCTAAGGCTTTTAAAACTTCATCTCTTAAATCTTCAACACTTTCAATTTCTGATAGTAAATGTTCATAAGCACTATAATCACTGACTTTTTCAAATTTTGTATTGTGAATTGAGTCGTGATTCATAAAGTGTTCATTAATTTCTTCAGCTGTAAAGACAATAATTGGTGACCAAAGTTTCAATAGTGTATTTGCCATGTTCCAAAGGACACTTTGAACTTGACGACGTCTTTGTGAGTCTTGTTTTTCAATATATAAAATATCTTTAATTATATCTAAATAATATGAGCTCAAGTCATTGTTCATAAATACTGACATTGCAATTGTTGCTTGTTGAAAGTCAAAATTTTCATAATTATTTAAAACTTTTTCATTTAATTTATTTAAACGCATCATCATAACTTGGTCAAATTGGTTTAAATCTTCAAAGGCAACATTGTTTTTTGTAACATCAAAATCACTTAAATTACCTAGCATAAATCTAAAAGTATTACGTGTTTTACGGTATAAATCTGATGCTTGTTTAATAACGTCATCACCAATACGAACATCTTGTTTAAAGTCGATACTAGCTGCCCACATTCTTAAAACGTCAGCACCATTTCTGTTCATAACATCATTTGGATCAATAACGTTTCCAACAGACTTACTCATTTTATCACCAGCTCTATCTAAAACGTAACCATGAGAAATAACTGATTTATAAGGAGCAATACCATTAGTTGCAACACTTAAAATAAGTGATGAGTTAAACCATCCACGATATTGGTCACTACCTTCAAAGTAAAGATCAGCCGGAAGATCATAGCCTCTTTGTTTTAAAGTATTAAATGATGAACCTGAATCAAACCATACATCTAAAATATCTTTTTCTTTTGTGTATTTATTGTTTGGTGAATCAGCATTAGTATAACCTTTTGGAAGTAGTTCTTCTGCTGTTTTTTCATACCATACTTTTGAACCAAACTCTCTAAATAAAGCTTCAATGTGTTCAAAGACTGCTTCATCAAAGATTGGTGTTTTCTTTTCTGTATAAATTATTGGTATTGGTAAACCCCAAAATCTTTGTCTTGAAATTGTCCAATCACCACGATCAGCAACCATGTTGTGAAGTCTAATTTCTCCCCACTCATTTTTCCAGTCAACTTTTTTAATTTCACCAAGTGCTTGTTCTCTAATTTTATCAATCGATGCAAACCATTGAACTGTTGCACGATAAATTATTGGTGTCTTCATTCTTTCATCATATGGATAACTGTGTGTAATGTATTCTAATCCTAAAAGGATTTCTTTTTCTTTAAGTTTTTCAATAATTGTATTGTTGGCTTTTTCATAGTATTGACCTTCTAAGTAATCGCCTGCTTCAGCCGTCATATGACCACGATCATCGATTGGAGAAAACGGTCTTAATCCATATTTAGAGCCAATGTTAAAGTCATCAGCACCATGGCCAGGAGCCGTATGAACACAGCCTGTACCTTCTGCTGAAACATGATTTCCAACCATGATTAAAGATCTTACATCATCAAATAGTGGATGTTGAGCTTCAATGTATTCTAAATCAGCACCCTTCATAACTTTTTCAATTCCAAGGTTGCTTAGTTCAAATTTTTCCAACAATTCATCTACATTTTCTTCTAAAAGAATCAATTTACCTTTTTCTGTATTAACTAGCGCATAGTTATAGCCAGGATTTAATGAGATTCCTAAGTTTGCTGGAATTGTCCAAGGTGTAGTTGTCCAAATAACAAATTTACCTTCATTTAAAACATCATTGCCTTTAACCACTTCAAGTGTGACAAAGATAGTTGGATCAACTTTATCCTGGTATACAATTTCTGATTCAGCAAGTGCTGATTCTGAGGTTGTTGACCAAATGACTGGTTTTAAGCCTTGGTAAATAAGGCCTTTTGACGCCATTTTTCCAAAGGTTCTAATTTGATCTGCTTCATATTCTTTAGTTAGTGTTATATACGGATTTTTATAATCAGCAATTGTTCCCATTCTAATCATTGTAGCTTTTTGAGTTTCAATTTGCTTTAGGGCATAAGCTTCACAAGCTTCTCTAAATTCAACCTTGCTAACTGACTTGTGATCAGTACCAGCTTTAATTACCGCATTTTCAATTGGTAGACCATGTGTGTCCCAACCTGGATAAAATGGAGTATAAAAGCCTTGCATCGCTTTTGTTCTAACAACAAAGTCTTTTAAGATCCTATTCATTGCTGTTCCTGAGTGTAAGTCTCCATTAGCATATGGAGGTCCATCGTGTAAGATATAACTTTTTTGGCCCTCACTGCTTTTTAAAAGATTTTCATAGTAATTGCTGTTTTGCCATTTCTCTAAAATCTTTGGTTCTTTTTTAGCTAAATTACCTCGCATTTCAAATTCGGTATTTGGCATTAATAATGTGTTTTTATAATCCATATATTTTTACTTCCTTTCATAAAAAAAACGTCTCTAAAGGACGCTATAGCGTGTTACCACCTAAATTCACAGCAAGCTGTGCACTCAATAACTTTAACGCAGTTCTACGATAGTCTTTCAACTATTAACTCACAAGTGATCCATTATTTAATTAATCTCTATTTTCACCAAGCATAGAGTCTCTAACAATTAATATAAATAACCTTCTTGGTCTTAGTCTTCTTGATTTATCCAGTCAATAACTAATGGTTCAATAATATCGATGTCGATAACTGAATTAGTTACTGATTGTAATTTATCTAATAATTCTTGTTTAAAGCCTTTTGTATTTAAAGCTGTTTCAGATAGATTGTCTAAAATCTCTTTGGCAATCATTAAAGCTTCTAAGATAATATCATCTGCACTTTGTTGAGCCTGGCTTTTGTTGTCTTGTTTTATGTACTGCGAAACTTCCTCTGGTAAAACCATCCGATCAACACTACTTTGTAAAAATTTGACTTCATTAATTAAACTTAAACATTGATCTTGTTTTACTTCAAGTTGAACAGTTAAAAAATCTAGTTGTTTGCGATAAACATCTAGTTTAGCCTCACAAAATTCAAGTTCTTGATGGACCTTGTCAATGTGAGCATCTACGGATGACTTGTCATAACCCCGTCTTGTTATTTTAAATAATGGCGCTTTTGACATTTTTCCACCTGTCCCCTAATTAATTGTCCTAAAATTCCTCATCTAAATCTAAATTTATTTCGCCTTCAATTCCCATTGAATTTGGTGTGCACAAAATTGTATTATGTCCAACTTTTTCAATTTTGCCATCTAAGGCAAAGGTTACCCCAGTTAAAAAATCAATAGTTCTTTGGGCATAATCTTTTTGTAAACGATGAAAGTTAACAAAAACTGCTTTTCTGGCTTTTAAGTCAGAGGCAATAACTTCAGTTTCATCAAAAGATCTTGGTTCATATAATTTCATTGTGACATTTTGAGATAATTTAGTTGCATTTTTATTCTTTGGTGCTTCATATTCACTTAGCGAAGCTACGTCATCATAATCAAGTTCGATTAACTCATCTTCAGGTGCAATGAAGTTTTTAAATTTTTCCTTAAAACTCATAATAACCCTCCTTTGAAATCTATAGCCATTATAGCATATTATAATTATTTGTTTAAGTTTTAATTTCTGATTTTATTTGAAAAATAATGCTTTCACTTACAATTTGCAAAAACACAGCAAAAAGCCACCTGTTTGTTTTTATAAAGAGAGCTCTTTATGCTATAATACCATTCTATAAGGGGGCTAATTATGAAACATCCTATTATTATAACAGGGCACAGAAACCCTGACTCAGATTCAATTTGTTCAGCACTAGCGTATGCTGAATTAAAGAGTCAACTTGGCTATAATGTTATGCCAGTTAGACTGGGACCAATTAATGCTGAAACAACCTATATCCTAAATCGTTTCAACGTAGAACCACCAAAATTAATGCACAAATTAGAAACAGTAATCCAAGACATTTCAATAGATAAAGCAATATATGTAACCCGCAATGCTACCATCAAGGAAGCTTGGGATTTAATGGGTAAACATTCTAGTAAAGTTATTGCGATTGTTGATGAAGAACAAAGACTAGAAGGAATTGCGACTTTAGGAAGTATTACCGATGGTGTTTTAAGTTTAATAAAAAATAATTATGATTTAATTCGTCAAACACCATATGAAAATATTGCCCAAACAGCGTGGGGTGAAGTTTTAGTTAAACCTCGCAACTACAGTCCATCAGGTGTAATCTCAATTAGCTCAGGAGCACTAGTTGAAAAAAAAGAAATATCATATAAAGACAAAATAGTCTTAGCAAGTACACGTGAACACAGTCAAATAAAAGCAATCGAAACAGGCGCCGCCCTTCTCGTTGTTTGCTTTGCTAAAAGACATGAAATAACTGATAAAGTTATTGAATTGGCTAAAGAGCACGGTACAGGAATTATCTACACAACACTAGATATATTTTCTACCTCACAAATTATTACCCAAGCTGTACCAATTGAACTAATTATGTCTACTGACTTGGTTAAATTTGATGTTAGTGATACTTTAGAAGAGGCAAAATCAGTCATTAGTAAATCTAGGTATCGTAGTTATCCAGTTGTCGATAGTTATAACCGAGTACTTGGCTTTATTTCTCGCTACCATCTTTGGAATCATGACCGAATCAAACTAATTCTTTTAGACCACAATGAGAAAAACCAGAGTATTGCTGGTATTGAAGAAGCTCAAGTTATTGAAATTATTGACCACCACCGTCTAGGAGATATAAAAAGTAATTCACCAATAATGTTTAGAAATGAAGTTATTGGAAGTACTTCTTCAATTATCACAAAGATTTATCGTGAAAAAAATATTACCCCAAGCAGAGAAATGGCCGGTTTACTTTTAGGCGCAATAATTTCTGATACGATGAATTTCAACTCACCAACTTCAACAAAAGAAGATCGTGAAATTGGAGCATATTTAGAAGATTTACTCGATATTGATGTTCAAGAGTATGCTGACGCTATCTTTGAAGCTAGTGCAACCCTTTCTAAAAAGACAATTGAAGAAGTAGTTTTAACAGACTTTAAAGAATTTATGATTGAAGGTTATAGCGTCGCTATTTCTCAAATAAATATTGTTGACTCTGACACTATTTTTGAAATAAAAGATGAACTAATTAAATATTTAGATAGTCTTTGTGAAAATAGAGCTTATGATATTGGCTTGGTTATGATTACTGATATCAAAGATAAAGGCTCATACATTGTTGTTGCTGGACCACAAAGTCACATCTTTGAATACGCCTTTGAAGGTAAAAAAGAAATAATTAATGACTTACTATTTATTGAAGGTGTCTTATCAAGGAAAAAACAAATTATTCCAAATATCGCCTCTGCAATAAACAAGTTTAAAACAATATAAATAGATAAAAGCGAAGTTTCAAAATTGATACTTCGCTTTTAATTTTCCTTTAAATATTTAATTGCCAATTTATAATTTGGCATATACGTTTTTATTAAACTGTAAAAATCTTTAGAATGATTAGCTTCAATAAAGTGCATATACTCATGTAACATGACATATTGTAAACAATTTATTGGATAGTGCACCAGCTTTTGATTTATATAAATTATATTTTTATGTATATAACAGCTACCCCACTTACCCTGCATTTTTTTTACCAAAATCTTTGGACTATTCAGATTATAACTATTTATTATTAAATCTAAATTTGGCCTTAACAAACCAATTTTAGCATGTAAAGTTTCATTTAAATAAGCAGTAATATCAGTATCAATCGCTAAATTGTCAATGTTGTATGTTTCATTAAAGATCACAACTTTTTCACTACTAATAAAATCTGCTCTTTTTTGTGAAAGAGCATTTATTTTTAGTGATTTTTCTATTATCCATTCTTTATTACTTAGTAAATAATTTTTAATGGCATCAAGGCTTATGTGTTTTGGCTTTGAGATAAAAATTTGATTATCATTTTTAATTCTAACATTTATATTTTTACGCGGTTTTTTAGACAAATGACAAAAAAACACCTCTTGTTCAATAACTAACTGAAATTTAATCATTTTCTGCATTTTCTAATTTTATCTTTTGTAATATAGAGGCTTCTTCATTTGTTAAATCAGCCTTTTTTAAAAGATCAGGACGATACTTAAGAGTTTTTTTAAGTGAGTTTTCTTTTCTAAACATTTCAATGTTTTTATGGTGACCACTTAGTAAAACTTCAGGAACCTCTAAACCATCAATTTCTCGTGGTTGAGTATAATGGGCATGTTCTAAAAGATTATTTTCAAAAGATTCTAATTGGTGAGATTCTTCTCTAATTACACCTGGAATCAGTCGAATAATTGAATCTGCAATAACCATTGATGCAAGCTCACCACCTGTTAAAATATAATCTCCAATACTTACTACTTCATCGACATGGTGAAGTATTCTTTCATCATATCCTTCATAGTGTCCACAAATTAAGATTAAATGTTCGATTTTAGAAAGTGACTTTACCTTTTCTTGATTCAATGTAGGTCCTGCAGGTCCTAACATAACGACATGAGAATTACTTTGACGAATGCTTTTTAAAGCATCAATAATTGGCTGATACAATAAAACTAAACCATGACCTCCACCATATGGGGGCTCATCGACGCGGTTGTGTTTATTTGTTGTAAACAGTCTAAAATCGACAATCTCAACTTCAACAAAGTCTTGTAAGATTGCCTTTTTTATAATTGATGTATTTAAAAAACCTTCATACATTTCTGGAAAGATTGAGAGAATCGATATTTTCATTAAAAACCCTCAATTAAATTGATGTGAATACTCTTGTTTTCTAAGTCAACACGCTCAACAAAGGCATCAACGTAAGGTAGCATAATTTCTCGATCAGCTAATTTAATTTTCAAAACAGTTTGGGATGGCTTTAAAACTTCTATAACTTTACCAATTAACTCGCCATTTGTATAAACATCTAAATCTTCTAATTGAAAGAGATAAAAGCCTTTTTCTAATGGTTCCATTTGAGATTTATCAAAATAGATATCCATATTCTTATATTTTTCAACTTCATTAATGTCATTTAGATTGTTTATAGTAATTAGTACCATATTTTGGTGTGTTCTAAAACTAGTGATTTCAACTTCTAAATTTTCATCTAAAAACACTTTGTTGCCTACTTTAAAACGATCTTCAACAAAATCAGAATCACTTAAAACTTTTAATTCACCTTTAATACCAAAGGTATTAACGATTCTTCCTACTTTTAATTTGCTCATTTTACTTCCTCCATAAAAAAAGATGCTCATGCACCTTTTTTCGACTCAAAATTAATAATAACTTTTTTATTTTCTAATCTAGATGCAATCATCATTGTTTGGCGTATTGAGTTAGCCATGCTACCCTTACGACCAATTAATCGTGCAATATCACCATCTGCTGAAATGACATTAAGAAAGATAACTTTCTCATTTTTTGAAAGTCTCTGTTTAACAGTGACATTTTCTTTGTCATCCACAATTGGAATAATTAAATCATATAAAGTTTTTTCTAATTTAGTCATTTTATTTCTTCTTGTTAGCTAATTTTTCTTCGTGAAATGCTTTCATGACACCTTGTGTTGACAAAATGTTACGAACAGTATCTGATGGTTGTGCACCTTGGTGTAACCAAGCTAGAGCTGATTCTTTATTAAGCTTAACGCTTTTTTCTTCTAATTTAGGATCATAGTGACCTAATATTTCGATGAATCTACCATCTCTTGGAGATCTTGAGTCTGCTACAACTATTCTATAGAAAGGTTTTTTCTTAGAACCCATTCTTCTTAATCTGATTTTAACTGCCATAAATATTCCTCCTATTTCATTACTAAGAGATTATAGCATGATTACTATTTGTCTGTCAAGGCTTTTCCCTTAACAGGCACTTCGCCTCTTCTTGTGACAGAAAAAATACTGTCAATCTTTCTTAAGTTAGTCATAAGTAAGTTTAAGTGTGCTAAATCTCTAACATTTAAATTAGCAATTGTCATTACATTTATCTGATCTGGCATGACCTTGGAATTTATTTCATTTAAACTAGCCTTGTATTGCGATATTACTGTAACGATATCAGTTAAAAGATAGTTACGATTTGTTGATTGAATTCTTAAAATACTTTCATACTTGTACTCTTTATTGTCTTGTATCCAATTACAAGAAATAAGTCTTTTTTTAGCATCAGCAATGTTTGAACAGTTTTCACGATGAATTGTTACTCCTTTACCTTTTGTAATGTAGCCAACAATTTCATCACCTTTAACCGGATAACAGCACTGGCCTAAGTTAATCATCATTGAGTCTAATCCTTCAACTTCAACTCCATACTTAGAACTTGAAACATTTTCTTTTCGCGTTGAGACTTTTTTAAATTTTTCAGTATCTTCTAAGCCTGAACGTCCAGATTTACTTAGTTTCTCTAATACTTTGGATATCGAAATTGATTTTGAACCAACTGCATAATAAAAGTCTTCAATTGAATTTAAACTAAATTGAGCAAGTACACTCGTCAGCTGTTTTGATGAAATACTGTCAAGATCAATTTCTCTTTCAATTAATTCTTTACGATAAAGCATTTTACCTTTTTCAACGTAGGGTTCGCGCTCATCACTTTCTTTTTTATTTAAAAAGCCTTTGATTCTAGACTTTGCAGTTGAGGTTTTAACAAAACCCAACCAGTCTTGATTAGGGCCTACTGATTGTTTACTAGTCTTTATTTGGACGACATCACCCGTTTTTAATTTGGTGTTAAGAGGCACTAAACTTCCATTAACCTGTGCACCGACAGCCTTATGCCCGATTTCAGTATGAATACGGTATGCAAAGTCAATTGGCGTTGCATCAACTGGCAAGTCAATAACGCGACCTTGGGGTGACATTACATAAACAGATGTATTGAAAATATCATCTTGCAAATGTTCCATAAAATCAGTTGCATCGATAATTTCTTTGTCATCTTTTAAATCGATTAAATCTCTAAACCAATGTAGTTTTTCTTCAATTTCAGCTTGTTCGGTTTTAGGATTATAATTTGAGCCTTCTTTATAACGCCAATGTGCAGCAACTCCATTTTCCGCAACATCATCCATTTTCTTTGTTCTAATTTGAATTTCAAAAATGTTACCATTTTCACCAACTACTGTTGTATGTAAGGATTGGTACATGTTAAATTTAGGCATTGCTATATAATCTTTTAAACGACCTGGTAGAGGTGTAAATCTTTGGTGAATATAACCTAAAGCTTCATAACACTGTAACTCTGTATCTGTTATAACTCTTATTGCCAGCAAGTCTAAAATTTCATCAAAACGAATATTTTTCTTCTTCATTTTTCTACTAATACTATAAAGATGCTTTGATCTACCAAAAATATCAAAGGTTCCAACTCCTTGATTATCTAGTAAGTTTTTAAGGTTAATAATCATTTTTTCAACGTATTCATCACGTTCGTTACGTCTTGTTTCAACCATCTTAGCTATTTCATAATATCCTTTGCGGTCAAGATAAAAAAAGCATAAATCTTCTAATTCTTTTTTAATCTCAAACATTCCAAGTCGATGAGCAATTGGAGCATAAACTTCAAGAGTTTCTTGCGCTATTCTTTTTTGCTTGTCTTCTTGCATGTGTTCTAGTGTTCGCATATTATGCAGTCTATCAACTAATTTAATTAAAATTACGCGAATATCATTAGCCATTGCAATAAAGATTTTTCGATGATTTTCTGCTTGGTATTCTTTTAAATCATTAAATTCTAAGTTACCAATTTTTGTAACACCTTGAACAAGACTATAAATACTTTCGCCAAACTCTTTAATAAACTCTTCATTGCTAATATCAGTATCTTCAATTACATCATGTAAAAGGCCTGCCACAATTGTTTCAGGACCAACATGGAGCGTTGCTAAAATGTAAGCTACTTGAACGACATGAATGACATAGGGCTCACCACTTTTACGATATTGACCTGCATGCATTTTAACCGCAAAATCATGGGCCTTTTTAATCGTTAAAATATCTTTTTCATTTGTGATGTACTGTTTTACTTCAAACATTATGTCATCATATGTTTTATTGTCATCGTTTCTAATGTCACTCACCTCCTTCAATGGTTTTTAATAATTAGTATTTAATTAATGTTAAAATATCGTGTTGTTTAATTAAGTCGCGACCTTTTAAATCTTCAAGTTCAATTAAAAAAGTACAACCGGCAACAATTCCGCCTAAATCTTCAACTAGTTTAATCGTTGCTTCAATTGTACCACCTGTTGCTAGTAAATCGTCAACAATTAAAACTCTTTGACCTGGTTTAATGCCATCTTTATGCATATGTAGCTCATTTTGACCATATTCTAAGTCATATGAATAACTAATTGTTTCTCTTGGTAGCTTGTTTGGTTTTCTAACTGGAACAAAACCAACTTCTAAATCTTTAGCAACTGGACACCCAAAGATAAATCCACGAGATTCAGGTCCAACAACCACATCAACATTGCGCTCTTTTGCAAAGTTTAACATTTGATCACAAGCGTAAGCAAATGCTTCACCATCAGCCATCAATGGCGTAATATCTCTAAATATAATTCCCTCTTCCGGAAAGTCTTCAATTGATGCAATATACTTTTTTAAATCCATTCTATTCCTCCTAGTGTTTTACTTTTAAATAATATTATTATTATGTGTTTTTAATAATAATTGCTTCCATTTTTTTGGATGCTTCTTCAAAACTGTCAGCACACTCTTCAAAGCCATCATAAATTCTTGACCAAACAATTAATTCTTTAACGTCAATGTCTTCAACGTGCAAACGATGAGTTTCACTAATATAAATTTCATCTGCATCCAACTCTAACTGTTTGATACGTTTTAGTTTAGATACTAAATTTTTAGAATTTTTAAAATCTTTAAATTCTTCTGTTGCTTCTTGTAGAGCAAAGGCCGACTTAACAATTATATCAGAAAAAGCGACAGCCTGCGGCCTAATCTTTTTTACGTTAAAAGCATATATTCTAATTAATATATCTTCAATGGCATCTACAACATTATCGAGCTTATGATTTAACTCGACAATATCTTCAGCAGCAATTGGTGGTAAAAACTCTTTAAACAATTCAGCATCAATAGCATGTTTGTGCATATCACAATTATTTTCAATTTCATGCATTGCAACTTGTTGTTCTGCTAAGTCGTCACGATCAAAGTTTTTGATGATTTCATCTAAAAAGACAGCAGCATCAACTGCATAATTTGAAAACTTGTGGAAGCCACCTAAATAGTCAAAACTTTTCTTTTTACTAAACATAAATTCCTCCTATGCAAATATCATTATAAATAATTTAGCCATAAAATAGCCAATCAGACCACAACCAGGAAAAGTTAAAACCCAGGCCATAATCATTTCTAAAACAAGTTTCCAGTTTACTTTGTTGAGGCCATTGCTGACGCCAACCCCCATAATAGCAGTGGTTTTTGTATGAGTTGTACTTACTGGAATACCTAAAACAGTCGTTATTAATAAAGCTCCCGCTGCTGCTGTATCCGCAGCAAAACCTTGATGAAAATCTAGGGATACCATATCTATACCAACTGATTTAATAATTCTTAAACCACCAATCGATGTGCCTAAAGCCATCGTAACTGAAGATAAAAGCATTAGCCAAACGGGAATATGAAAACTTTGCGTTTGTGCATCACCACTAGCTAGTGCGACTCCTAATAAAAAAACTCCCATAAACTTTTGGCCATCTTGAGCTCCATGCATAAAGGCCATGGCCGCCCCACCTGATATCTGAGCTTTTTTAAAAAATTTGTTAGCCCTAACTTTATTAGCACCTTTAAAGATTAGTTCAACTGTTTTTACCATTATAAATCCAAAGATAAAACCTAAAATAGTTGAAATAAAGATTCCATAAATAACTTTGACCCACTCAGCTCCATTTATTCCGCTAATTCCACCTTGCAAAGCAATAGCCGCTCCCGATAATCCCGCAATTAAGGCGTGACTTTCACTTGTTGGTATTCCAAAATACCAAGCAGCTGTTGCCCACGAGACAATTGCGACCATTGCAGCACATAAAGCAATTAAAGAGGTATTTGGATCATTGCCAAAATCAACCATGTTATAGATTGTTTGAGCAACTTCAGCTTGAAAAAGTGTCATTACAAAGACACCTAAAAAGTTGAAGATAGTTGCCATAATAATCGCTGCCTTTGGACTCATAGCCCTTGTTGAAATCACCGTTGCAATAGCATTTGGTGCATCTGTCCATCCATTTACAAGGATTACCGCCAATATCAAAAGCACAGTAATTAATAAGGCCGGATTGTTGAATAATTCAAATAAGAAATTACCTAAGTTAGAAACATCCATCAAACCAACTCCTAATCCTTTATAAGTATATTATACATGATTTAAGCAAGACATAAAGGCTTTTCTTTAATCTTGGCGTAATGATTCAACTGGATCTAACTTAGAAGCCCTACTTGATGGAATCAAGCCTGCAACAACACTAATTGATACACTTAGCAACATACCACCAAGTAAATACTTAAAAGCTAAATTTAAGACATTTACATCAAATAATGAGTTAGACAAACTATTTATTAAATATGTCAAAATAGCAGCAGACAACATTCCAATTAGTCCACTAAAAAGTCCTATTAAAAATGCTTCAGAAACAAAGATTCTTTGAATATCTTTGCGTCTTGCCCCAATTGCTTTTAAAACACCAATTTCATTTGTTCGCTCAACAACACTTATAAACAAGACGGTTAATATCATAATCGCTGAAACAATTAGCGATATACCCGCAACACCTGCAAGTACAACTGTAAATACACTTAACAGCTCATCAAAAACCCCAATTAAAGATTCTTGATTTGAGCCACTAAAGCCCGCTGCATTGATTTCACTTTTAATAGCCTCAGTATTTGACTCATCATTTGCGATTAAAAATAAGGATGTTGCGCCAAATTGAGCTTCGTCTTCTTGAGATTTGCTTAAAAGATAGTCATAATCAGTATATAAAGATGTAAACATTGACGTTGGATTAACATCATCAGAGTTTAAAACTCCAACAATTACTGCTTGAAAGTCAACTTTGACTCCATTAATTAAAACATTGACATCAATTGTTTCATTCAACATTTCTGTGTCATAGCTTTCATATAAGTTACGTGACAACATAACCTCACCATTTTTAGGGAATTCCCCCTTGTAAAGATCACTAGAGGTTAGTGTTGGTGCAACCGTATTAATCATCATAAAAGGTTTTACTTCTTCTTTATAAGTAAAAGAGAAATAGCCAACACCAAAGTTGTTATAGCCTTTTTCAATAGATTTTACATTATTAATTTTAGAAAGTTTTTCAAAGTCATCATCACCAAAGTAATCTACATTTTGAATTTCACCAAATGGACTATTGTCAATTGGTGGAGCACTAGCATCTCTTTCTACTTTCAGTTGAGCTTCTGCAACAAGTGGATTAACTTGTTCGCCAATAGTAGCTTTTAAATAATCATTAATCCCCAAACCCAAAGCTAGCATTAAAATAACACTTGTAATTCCAATACTTCCACCAATGGAAACAAGTAGATTTCGACCACGTTTTTCCCACATATTTAAAAGCGATAATCTCACAGCTTCAATAAATGATAAATTGCGATCACTGTATTTTTCGATTTTTTCTACTTTAAAATCCTTGTTTAGATCTTCTTGTCTAGCATTTGTTATCTTGCCATCAAAAATATTGACGATTCGATCACAATTTTGAGCAACACGCTCTGAATGGGTAACAATTATGACTAACTTGTCTTTTTTAGCAATATCTCTAATTAAACTAATTACTGAATCAGCCGTTTCTGAATCTAGAGCTCCTGTTGGCTCATCAGCAATAATAATATCTGGATCATTTACAAGCGCTCTCGCTATTGCGACACGCTGTTTTTGACCACCTGATAGTGTATTAGGTTTTTTGTGAATTTGATCCAATAAACCAATATCAGCCAGTGTCTTTGTCGCAATATCCACTCTTATTTTTTTAGGCACATTTGAAAGTGTCATTGCCATCATTACGTTATCTAAAACACTAAGATGTGAAATTAAATTGAAACTTTGAAACACAAAACCTATTTTTCTTTTACGATATTCTACAAGTTGCTTTTCACTAAATTTATTGACGTATTGACCCGCAACAATCATATCGCCTGTATAATCTGAGTCTAAACCACCAATTAAATTCATCATAGTTGATTTTCCAGATCCCGATTCACCTACAATAGCGACTACTTCACCTTTATCAAATGATAAATTTACATCATTTAACGCCTGAAATTCACCAGTTTTCCCAACTGGATAAAACTTATTTATATTATTCATGTGCATGTAAGCCATAGATGTTCTCCTTTTTGTTTAACTATTTTTACTTTAACTACTAAGCAATATATTAACATCTTAACCAGTATTTCACCTGTTTAATACATAAAAAAAGACACAATTTCTTGTGTCAATATATCTAAATATCTAAATCTAAAAGCAGATTTGCGCCTTTTGAACTTAACATGTCAATGGCTTTTTGGTGATGGCCTAAGCTAAAGTCTTTTGGACTGTGGGCATCAACACCGACAATAATTTTATTTCCCATTTCAATTGCTAAATCCCAAAAATGATTGTTTGGATATTGGCGACCATCTTTGATTCCAGCTAAATTATACTCTAAGATTACATCATGTTTTAAAGCGAGCTCGCAAATCGTTTTTGATATTGCCTTTGCATCTTTGTCCCATTTTGGATATGAGCACATAAATAAATCTGGATGAGCAAAAATATCAAACTTGTTTGATTCTAAGATAAGAATTGCTGTTTCCAAGTATTTTTCTAAAATTTTATTTTCATCAAAGCGTCCAAAGTAATTATCACTAGCGACCTTGTTGTAAAAATGATTGCCGGCAATTGTGAAATCTAGTGGATACTTTTCAATTAAATGATCAGCCCATTCAGTACGATTATCAAAGTAATCAAATTCAAATGATAGAAATATTTCGATTTGATCGGCATAAACATCCTTTAAACGCAAGACCTCTTCGACATACTCATCCATTTCAAATGGTGACATTCGATAACTCCACTCTTTATCTTCTGGTGGTAGTGGCATGTGGCCCGTAAATCCTAAACGTTTATAGCCAGCCTTTATCGCAGCTAGTACATAATCCTCTTCAATTCCTTCTGCATGGTTGCATCTTTTTGTATGTGTGTGAAAATTGTTCATTAAATCCTCCTAGTAATTAACTTTTATTAAATATAATCCATTGGGCTCAATATTAAATGGAGCCTTTTGACTATCTTTTGCTTTTAATAGACTTTTTAAATCATCCAAATGATACTTGTGGGCACCAATATAAGTAATCATACCTACAATCATTCTCACCATGTGCCTTAAAAAGCTATCGCCTTCAATTTTAAATATATACAAATCGTCTTTTTTAACGATTTCTATTTTACTTATCGTTCTTGTTTGATTTCTTTTTTCACTTAGTGGCGTTGTGTTAAATGCTTGAAAATTATGCCTGCCTATAAACATTTGGGCAGCCTTTTGCATTAGCTCATAATCTAAAGGCTTGTTGTATTGAGTAACATAGTCTTTTTTAAATAGATCATAGGGCCCAGAGTTTAAATAATAATGATATTCTTTACTAACAGCATCAAAGCGTGCATGAAAATCATCAGCAACTTGTTCTACTTTCAATATTTGAATATCATCAGGAAGCGCATTGTTTAATGCATTTTTTAATCTTTTTACTGGAATATTGAAATCATTTTCAAAATGAAAAACTTGACCCAAAGCATGGACACCACGATCAGTTCTTCCACTTGCCACAATTTCAGTCATTCTTTTATTAATAATACTTACTCGCTTATTTATAATTTCTTGAATCGTTTCAACTTTTTCCTTTGAACCATTTTGCACTTGCCAGCCAAAATAACGACTTCCATCATACATGACAGTAACCTTAACTAACATTTACATCAATGACCTTAAAATAAAACCAACTAAAATCACAATACTAATTGTTAAAAGTAGATAGTCTTGCGCGTTTATAACAAAGACACGGTAGCGAGTTCGCATTTCACCTGGAACATAACCCCTTGCCTCCATTGCATCTGCTAGCTCTTCAGCTCTTTGAAAACTTGATGCAAAAAGTGGAATAATTAGGGCGAGTATCGATGATATTTTCTCTTTTAAACTTCCCTCTTCAAAGTCAACACCACGACTTGCTTGAGCCTTCATTATTCGGTTAGCTTCATCAATTAAAGTTGGAATAAATCTTAGTGCAATTGAGATAATCATTGCAATTTCATGAGATGGCACTTTAAACACTCGCAAAGGAGCCAATAAATCTTCAATTGCGACGGTTAAGTCCATTGGTTTTGTTGAAACCGTTAATATTGTTGTAATACTAATCATAATGACTAATCTTATAAATATGTAAAGAGTTTGTAGTATTGCCCCTTCATAAATTTTTACAAAGCCTAAATCTAACCACAAATTTCCCGTTTTAACGACAAATATATTAATAATAAGTAAAAATACCATCATAAAAAGCATTGCTCGCATTGACTTTACAATCATTTTTGGTGATATTTTTGAAACAAGCAAACCCAAGACTAAAAATAAGCCAATAATGCCATAGCCTAAAAAGCCAATATCAACAAAAACAGCGATAATTAAAATTATCATTGAAATAAGTTTTATTCTTGGATCTCTTTTGTGCATCCAAGAGTCTAAAGGTAAATACCTTCCAATTGTTATGTTCATTGCTTCACCTGCTTGCTGATAACATCGACTAATTGCTCATTAGTTAAAACAGTTTCTAAGCCTTTAAATCCAGCTTTTATTAACTTTTCTCGTAATTGAATCAGCGATGGCATTTCAATTGCCAAATTATCTAAAAGGTCTCTTTGATTAAAAAATTCTTCGACACTAAAGTGTCCTTGAACTTTTCCTTCATCTAAAACAATAACCTCTTCACAATATTCTAAAACATGTTCCATATCATGCGTTACAATGATTACTGTTTTATCATCTTCTTTGTTTAAACGGCTAAACAATTGCATCATTTCATAGGCGCCTTGTGGGTCTAAACCAGCTGTTGGCTCATCTAAAACCAATGTTTCTGACTCTAAAGCCAAAATTCCAGCAATTGCTACCCTTCGTTTTTGACCTCCAGAGAGATCTAAAGGTGATCTTTCGAAGTAATCTTCATCAATATTAACTATTTTTAAATACTTTTTTGCAAGCTCTAGTGATTGTTTTTCACTGGCCCCAAAATTGCGCGGTCCAAAAGCAACATCTTTTAAAATAGTTTCTTCAAATAGTTGATACTCTGGAAATTGAAACACTAAACCAACATTTTTTCTCAATTGTTTTAAGCCTTTTGGTTTAACATCTGAGGTGATTTCTTTACCACTTATCGTTAACTTACCTCTTGTTGGTAAAAGTAGCGCATTGAAGTGTTGGACAAGCGTTGTCTTGCCACTACCTGTAGCCCCTACAATTGCAATGATTTTTTTAGAATCAATCGTAATATTGACATCTTTTAAAGCTTGGTGTTCAAAAGGACTACCATGGTTATATATATAACTAAGATTTTCTACTTTAATTGACATATTTCTTTTACCAGTCCTTCCATTTTTATCTCTTGCTTTAAATCAATGTTTTTATCTTTGAAAAGTTGTTGAATTTTAATCGCAAAAGGTACATCAAGACTAATCTTGATTAGTTCATCTTTTCTAATTAAAACATCGGCAGGCTTTCCTGACATTGCAATTTCACCATCATTTAAAACATAAACAAAGTCACTTTCTACAACTTCTTCAATATCGTGGGTTATAGAAATAACGGTAATTTGATTTACACGGTGTATATCTTTAATTAATTGTTTAATTTCACGTTTACCTCTAGGATCTAGCATACTAGTTGCCTCGTCAAAAACGATAATATCAGGAGACATAGCTAAAACGCCGGCAATGGCTACTCGCTGCTTTTGTCCACCAGAAAGTTTTTCTGGTTCACGCTCTAAGTATTCAACCATTCCAACATCTTGGGCAAAGCGATTGATAATTGCATCCATTTTTTCTTGCACGACTTGAGCATTTTCAAGTCCAAAAGCAATATCATCTCTTACTGTTGATCCAATAAATTGATTATCAGGGTTTTGGAACACCGTTCCAACTTTTCTTCTGATTTTACGTATGTTTTCTTCATTCATCGCTAAACCATCAATTAAAATTTCACCTGAATCTTTTTCTAACAATCCAACAATTAATTTCGCAATTGTTGATTTTCCACTTCCGTTATGACCGACCAAAGTCGTATAACTACCTTTTTCTATATATAAGGAAACATTTTTAATAACCTCTTGTCCCTCTTGATAGGAAAAAGAAAGATTTAATAATTCAACATGTTTCATAACTTCACCTTCTCGCCGGTATATTATACTATGTTAAGACTAATAACTCAATTGAACCTATCAAATGTACTTGAAATGTATTTTATATCGTGTATAATAGGTTATGCACCAAATAAGTGCGAGATAAATGTTTTAAAAAGCTATTGAATTTAAAAGAAATTAAACATTAGTTTGACACTTCAAAATTAATATGGTATATTAATTAGGCGTCAAAAGATGCAAGCGATGGAGGTTTAGCTCAGTTGGGAGAGCACCTGCCTTACAAGCAGGGGGTCGTAGGTTCAAGTCCTACAATCTCCACCATCATTGCCGACTTAGCTCAATTGGTAGAGCAACTGACTTGTAATCAGTAGGTTGGGGGTTCAAGTCCTCTAGTCGGCACCATTTTTTTTTGGAGGGATAGCGAAGTGGCCAAACGCGGTTGACTGTAACTCAATTCCTTAGGGTTCGGCAGTTCGAATCTGCCTCCCTCCACCATTTTTGGGGCATAGCCAAGCGGTAAGGCATCAGACTTTGACTCTGACATCCCCCTGGTTCGATCCCAGGTGCCCCAGCCAATTTTATTTTCAAT
>LFRM01262130.1_pt1 | contig 44206 bp, 33 predicted proteins | sample 618341 | NCBI WGS metagenome assembly LFRM01 (sample SAMN03654438, study PRJNA283298) | anaerobic digester metagenome | isolation source: pool of bioreactors CSTR01a, CSTR02a, and CSTR03a thermophilic anaerobic... | place: Denmark: Kgs. Lyngby | collected 2014-05-21 | reverse complement strand
GAACAAAACACCGAAACCACAGCGGAAAACGCCGGAGAACAAAACACCGAAAACACCGCTGCATAAATCCTACAGCAAAAAATCACACGCGCAAGGTTGCAACCGCTCCGGAGAGGGTGCCATCGGCTTGGTACACCGCTTCCGCCCCCTCCGGGGCGCAGCAATATAAACACAAGAAAATTGTGAAAATATTTCACAAACCGTGGAAGACAACACCACAAGCGGACATATTTGCCGAAAAACAATGAGCCGCCCGAAGCGCACTGTTTAAGTGACTTCGGACGGTTCTGTATTTTTAATTCTTACCACCGGTTTTCAACATATTCGCAAAAAGCGTACATGTCCTTGATTTCAAGCGTTGCTCCGTCATCAAGCACAACCGTGCCGTTCCACAGTCCGTGAAGCTGATGGCAATGCATACGCAGAACAAGCGCGTTCATATCGCTGTGCTGGTCATAAAACGGGGACATCGTCATATTGAATCTTCCGTCCTCGGAAAGAAAATGCCACGGCTGCATATATTTATCGGGCTTGGGGAACACCTCAACATCAACCGCGCCGAGCTTGTGAACCTTACCGTCAAGGAAAAGACAGGTTTCGGTTGCAAAGCTTTCATCACCGATGCCCCATGTTATTTCAAAACCGAAGATATGCTGCCTGCCCTCAGAGTCGGTAAGCCTTGTTGAACCGTTACCCCAGTACCACACAAGGCGGTGCGGAGCGTTGACCCTTCCCCAGTCAAGGCAACAGAAGCTGTCATTCTTTGAAAACGAATAAACCTCCTCGCCCCACCGGAGGCTGCCTGAGCACGGCATACAATTTTGCTTCATGGTCATGAAAAAGCTTGACTTTTTGCCCTCAAACGGCAATACGGTTGTTATGTTTTCCAGCTCATCGGGTATATCCATTTCAAAGCTGCACTCAACAGGCTTGCCCTTGGCTTCGGACTTGAAATACAGGGTTCGTCTGTTTTTTTGCGTATCAAATTCAAAATCGGCCTTGCCTATGCCGTTTACGCTGTATTTTATGTTGTTGGGTACGTCACCCTTGACCGGCATAACATATTTCTTGCTGCCGATGAAAAATGCTGTGGAGTTAACTATGACACCTGCGCCCGGAGTGTTTTTTGTATTGGGATTTTTAAGGTCGATAAGCACTGCGGAAACGAAGCCTCCGACAGCTATTTTCGCAAGATTTACCTGTACGGTAAATCTTCCGTTTGATACCTGATAGAATTCCCATTCCTTAAAACGACTGTGAGGTCTGACGTTTTTGCTTTCATAATCAAAAAGCATGTGTCTCGCCCAGCCGGCAGCAAGTAACGTTCCGTCATCGGCAAGAAGCGGCACAGGCTGCGTGTATTCGCGCTGTATGCTTTTTACCTCGCCCTTAAGCCAGCTTTTGTATGTTCTCGGAGCTTCATCCGTCATGAAAAAACCTCCCCTGCAATGTTGCATATACAGATTATCATTTTATCCGGCAAATGACAAGGATTTTTTCTGTTGCGTTTTTCGGGATAATAATATATACTTGATTTGCGAAATAAAGGGGGGGATTTTTTGTTCTTTTTGTTTGACAAAAAGCCAAAGGTCGAGGGTGGCGCCTCGAACCGTCAGATTCTCAGCTACTCGGTGGGAATTACCGGACAGAATATGTCCTACTGGTATGTTGCTACCTGGCTGAGGTATTTTTGCGTTAACCTTTTTCACATGGATGAGATGAAGGTCGGCACCATTTTCTCTCTCAGCTACGCCTAGGACGCTGTGAATGACCCGCTAATCGGTGCAGTTGTTGACCGCATACCCAGCAAGCCCTATCGCAAGCTCAAGCCGTATATTTCATATCTTCCGCCTCTCATCGGAGCATTTACGGCGCTTATGTTTATGAATGTTCCGCTTGATGAGAACGGGAAAATTGTATATATTCTCGTGCTTTATTTTGTGTGGGATCTGTTTTATTCATTTCAGGACGTGGGACTGTGGGGCATGGTTGCACTCTCAAGCCCGCGTTCCGACGAACGGACACGAATTGCACAGTGGGCATCAATCGGTGCCGGTGCCGGCGGGGCTATCGCGGGAACCTTTCAGATGGTGCGTTCCATACTCACAGACCCCAAGGGCATAGGTATGGCAGACACATCGGTGTTTTTGCTTTTCGGCTTGGTTTTCGGACTCGGCGGTGAGCTTCTCTCCCTTACTGCAACAAAAATGCCCGAAATCGTACAGGGCGGAGATCCGGAGGACAGCGTTTTTAAATCGCTTGCGATTCTCCGTCACAACCCCACGCTGTTGCTCTTGTCCCTGGCGCGATTCATGCAGTCGGTATGTCCGAAAGTACAGAACGCGTACTTCTTTGAGAACTGTGTATCCTTCATGAACGGTCAGCAGGCGGAATTCCTTTTCGGTTTTCTCAGCGGCGTTCCCGGAGCTTTTGCCGTGTTCTTCACTACGAAGATTGTCAAAAAAATCGGCGGCATGAAAAAGCTTCTGCTGTTGTCGCAAATCATGCTTATAGGAATCAGAACGATAGTCTATTTTGTGGGCTATGATTCTCCTGCCCGTTTTGTTGCAATGATTGTGCTTTTCGGATTGATAAATATCCCCGGCAGTCTTATGGATACCGCTTACCGCTCGCTCACAAGCGACTCGGTGGATGAGGTTGAGCTGAAAACAGGTGTCCGCTCCGAGGGCGTGTGCTTTGCAATGCAGAATTTTACCACAAAAATGCAAAGCGGAGCAACCTCGCTGATTGAGGGGTATATCCTCAAGCTGCTTAAATACAACAGCGTTGACAAGGCCGCCGGAATTGCGCAGAATGCCACCTTCCTGAAATGGCAATGGCCGATGTTTGTTCTCGGACCTATTATCGGCGCTGTGTTTTACATGATAATAATCGCATTTATAAAGGACAGCGATGAGTACCGCAATGACATTGAACGTCAGCTAAGGCAACGGCGTGAAGCGCTTGGTGCCGGACAGGCGCCGGTTGAGCCGGTGCTTGTGCAATAGCACATAAGAAACAAAGAGCGGTAGCTGCTGCCGCTCTTTTGAGTCTGTATTTATTAAAGCCGGTGTTGTGCACACCGGCTTTAATTATGTTCATTTTTTCTTTACGGCGAGCAGCTCAATGTATCCGCGTTCGCCCCTCGGCTCAAGCTGTATGCGCGGGTTTTCCTTATCCCACATAAGGCCTGTCACTCCGGGCTCGTATCTTTCGATTGCGTGCTGCACTGCCTGTATGGCTTCGCAGTAATCCTCCTCGCGGAACGGCTCGCCCTGAAACATGAGATATTCAACCTCCGGCAGACTTATTATGTCAAAGCCGTCCGGTATTTCTCCCGAATAGTTTTCGTCAACCTCTACGCCCTGAACGTAGGTCGAGGTTCCGGGCTTTTTGTATTTTTCGGGCAGCCACATGCATACCGGCTCACCGCAAAGCGAGTCCATGCTTGTCAGCAATCCCCACACGTCGCAGCCGACCTCCTCGCAATAAGGAAAATAGTCCTCAGCGCTTATACCGCGCCGTATTATAACCTTTCGCGCCGGCTTATGAACCGCCTGAATAAATATGCTTTGCAGATTTTCCATGTCAATTTCTTCCTTTCTCAGCTCTTTGAATTTTACACCGTACGGAATGAAAAGATTGATGGGAACGGGCTGCCGGGCATATTCTCCGGGATTACAGCCGAACTCCCGGCGGAATGCGCGCTGATAGCCGTCAACACTTCCGAAGCCGAGCTCGTAAGCCGCATCTATAACGCGGCAGTCGTCGTTTTTCAGCCGTATCGCACTTTCCGACAGCCGCATACGCCTGATGTAGTCGGACGGAGTTAAGCCCGTAAAGAGCTTGAAAAGCCTGTAGGAGTGCCAGGGTGAGAACAATGACACCCTCGAAAGCGCGGCGGGGGTTATTTCCTCGTCGAGATGCTCCGCAATATAGTCCTGCATACGCTGAACGGCTTCAATATGTTCTTCCATGCCCAAGTCATCCTTTCACAGCATATTTTACACGGACGCGAGCGGATTTTCCCGACTTTTTTTGCTGATTTAAGTTCGGATTATCCTATGGTATAATCGATTTTTCTGTCCTTGAAATAGTACTCGCGGTCACGCTCTCCGATTTCCCTCAAGACTCGGCAGGGATTTCCGGCGGCAACGACATTTGCCGGGACATCCCGCGTCACCACGCTGCCCGCGCCGATGACCGTGTTGTCACCCACCGTAACTCCGGGCAGGATTATGGCTCCGGCGCCTATCCAGCAGTTTCTTCCGATGTGAACCGGCATGTTGTACTGGTATATTTTTTCCCTAAGCTCAGGCAAAATCGGATGGCCTGCGGTTGCAATGATAACGTTCGGGCCGAGCATTGTGAAATCCCCGACATATACATGTGTATCGTCAACAACGGTGAGGTTGAAATTTGCATAGACGTTCTTGCCGAAGTGGATATGTTTTCCGCCCCAGTTGGAGTGCAGCGGCGGCTCAATATAGCAGTTCTCACCTATTTCGGCAAACATTTCATGCAGCATGACTTGCCGCTTTTCAGCCTCGCCGGGACGTGTTGCGTTAAAATCGTAAAGCCTTTCGAGACATTTCTCCTGCTCAAGCATGATTTCATCATCTCCGGGCAAATACAGCTCGCCGGTGTGCATTTTTTCCTTCATTTTCATATATATCCCGCCTTTATAAATTTTGCCGGAGCTTTTTGTCAAGCCGCCACAAATATCATTGATGCCGCCAAAAACATCTGACCGAGGAAATAGGTTACAAGGTTAAATATCTTTATGGGATAGTGTCCGCGTTTGCCGCCGAAGAGGATTATTGCCAGCGTGCAGTCGGACATGAAAAACAAAAGGGAGCCGAGACAAAGCATCACGAGCACCGCCGGAGCATTTTCGAGGGACGCGGAGAAATAGCGGAGCGCAAACGTCCACGCTTTAACAAGCATTGTCGTAAGCACTATCGCATAAACGCCGACTGCAGCCCAGAGTACGCCGCCGAAGGTCATTTTTTTAATTATCGCGTATGCCACTCCGATTGAAAAAATCACCGCTATTGCTACAAGCTCATACTTGTCGAAAAACGCGCTGCCGGGAAACAGCTTTCGGATAGCGGACGAGTATGCGCAGATGTAGAATATATGTCCGCCCATAAAGCATAAAAGTCCTGCGGCAAAAAATGCGACACAGTTTTTGGCGTGCAGAAAGTAGTCCCCGAACCACGACATGACGAGTCCGCAGAGCATGAGCACGGCAAAGCGCGACCAGTCGCCGGATATGAGAACTGCCGCCACTCCCATAACAACGAAGGCCGTTGCACATATCATTTTCAGAATCAGAGATTTTCGTGACCTTGCAGGCCACATGACCTTGATAAACCAGGGTACAAACACAATTTCAACAATTGCCGCCGCAAAAAAAATACCGTAAAAAAGCACACGCTTCCCCTCCGAAGAATAGATATTGTTAAAATTTTACCATAAATCGAAGAAAAAGTAAATCCCGTAAGTGTTGACAGTCGCGCCGGATAAATGTAAAATGATAAAAGAGGTATTATATTATAATATTACCCCGAAACGAAGGGAGAGCGCCGGAATGTCAAAGATACTTATAGCCGACGATGAAAATCTTATACGCAGACTTGTTTCTGACTTTCTTTCAAAAAGCGGTCACACCGCGCTTGAGGCTCTTGACGGCGAGCAGGCGCTTGAGCTGTTTCGCCGCAATCCCGACATTGACCTGATTATTCTTGACATAATGATGCCCAAGCTTGACGGCTGGGAGGTTTGCCGTGAAATTCGCAAAAGCTCAGATGTTCCCATAATCATGCTTACGGCGAGGAGCCAGGAGTTTGACGAGCTTACGGGCTTTGAGGCGGGCGCGGATGACTATGTGACCAAGCCCTTCAGTCCGTCTGTGCTTGTAAAGCGTATAGAAGCGCTCATTCGCAGAAAAAGCGCGCCGGAGGAAAAATCACGCGTTACCGGCGACGGGCTTGTTATAAAAACCGATGCGCACGAGGTTTATCTTGACGGTGTGCAGATGGAGCTTACACTCAAGGAATACAACATCCTCATAAAGCTGATGTCGAACATCGGCAGAGTCTATTCCCGTGAACAGCTGCTTGATGAAATATGGGGAGTGGATTTTCTCGGTGACATCCGCACCGTGGACTCACATGTTGCGAGGCTGCGCACAAAGCTCGGAGAATGGGGCAATCTTCACATAAAGACAATATACGGAATAGGCTATAAAATCGAGGTGAGCCGCTGATGTCGAAAAAGCCGCGCGGAGAGAGGCGTTCAACCGTCGGCATACGCGTAAAGCTGCTGCTTGAGGTTATGCTGATTTTTGCGCTTTGCTTCGGGGCGCTTACGTTTCTCAACTCCAGATATCTTGAAAAAATATATATCTGGAACCAGCACAATGTGCTCGGGGATATAGCAGCCTCGGCGGATACCGTCACGGCGGAATCCTACCGCAGTCTGTTTTATGAACCCGAACGCAGTAAAAACGTTGATATAAGAGTCTACAATCCGGACGGCGAGCTGTTATATTGCTCTGACGCTGAATTCGTTTCCGCCCAGAGCAAGGTTGAGGTAATAAGCAGTGAGGAAAATCCGGACGGGAGCTATTTCAATGTTCTTCAGCAGCGCGGGCAGACCACCGTGCAGTATATTGTTTACGGAAGGGTGCTCAAGTCGGGAAACCACATTGAGATATACGCGCAGAAGAACGTTATAGAGGAGAGTGCAAACATATCGGTCGGCTTTACCGCAGCACTTTCACTGTTCGGTCTTCTTGCGGCATTCATTTTCGTATCCATATATTCCAGACGCTTTACCGCTCCGCTCATCGACATGAACCGTGTGACTCAAAAGATGGCGGCGATGGATTTTTCGCAGAAGTGCAGTATATCAAGCCGCGATGAGATAGGCTCGCTTGCCGAGGGCATAAACGAGCTGTCCGATTCGCTTGACCGTACGCTCAGGGACTTGAACGAAAAAAACGAGAAGCTGCTTGAGGACATCGAGCGCGAGCGCGAGCTTGACCGCATACGCAAGGAGTTTATTGCCGCGGTTTCGCATGAACTGAAAACCCCGATAGCCATAATTCAGGGCTATGCAGAGGGTGTAAAGCTCATGAGTGACCCGGAAAATACTCAGGCTGCGGAATATTGCGACATAATAACAGATGAGGCGGCGAGGATGAACAACCTCGTTATGCAGCTGCTTGAAATATCCATGTATGAGTCCGGCGCATATACGCTTAAAAAGAGCAGCTTCAACATCGCGGAGGCGGTGGAGAAATATCTTTCCGGTGCGGCGGCAATTTTTGCCGAGAAGGGCATTAAAGCCGAATGCGAAATACCCGACAGCTTTGTCGGTGAGGGCGATGTTGACAAAATTATAATGATAGTCAACAACTATGTTTCAAATGCAGTGTCTCACGCCTCGGGCGAAAAGCTCATACGCATATCCGTGCGCGATTCGGGCGAAAAATACACCCTGAGCGTCTTCAATACCGGAGAGCATATCGCACAGGAGGATATGGAGCGTATATGGATAAGCTTCTACCGCGCCGACCGCTCCCATTCGCGTTCGGAGGGGCGTTTCGGGTTGGGGCTGTCAATAGTAAAGGCCATTTCCGAGATGCACGGATGTGCCTGCGGCTGTGAAAATGTCGAGGGCGGCGTAAGCTTTTGGTTTGATATAAATAAACAAGGAGAAAATGATGAACTTTAATTTTGTAATTCCGTGTCTGTTGGGCGTGGAGGGAATAATAGCCGATGAGCTGCGTTCCCTTGATGCCTCGGACGTAAGAGCGGAAAACGGCAGAGTCCTTTTTTCGGGCGATGAGCATATCCTTGCGAGAGTAAATATATGCTCGCGGTTTTCCGAGCGCATACAGCTTCTGGTGGGAAGCTTTACGGCAAAGACCTTTACCGAGCTTTTTGAAGGAACAAAGGCGTTGCCGTGGGAGGATTTCATAGGTAAGACGGATGCTTTTCCCGTAAAGGGATATTCGCTCAACTCGGCACTTTTCAGCGTGAGCGACTGCCAGGCGATAATCAAAAAAGCAGTCGTTGAAAGGCTCAAGCTGAAATATAAAATACCGTGGTTTGAGGAGACGGGACCTGTATATCAGATACAGTTTTCCATCATGAAGGATGAGGTGTCACTGCTTATTGATACCTCGGGAGCGGGGCTTCACAAGCGGGGCTACCGCCTTCAGGCGATGGGCGCACCGATAAAGGAGACGCTTTCCGCCGCAATCTGCTCGGCGGTGCGGCTTCGCCCGTATCATACTCTGTATGACCCGATGTGCGGCTCAGGCACAAACCTTATTGAGGGTGCAATGATGGTGAAAAATATGGCTCCCGGGCTTGAGCGCAACTTCTCTGCGGAAAGATTTTCATTTATTCCGCGAGAGGTATGGACGCTTGAGCGCGAGCGCGCAAGGGCGCAGATAATAACCGACAGCGACTTTGTGGCTTACGGCTCGGACATTGACGCACAGGCGCTTGAGATTGCAAGGGAAAATGCAAAAAGAGCGGGCGTGGCGGATTGCATCAGCTTTGAAAGGCGCGATATCAAGGACTTTGCGCCCAGGAGCGAAAAGGGAACAGTGATATGCAATCCCCCGTACGGAGAGCGCCTGCTTGACACCTCGGCGGCCGCAGCGCTTTATACGCAGATGGGAAAAATATTCAAGCCCGCGCATGGCTGGAGCTATAATATCATAAGTCCGGACGAGGGCTTTGAAGCCGCCTTCGGCAGAAAAGCGGACAAGCGTCGCAAGCTTTATAACGGTATGATAAAATGCCAGCTTTATATGTATTTTAAGTAGGTGATATAATGGAAAACGAGGATAAGAGGCAGGAAGTGCCGGCGCAAGACGGTGCCAACACGCTTTCGGAGGAGGAATTGCTTGCTGCGCTGGAGCTTTTTTCGGACAGCGGCGAAAGGAAGACGCCTAAGACGGCGGCAGACAAGCCGGCTGTGCGCAAGCGCTCACCTGCTAAGCCCAAGGCGGAAACGAAGCCCAAGATGGAAACAAAGCCTAAGACGGAAAAACCGCTTACAGAGAACACCGCGGGCGAGAGCAAGCTTCAACCGGAGTCCGGGCTGAAAAATCAGCCTCCTAAGCAGGATGCCGTTGAGCAAGCACCTGTTGACGCACAGGCGGAATCCGAGGCACCGGAGACAAAGGATGTTGATGCTCATACGGAGCCGGCGGCGCCTCGCAAGCAGCGCCAAAACCGTAAAAGGCGCAGACGCAAGGGCTTTTTGTTCGGACTTTTCATCATTGCGCTTGCATGTGTAGGCGCATGGAGCCTTGCCTCGGATGCGGTGGGGTATGTGAAATCAGTTATCAGGAACGATGAGCAAATAAAAATATACAACACCTTTCTTGCGCCCGTTGTGGAAAACGACCCGGACACCTTCGACGACATAAGCAAGGCAAATATGAATCAGCTGTTGGATATCTCCGTGCGCGCGTTGCTCGGTGACGGGCTTGCGCCCGACAAATATCCGTATACGGACGGCAGTCTGGTAATTCCGCAGGCGGATGTGGAGGCATATTTTATAAAATATTTCGGAACCGCCGTGATTCCGGCGCACGCGAACGTAACGGGCTACGGCTATGAGTTCATTTATAACGCGGACGCACATACCTATTCGGTTCCCGTAACAGGCGTTACGCCGCTGTACTATGCATCGGTTACAAATACGCAGAAAAAGGGAGATGCCGCCATTCTCACGGTTGCTTATATGGCAACAGAGGAATACGGAAGGGTCGAAAACGGCGTGCCGGTGCCCGCCGAACCGGACAAATATATGAAAATAACCATAAGAAAGAGTGGCTCAAGCTACGTAATAACCGCCATACAGAACGTATAAAAGGAGTTTTGCAATATGAAAACCATACTCAACAAACGCACAACAGACAAAAGCACATCATCAAAGGTGTATTTTACATCTCAGATTACCCCGGACGCGCTGATGAGAATCTATGAGTCTCTCGGCAAGAAGGCGGAGGGCAGGGTTGCCGTCAAGCTTTCCACCGGCGAGCCGGGCGGACATCATTTTCTTTCGGCAACTCTCATTGCGCCGCTTGTAAAAGAGGTCAAGGGCACAATCGTTGAATGCAACACCGCATACGGCGGAAAGCGCGACGACACGCACTCCCACCGTATGGTTGCGGAGAATCACGGCTTCACCTCAATTGCCGAGGTCGATATTATGGACGCTGACGGTGAAATGCGTCTGCCCGTCAAAAACGGAACCGTGCTCGGAGAAAACATTGTCGGAACTCATCTCTCGAATTATGATTTTCTTGTTGACCTTGTTCACTTTAAGGGTCACATGATGGGTGGCTTCGGCGGTGCGATAAAAAATCTGTCGATAGGTGTCGCGTCCTCCGCGGGCAAGCTGAAAATCCATAACGGCGGCGTTGAGGGCAAGCCCATAGACATGGATGCCGCACAGGATCCGTTCCTTGAGTGCATGGCGGAGGCGACCGGAACCGTAATTGATTTTTTCGGAGACAGGGTCATACACATCAATATAATGAACAATCTTTCCGTGGACTGCGACTGTGACTCGAACCCTCACGCGCCCGAAATCCCGGATATCGGAATACTCGCCTCGCTTGACCCGGTTGCGCTCGACCAGGCGTGTGTTGACCTTGTGTACTCATGCGAAAAGGGCGACAACAAGCCGCTGATTGAGCGTATGGAGTCGCGCCATGCCGTACACATCCTTGAGCATGCGGATGAAATCGGTATGGGCACCCGGAATTATGAGCTTATATCAATCGACGAGGACTGAGCCTAAGCAGGGCGGAACTGCCTGAAAAACATACAATCCGACAGCTTTAAAAAACTTTTTCAAAAAAATTGAAAAAAATTTGAAAAAACGCTTGCATTTTGAAAAAGATGTGTTATAATTCTTTTGCTTGAGAGGTACAGAGCCTTTCATAACAGTCGGTGTTGATGGCAGTGAGGGTCCACCCGTTCCCATCCCGAACACGGTAGTTAAGCTCACTTACGCCGAAGATACTTGGCGGGAAGCTGCCCGGAAAAATAGGACGATGCCGACACTCGTTAAAGTAGTCACCCAATAGGGTGGCTATTTTTGCGTCGTCCTTTATTTATAAAGATACAGCCCGCAATCTCTTTTCGGATTGCGGGCTGTTTTTATGGTTTTAAGCTTACGAGGAGCGGAAACGCGCAAGGAAATCGGCAGTTTCCTGCTTTGCGGGATTGACGAATATCTGCTCCGGAGAGCCCTCCTCACAGATGACACCGTCACTCATGAAAACAACTTTATTGCTGATATCCTTGGCAAAATTCATCTCATGAGTTACAACAATCATCGTCATTCCGTCTGTTGCGAGGGCGCGCATGACCTCAAGCACCTCACCGACCATTTCGGGGTCGAGCGCAGAGGTCGGCTCATCGAACAGCAGCACCTCAGGCTTCATTGACAGCGCGCGCGCTATTGCCACGCGCTGCTTCTGGCCACCCGAAAGCTGTCTGGGCTTTGCCTTGATGTACTGTGCCATACCCACCTTTTCGAGGTAGTGCATGGCGGTCTGCTGAGCCTCCTGCTTTGATATGCCGAGCACCTTAATCTGCCCTATCATGCAGTTTTTCAGCACCGACATGTTGTTGAACAGATTGAAGGACTGAAACACCATTCCGACGTGAGAGCGGTATTTAGGAGCGCCGCCCTTGAGCTTCATGATGTTTTCGCCGTGATAGAGAATATCACCGGAGGTGGGGGTTTCAAGCAGGTTTATGCAACGCAGAAGCGTGGATTTTCCCGAACCGGAAGCACCGATTACGCTTGTGACATCTCCGGTTTTGACCGAGAAGTCAATATCCCGCAGCACCTTGTTGGTGCCGAAATTCTTGGAGAGGTGCTTGATTTGTAAAATATCGTTGTCTGTCATCTTGCGCCTCCGTTCTCAGCCTCTGACTGGTCTTTTTTGCCGACATACGAATACATTCCGCTCGTGTGGGCGAGCGTGTCCGTGGTTGTGATGTCGAAGTTTGCCGGACCGTCAAGCCTACTCTCCCAGAAGCGGAGTATCACAGAGCATATAACGGTCATGATAAGGTAAATAATCATCGAGATTGCGGCGGACGGGAAGTACAGATAGGTTGCTCCGGTTATACCCTTGTGAACCGCAAACAGCTCGCTGTAGCCGATAATGAACATTACGGACGTGTCCTTGATGTTGATTATGAGGTTGTTGGCAATCTGCGGAAGGATGTTTCGCATTGTCTGCGGCAGCACAACATGAAGCATAGTCTGAAAATGATTCATGCCGATAGCCTTCGCACCTTCTGTCTGACCGATGTCGATTGAGAGTATACCTCCGCGCACGGTTTCCGCCATGTAGGCACCGGTGTTTATTGATACCACGAGGTATGCTGCGGGAATCATGTCAAGTCTGACAGTGTTGTTTGAGAGATAGGGTATGGCGAAATACACGAACACCGCCTGAAGAATCATCGGAGTCCCGCGGAAGACCTCAACGTATATGCGGATTATCGCACGCACCGCCGTGAGCAGTACGCGTTTGATTATGTTGTCGGTTTTTGAGCAGGGAATTGTCTGCAAAATACCGCAGGCAAGTCCGATAATGCAGCCGATAATTGTGGCGACAACCGCAAGCTCGATTGTGTTGAGCGCACCAGTGAGATATTGCGAAGCGTATTTTTCCCACAGCTTCGAAACATCTCCGAAAAGCGCATTAAAAGTATTCATAAATTTGCTGCGATACGGTTTTTTCACAAGGTTCTACGGGAATAGGAGCCTTTGTGCCGGTATCTTTACCTTTCATAATGTTTTCGAGCCGAGCGTACGCTTATCAGTCGTTGGAGATGGGCTGAATTTTGATAGCGTCGTTCATAACAGTATTGAAGGCCGCCTCGTCCATTCCGGAAATAGCGGAATCAATCTTGTTTTTAAGCACGGTGTTGCCCTTGGCTACGGAGATACCGATGTTTATGTCGCTCTGGTCAACCTTGAAGCCGTTTTCGCCGGTAAATTCAAGCATAACCATGTCGGGATACGCTATAAGAGCGCCCTGTGCCGTGGGTCTGTCGGTGCAAACGAAATCGACTGCTCCGGTTTCAAGTGCGGCAAGCATATCAGGTGCGCTGGCCTTTGCTTCCTGTACAACCGCGCCGAGTGCCTTGGCCTGAGGAAGGCAGGTGTCATACCAGATTGTGCCTATCTGTGAGGTGCAGGTGGCACCCGCAAGGTCTTTAAGAGATGCGGCTGCGGCAAATTTGCTGTTGGCTTTGGTGAGGCACACGATGGTGGCATAGAGATACGGACCTGCAAAGTCAACCTGCTCCATGCGGTCGGGGGTCATGGACTGACCGGCGATAACAGCGTCAACCTGTCTTGTCTGAACAGCGGGAACAAGTGAATCCCAGTCAAGACGCACGATTTCAAGCGACCAGCCGTTTGCTTCGCAGATTTTCTTTGCCATCATGACGTCATAGCCGTTGGCATATTCGTTGGAGTCCTTTATCGGGACTGCGCCGTTTGAATTGTCTGCCTGTGACCAGTTGTAGGGTGCGTATGCGCATTCCATTGCAACTGTAAGTACGCCGTCTTCAACGCCTGTCTTAATGCCGGATGCGTTGGTTTCGGCAGCGGTACCCGTTGTGGTTGTAGTTCCCTCGGTTTTGTTGCCGCAGGCGCAAAGCGCAAACAGTGTGGCGGCGACAAGTAAAAGTGCAATAATTTTCTTCATTTTTGTTCTCCTCCTGAATGTTTCTTTTATTAAAAAAGACCGCTCAAAAGCGGTCTTTTAAAATACGACATAAATAATGCCTTGTTAAAAGATAGCGCTCCACAAAACAGTGACAGTCCGGCAGGTGTTTCCCGACGGCCCAACGCCATACCGATCAGGCATCGGTACGCCGCTTCGGCAACGCATCCTTTCGCGTCCGGCAATTACCTGTAAACCGGAACGGTACTCATAGGCGCTGCGCCTCTATCAATAATAAATATTTATTTTTACGGACACATTCTAATGCATATTGCACAGGAAGTCAACATATTTATACAAGTTTTGCAAAATTTATCTTTTCAGGGTCCGAAAAACGACTATTGTCATTTTTGCTTTTTCGATGTATAATCAGAAAAAAAGCAGCGGAGGTGCTCAAGCATGAAAAAATCAATATCCGTAATACTCTCAATTGCCGTTGTGTTCGGCAGCCTTGCATTACTGAGTGTGCTTGCCGGAGCGGCACAGGGCAGGTCATACTATATTGATTCTGCTCTCGGTAACGACCTCAACAGCGGAACCTCCCCGAAAAGCGCATGGAAAAGCATTGAAAACCTCAAAGGCCTCTCGCTCGGCGCGGGTGACAAAGTGCTGTTCAAGCGCGGCGGCACCTATAACTGCGAGCTTACGCTTACCTGCTCTGGCACAAAGGAAAATCCGATAATTATTTCGGCGTACGGCGAGGGAAACAAGCCCGTCCTCACAACCGATTCCAAGACAGAGGTTCTCCGGTTGTTCGATTGCAGCTATATAACCGTTGAGGACATCGAGCTTACCGCTCACAACGGCGGCGGAATATGGATTGATACTCTTGAAAAGACATCATACGGAATAAGCATCTGCAATGTTGCGATGCACGATATTCAGAATTACAAGGTCAACAGCAGAGACAACCTCGGTGCGGGCGCGGCGGCGGCAAGGGCATGTGTGATGGTTAAGGGCCTTCCGTCCCACTCGAGATATGCGGTTAATGACCTTACAATCAGCAATTGCGAGATGTACGACTGCGGCAACGGTATAAGCATATGGGGCTCCTGGAACGATGAGCAGACTCCGTGGTGCGAGAACGAATCGGATATCGACCCTGTTTTCAATGAGGGTGTGCTTGTTGAATACTGCGATTTCCACGATATGGACGCAGAGGCGATAATTGTCGGTATGTGCAACGGTGCGCTTGTTACACATTGCCGCTCGATAAACTGCTGTCAGGGCGAGGGCACGGATGAAAACGGCAAGGTGCTGTATTACACCGCGGCGATGTGGTTCTGGGGCAGTGTAAACAGTACAATTGAGTACTGCGAAATAGCCGGACAGAAAAACGTGGGCGACGGCATGGCGGTGGATTTCGACTCCTACACCCACAACTGCACATATCAGTACATCTATTCGCATGACAACACGCGCTTTATGTGTAACTGCCCGAATTACAGCGGACATCATAACAACACGGTTCGCTACTGCCTCTCCGTAAACGACAACAGAGGGCGCTCCAGCATGGCGGGAAGCGCCGGAGAGCACGGCTTCCGCTTTTACAATAACACTCTGGTAAACTGCGGAGAGCTGCAGATGAACAATGTTCACGATGCGCTCATTGCAAACAATATTTTTGTTCTTGCCGAAGGTGCAACGATAGCCTACGATGTTGACGCACCCTTTAAGAATGTTACCTTTACAAACAACTGCTACTATAATTATCTGAATCCGGCATTTGACCTGAATTCCGTGAACTGTCTGCCGGGCTTTGTATCCGAAAACACCGGCGACAAAAACTCCTTTATACTCTCTGCGGATTCTCCGCTTATCGGAGCCGGAATCAAAATAAACGACGGCCTTACCGAGGACTTCTTCGGCAACGAGCTTGACAGCTGCAACATCGGCTGCTATTCGGGAACAGGCGCCGAAGCGGAAGAATATCAACCGGAGAGCGGATTCGGAATGATAGTAAGATATATTGTGAATATCTTCAAATTCCTTTATCATGAAATTTCCGTTATTATAGACTGACAAACAACGCATTGAATCAACCGCCGCCCTTACGGACGGCGGTATGCTTTTATCCCTCTCTCTTTTTCAGCGCGGCGGATATGAAGCCGAGGAACAGCGGGTGGGGCTTATCGGGGCGGGATTTGAATTCAGGATGGTACTGAACGCCCACGAAAAACGGCCGGGAGCTCAGTTCAACCGTTTCCACAAGTCTGCCGTCCGGAGAAAGTCCCGAAATAACCAGACCGCTTCCGGTAAGCGTGTCACGATAATCGTTGTTGAATTCGTAACGGTGACGGTGGCGCTCGGAGATTTCCTTTCGACGGTAGCATTTTTCCATTTCGGTACCGGGCGATATAACGCAGGGATATGCACCGAGGCGAAGGGTGCCGCCCTTGTCGACCTCGTCGCTTTGTCCCGGCATAAAATCAATTACCTTGTGCGCGCAGTGCTCGTCAAATTCACCCGAATTTGCATCGGATATGCCTGCAATGGAGCGCGCAAATTCTATTACCGCAATCTGCATTCCGAGGCATATGCCGAAATACGGTATGTTGTTTTCTCTTGCGTATTTTGCCGCTGTTATCATGCCGTCAATGCCGCGCGAGCCGAAGCCGCCGGGCACGATAATTCCGTCAAGTCCTTCAAAATATGATTTGCAGTTTCCTTCATCGATGCTTTCCGAATCGAGCCAGTGTATCCGGACATGGGTGTTCAGCTCATAGCCCGCGTGACGCATTGCCTCCGCTACGGACAGATAAGCGTCGTGAAGGCGGACATATTTACCGACAAGACCTATATGCACCTCTTTTTCACGGCTTTTAATCCGCTTTACCATGTCCTCCCATGCTCCGAGCTGTGCGGGCGGCGCATCAATTCCCAGCTCGCGGCATACGACAGATGAAAAGTTTGATTTTTCGAGCATGAGCGGTGCCTCATACAGGCACGGCAGGGTGATGTTTTCAATCACACAGTCCGGCTTGACGTTGCAAAACAAGGAGATTTTCTGAAAAATCGATTCCTCAAGCGGTTCGTCGCAACGCAGTACGATTATGCCGGGATTTATGCCCATACCCTGAAGCTCTTTTACCGAGTGCTGTGTCGGCTTGGACTTGTGTTCATCCGAGCCGTGCAGGAAGGGGACAAGTGTGACATGAATAAACAGGCTGTTTTCGCGCCCGACCTCAAGGGAAATCTGTCTGACAGCCTCAAGAAACGGCTGTGATTCGATATCGCCTATGGTGCCGCCGATTTCCGTGATAACCACATCGGCGTCGGTCTGTTCTGCTATGCTGTATACAAACGCCTTTATTTCATTTGTTATATGAGGAATAACCTGCACAGTCGAGCCGAGATATTCTCCGCGGCGCTCCTTGTTGAGCACGTTCCAATACACCTTTCCGGTGGTGAGGTTTGAATACCTGTTGAGGTCCTCATCGGTAAAGCGCTCATAGTGACCGAGGTCAAGATCCGTTTCCGCGCCGTCCTGCGTTACGTAAACCTCTCCGTGCTGATAGGGGCTCATGGTTCCGGGGTCCACGTTTATATAAGGGTCAAGCTTTTGAGAGGCAACCTTCAGCCCTCTGGTTTTCAGCAAACGCCCCAGAGAAGCTGCCGTGATGCCCTTGCCGAGGCCGGAAACGACTCCTCCCGTAACAAAAATATACTTTGTCATAACAATTACCGTGCGTCACAGTCGGGACAGAGCCTGTCAAAAACTGCGGCGTATCGCTCCTTTCACAAGAAATAAAAAAAGAGGCGCTCGTTCGGAGGGAGGTTCCCTTCTCCGAATGAACGCCTTTGCTCATTGACGGTATTATCTCACCGGGAGGCGGATTTGTCAATGCTTTTCCGCGCTTTTTTTGTAAAAATATGCGCGGAAATTAAATGAAAAACCGGGACAAAATGCACAAAATCAATACAGACGGATGTAATCCATATCTGCGGTATCGCGCGAGGCGGTTACGAAAATTCTCACTTCATCCGTGGTGAAATGCACCTTCAGAATTCGGCGGTTGCCGACGGTGGTACCCATGGTTGAAAACTCCTGTAGGCCGTGCTCGTTTTTTCTGTATACCTTAAAGCTTTCTATACGCTGTCCCTTGGCGATGTTCTCTCTGAGAACTATATAATTTATTTGCTTTTTTTCGGGCAGCTTTATAATGTATTCCGCCTGATTGTCATACAGCCTTTCGCTTCTTACGGCGTCCGCCGAAAGCTCGTGCTCGAAGCTGCCGCGAATTTTGTCGCCCAGCTGCTTGAGCCGTTCGACATCCCTTTCGTCAAGCCTTCCGTTCGGCATGGGCGGCACGTTCAGGTTGAAGGTTGTGTTTCCGCCCACCGAGCGCAGATAGGTGTCGAAAAGCCGTTCAAGGGAGTGCGGCTCCTCATTTTCGTGATAGAACCAGCCTGGTCTTATGGACATGTCGATTTCAGAGGGTGAGAAGACGAGTCCTTTTGAAAACAAAATGTTGGAAAGAGAGCCGATATCGGTATCACAGTTGTACATACCGGACAGGTTGCCCTCAAGAGCGGAGCCTTCGGTTTGAACATTTTTATTGTAAAAGCAAAGCTCCTTGGGCACAACCGACCACTCCGCAAAGCGCGAGTTGCCGCCCTCGTTGCCGCACCAGCGTATTTCGCCGGCATCGTTAAAAAATACAGTTCCGGGCTGCAGACGGCGGATAAGCTCAAAATATCCCTCAAAATCATAGACCTGTTTTTTGCCGTCAGGAGTTTCTCCGCACGCTCCGTCAAACCAGACATAGAAAATCTCGCCGTAGTTTGTCAGCAGCTCGGTAAGCTGATTTTTATAATAGGTGTTGTATTCATCGGTTCCGTAATATTTTGAGTTTCTGTCCCACGGCGAGAGGTAAAATCCGAATTTAAGCCCGTGGCGGCGGCATGCGTCGGAGAGCTCGCGTACGATGTCACCCTTGCCGTTTTTGTACGGGCTGTTTTTCATGCAGTGCTCGGTGTATTCGCTTTGCCACAGGCAGAAGCCGTCGTGGTGCTTCGCGGTGAGCACGACCCCGGTCATGCCTGCGCTCAGAAATGCCTCGCACCAGCTGTCGCAGTCAAGCTCGGTCGGGTTGAAAATCGCAGGGTCTTCATTTCCCAGCCCCCATTCGAGATTTGTATAGGTGTTGGGGCTGAAGTGCACAAAGGCGTAAAAGGGAGTCTCCTGCAAAAACCGAAGCTGATTCGCAGACGGCTTGACATGTGCCGCGTTTTTCAAAAAGGTTTTAATATCCATGCGTGCTCCTCCGTTTTCATAAGATTGGCGGTCAGTCTTACCCTGCGCCGGAAAATACAGGTGCGCAGGTCTTTAACGACAGAATATCACACCGGAGAAGCTTTATCAAGAGAAAATGCACAGAAGTTGCCGGATGAAGAAAATACAAATTTGACTTTTTAAAACGCTTTTTATATAATGACAGGCAATAGAAGGTTGCGCAAAAGCCGAAAATGCAATGCAGGGAGTGAAGGCAGTGAAATTCGCAGTTTTATCGGATACACATTACATATCCGAAAAGGTGATGCTTGAGGGGGCGGGTGACAATATCCGCCTGATGAATGCCGCCTGCAGGACGGCGCTCAGGCAGGTGTCGGAGCTGGACGATGTTGATACGGTGTTCATAACCGGCGACCTTACGAATGACGGCGACGAAACGAGTCACAGGGATTTTGCGGAGCTGCTGAGACAATTGAAGGCAAACGGAAAACAGGTGTATGTGCTTACCGCTACGCATGATTTTCACTTTCACCGCGCCTATATAAAAAAGCGCGGCTGTAAAACGGAGTATAAAGCGGAGCCCTGGAACGCCACGTGGTTCGATGTCGACAGCTGTGATTATCGCAGCCTGATAAAAGACGAGTCCGGCAATTTGTCGGAGCAGGAATGCGTTCCTCCGCTTGAAAGGGTCTGCACCCCCGCCGACCTGTGGGAGCTTTACAGAGAATTCGGCAGAGCTCAGGCGATTTCTGTCTGCGAATCCGCATATTCGTATTGCGTGAAGCTTGATGAAAAAACATGGTGCTTAATGCTCAACAGCAATTTCCGGGATGTTGAAGCCACGGGCGATGACAGCCCCGCGTTTTCTCCGGAATGTTATCAATGGATAGCGAAAACGGTGAAGGAGGCGCGGAAGAACGGGGCCTTTATCTTCGCCTGCACACATCAGCCGCTTGTCCCGCCCATGCCCGCGTATAAAATCGGCGCATCGGCAAAGGATATGCGCAGCGCATGCGTCTGCCACACGCTTGCCGATATAGGCATTCCGCTTGTGTTCAGCGGTCACACGCATTTTTCGGATGTCGGCTTCTGCTCCTCGGATAAAGGGGCGCTGCTGTGCGATATCACAACCGCGTCCGTTTGTTTCCTTCCGCCGCAGTTCAGAGTAGCGGAGCTTGACGGAGCCAACGGAAAAATAAAGCTCGAAACGGTTCAGGTGGCTTCCGCGGAGGGCTTCGACCTCGGCGGCAAAACACTCATGGAGCACTTTGAGGATGAGTTCGTTGAAAAATACCGCAGGCAGATTGCCTCAATGAGCCCTCCGCTGAATAAAATAATATCCGGCGCAAGAGTAAAAAATCTGTATCCGCTTTGCAGACGGGCATGCCGTATGAGCAGGCAGGAATACAGGTCAATAAAAGACAAGAAGCTTTTTGACATAATAATCACGCTTGTCATGAATATGCTTTGCGGTGACGGCAGCTATACTCCGGATACGCCGACGTATAAGTTTATGATGGGCTTCTCGGCCTTTCTCGACAGTGTGATTGATACGCAGCCGTTTTCCGATATCAAGAAGAAGCTCAAGGGCTATTCAATATCACAGATTATCGAGCCGATGCTGTTTAACAACTACGTACCGGATAATAACGCGGAGTTTGATTTTACACAGCCGCCGGAGCCGCACTTTGAAACGCCCGTATTCAAAAGTCACGGTGGAGATATTATTATGGCGCTGCTTTGCGTTCTCGCAGTTCCTCTCGCGGCGCTCTCTCCGGTTGCGGCGGTTCTCGCGTTGCCGGTAATGACAATCAAAAAGAAGAAAAGGCTCAAGGCAAATCTGCAGGGACCCGAAAGGTATTAAAAAATGAGCTGATTGGCTTTTGTCAATCAGCTTTTTCTCTTTTGTATCCTATAGTTGAGAGCCGGAGCTTTTTCGGGCTTATGCCGTATTTCTTGGTGAACATTTTTGAAAAATTCACATAGTCGTTATAGCCGCACGAGGCTGCAATATCCGAAAGCTGCATGGGCGTGAGCTTGATTAGCCTGTACGCCTCCTCAAGGCGGCAGGAGCAAAGGTATTCCTGAGGCGAAACGCCGAAGCGCCTTTTGAATATTTTACTGAAGGTGGTTCGCTCAATAAAAAGCTTGTCGGCAATGTCGGCAACGGAGATGCTGTTTCTGAAAGCGTTGTCAATGTATGTTTTTGCTCTGTCTGCGGCATCCTCGGCGGCTGAACGCTCTGCGTTTGCGCCGAGCAGGGAGAAAAGCTCCCAGCATTTCCGGCACAGCATATAGTCAAGATTGCCGTCGGTCGGCGAAAGCGCCTTGATTGATAAAAATACATCCCTGCAAATATCCGCTTCAAACACATCGCTTTTATCGAGAGGCTCGGGCAGCGGCAGCGAGGTGTTAAAGCCGAGCCAAATATATGACCACGGGTCCTTGCTGTCGGAAATATATGCCGCGTCTTCTCCGCTTCTTATTATAAAGCATTGTCCGCCGGCAACGGTTCTGCCGGTGTTGTTTTTATACAGCACGCCCTTTCCGGAAACCACATAATGCAAAATATGATAGCTTCTTGCATGCGGACCGAATTTATAGCCGGCGGGGCAATCCTGCCACCCCGCATCAACGGGATTTATGTCGTTAAAATTGCAAAACGGCATCAGAAACACTTTTTCACGCTCCGTTTTTACCATCCCCCTCACAGCATCTGCTTCACATTATAACAAATTTTCGCCACATAAAGCAATAGACAATGAAATAAAAATAAACTATTATGGTTTTATACAACCGGAGGAGAAATCAACATGAAGGAACGTTCGGAAGAATATATACAGGGTCTGCTTGACAAGGGCGGCCATGTATTCGTAGAGGGCGGTACATATATTATCACAAAGCCGTTGATTATCGGCAGCAACACCGAGCTTGTGCTTGCACCCGACGCTGTTTTCAGGCTGGCCGACAAAGCAAACTGTGCAATCCTCGAGAATGCCTCATTGAGCTTCAAGGGCGAAAAACGCGACAAAAACATCACTGTCCGCGGCGGTATATGGGACGGCAACAACGTCAATCAGCAGCGCCGCAGCCGCGAGGACAGGTTCAGGCTTACACATTATGAGGATGATTTTTATTACGGCATTCTCATGCGCTTCGTAGGTGTGGACAATTTCAGAATCTGCGATATAACCGTCAAGGACCCGGACAGCTATGCAATGCTCCTGTGTGCAACGGACGGCTTTACAATAGAAAACATCAATCTCGATTATAATCTTCTGCGCATCAATATGGACGGCATCCACATTCAGGGCCCGTCAAAGAACGGCTCCGTCAGGAACATCAGAGGCACCACCAACGATGACCTTGTGGCGCTCAATTGCGATGACACCTACGCCTGTGAAATTACACGCGGCAACATAGAAAACGTGCTGGTAGACGGGCTGTATTCCGAAAACGGCTACACGGGTGTCCGTCTGCTTTCAAGCGGCAGTCAGATGAAAAACATCAGCATCCGCAACGTGTTCGGAAGCTACCGATATTACGGGGTTTCGTTTACGCATCACAACATTCACCCCGGCGAGCCGGTGTGGTTCGACAACATTCTGCTTGACGGCATTTTTGTGTCTAAGCCCGAGCCCCTTGAGGACGAATTTGAAAGAGCGAATCCGATTATCTGGTTCGAGAGCGGAATACGCGCAGGCTGCGTCACAGTGCGGAATGTTTTCCGTACTCAGGGTGAGGAAAGTCCGGCGCCGACGGTAAAGCTTACGGGAGATATCAAAATAAATCGCCTGACGCTTAAAAACATCAATGAAAGCCTTATTAACAGAAGCTCGCACATGGAAATAGATGAATCCTGTATAAATGAATTTATTTTTTAGGAGGAGACGCTATGGCTCAAGACAAGAAGATTTCGGAAGGTCGGTTACTCTATGACCCTTTGTTTGACGCTGCTGAACAGGCTCTGAACAACCCGCAGGGCGTAAAAAACAACTCGTTTGCCAGAAAGCTGATTTTTGTTGTGGTTCTGGCTGTATGCATCGGAGTTTCGCTGTTTTTGAGCTTTAACTCACTGACGAAGGATAAGTATCAGTTCGAGAATACAGATGCGGGGTATATTTTCAGTGAGTTTAACGGCGGCAAGACCGATGTTTGCCTTAACATCGAATATGTTACGGACAAGGACGGCGTTGTGCAGGGCAACACCCCGGTTACGGCGGTCAGAACATTTGCGGTTTGCTGTAATGAGTATCTGGAATACATCTATATCGGCAAGGACATAACCGCGATTGATTTTACCTCATTTTATACCTGTACCGCTCTCAGGGCTGTGTACGTTTCGCCCGAGAACGAGCACTATGCCTCACGCGACGGCGTGCTGTACAAGAAAGAAAACGGCACACTCACCGAGCTTGTACTCTATCCCGTGAAAAACGGAAGCTACAGAACGGCTCAGTCGCTCGGGTTGTCTATGCCGGAGAATCCGGATGATATCTACGAGTACCGCGACACACTGGAAAAAAACAAGGATAGGCTTGAAAAGGCGTTTGACGCAGTCGGCAAAAGCTATGTTATTGAGCCTACGGTTACCGTAATCGGAGGGCTCTCATTCAGCGGCTGCTCCGACATAGAAAAGGTTACAATTCCCGACGGAGTCAAGGAAATCGGAACACTGGCGTTCCTCGGCTGTTCAAACCTCAATGAGCCGAATTTACCCGACGGACTTGAGCGTATAGGCTCCGATGCCTTCACAAAATGCGTCAGGCTCGGAAAGGTCTATATTCCGAAAAGCGTCAAGGAAATCGACCACAACGCATTTTGGATAATCAAAAACGGTGATGTCCCCGATGAGCAACAGCCGACAATAAGCTTTGAGCTTTCCGAGGAAAGTGCAAAGTCCGACATAAAGTTCGGAACAAGCTGGCATCAAAAAAATGTTGCCGTGCTTTACGGACAAACGCGTGAGGAGGCGGCGAAATGAGTAAAATTTCTGCTTTTGCAAAGGAAATCAAGACCCATTGGAAAACGCCCGACACTCAAAACGGAAAATTCGTGCCTTATAAAGAATATTTGAGCGTTGCATTTGCAACCGGCATGAACTATGCGGCTCAAAGTCCGCTCGGATTTATCGGCTTCGGAGCCGGCTGCTACCTGATAATGTACCACTACAACCTGCCGTATCTGGTGTTTTCGATTATCGGTCTTATCGGCTTACCGCTTTCCTATCTGTGGTCGACGCTTTCGTGGATGATAACGGATAACCTCGGCTTTTTGCCGAAAAAAACCGAAAAGAAGTTTTATATCTTCTATGGCTTTGCGATTGCGCTCGGTCTTGGATTGATTCTCGCGGATGTTTCCAAGCTCTTCAATCAAAACGGATGGCTTGTCACCTCGCTCAACAGCATGACAGGTATAAACGCAACCTCATTTTTCAAAATTATCGGTATTCAGCTTTTTGTCAATGCGTTTTCGAGCGCAAGAGGCATTTTCTGGCGCAAGAAGCTTGTGCCGAAATACGGCAGATACAAATATTCGCTTTACAGCGACATAGTTCAAAAAAGCATTATGGTAGTGCTTATCGGCTGGCTTCCCGTTTACAACATAGCCGAGGTCGAAAAGCGCGTGTGGGTTGCATATCTTCTGTTTTCAATCTTCAGCATGTACGACTTCTCAAACAAAGCGGAGTGGTGCTCCGACAGAATCAGTCCCAACTCGCAGGAGAGAATTACGATTCGTGTATATCCCGTAAAGCTCAGCCATCTGCTCAACTCCGTGCTTGCCGCTGTTATCCCGATGCTCGGCAAGTTCGATGACATCAACTTTTACCGCTTTGTAATCCCCGGTGTATTCATCCCGTGTGCGATAATCACAATGGTCTCCATCCGGGGTGTTAAGGAGCGTATCCCTCAACCGCCGATTGAAAAAAAGCAGAATATTCCGTTCTGGTACGGTGCGCTTGAGGTCATGCGCAATAAATTCCAGTGGCTCAACTGCCTTGCAAACGCGCTTGATACGCTCGGCAACGGCATGATTGATATGACCGCGATTATTGTTCTGTACACAATGCGCCTGAGCGGCTGGCAATACAGCCTTTTGATGACGCTTTGGGCGTTCAGAAGTACGATTCCGACATTCCTCGCGCCGTATTTTGTAAAGAGGTTCTCTTACAGAACACTGCGAATTTACAGGCAGTTTTTACACATAATCGCCGAAGCGATAACAATTGCACTGCTGACGGTTACGGGCGACCGCATTTATATTGCGGGAATACTGCTCTTTGCTGTTTCGTGGATAAAGGATTTTATAGGTTGGCCGGTCAATGTTGCCAGCAGTGATATGAACATACGCCTTGAGGATTACCAGATGTATCTTTCGGGAGAAAGGCTGCAGAGCTTCTCCGGAATATTCGGTTGGATAACGGCACCGCTCGGAACGGTTGTGGGGCTTATCATTCCGCTTATTATGCTCAAAAACGGCTTCAACTCAAACTGGGAGGTGTTTTACCTCGACTCGATGCGCTTCAATATTCTGGCAATTCCGATTATATTCGACCTGGTAGGGCACATTCTCATAATCATACCGTATATCTTTTGGGACTATAACAAAAAACAGCATGAGTATGTTATTGACGTGCTCAAGCAGCGTGCCGCGCTTGCCGAGGAGGGCATATTCCCCGATGAATATGATGGCTCACTCGATTTTGTAAAGCCCAAGAAGACCTCGGTTGCCATACCGACGGATATCGACGCAATGTACCGCGACTGTCTTGCGCAGACGGAACCGAGCCCGCAAATCCAATAAAAATTATTACAAAGCACCGTCCGGTCTTGTTTTCAAGCCGGACGATGCTTTTAGTTTATAAGGAATGTCGTCAATGTATTGCGGTTAGCAGCCTTTAAAATACCATGTCGGCACGGGATTTTTCATATTATCGTACCATGACAGCACTTCATTTGCCTGATTCAGCATTGTGTCGATTTCTTTTTGTCATACTGTTCCGGCGGCGAAATACGTAGCAGATATTTTGTGCCGTCGGCGGTTGTAACGCAGTATTTCTTGTCGTCCGACCAGCCTTTGGTGATTGGTTCCTTTGAGATGAAATCAGTCATGTTACGGTCTCCACGCCTTAACAAGCAAAAAGTTAGGCTTATGCAAATTCTTTTCCCAACGAGGGTCACGCTTGATTATTTCTTCGGACGGAGTCGGTTCAAGCATTTTTGTGATGACGAATCCGGAAGAAACAAGCGCGTTCACAATCTCCGAAAAGGTGCGGTGATATTTTTCGACACCGTCAACAAACCATGTTGTGGAACGCTTTCCGCTTCTTGTATATCGGTTAAATTGTAGTGCAGCACATTTCCGTTCTCGTCTTTTGACCAGTTTACGCCGGAGACAGGAGCTGTAGTGAGTGGATGCTCCTGTGAAAAAACGAAGTAGCCGTCATGATTCAGCAAATCATGTACTTCCTTTGCGAATTTGCCGAAATCCTCAATATAATGCAGGGCAAGCGAACTGAAAACAACATCATATTTGCCCTTGATAAACGATAAATCGCTCATATCACCGCGGATAAATTCAATGTCGGGGTGTTCGCTCACGGCGACACTCAGCATCTTTTCCGAAATGTCAATGCCTGTTACCCTTGATGCTCCCATTTTAAGAAATTCCGCACAGTTTTCACCGTAGCCGCAGCCGAGGTCAAGAACGGCGTTGTCTCTTAAATCGGGAGCGAGCGAAAAAAGTGCCGGCTTTTCTTCAAGATTGTTTGCACTGTCCGGGTTTTCGCGCAGCCTTTTGTAACCGTCAAAAAAGGCTTGGTTGTCGTAAATATTCTGTGATTTGCTCATGTTATAATCCCTCATTTTCAACTGAATTCAAAGCTTAAACCGTTCTTTTATCTGCATTGCAACAACATCCGGCGCAAGGCTTGTGTTGTCGATTTTGATGTAGTTTTCAAACGGTATCTCTCCGTCAAGGCTTTCGCAGCGGAATCTTTTATCATCGTTAATCAGCAGCTTGTTTGAAAAGTCAATATCACGCTTCGACGCTTTGTTTTTAAGACGGTTTTCGCTTGCATTTCTTTCTAAGCGTACATTCTGCGGAGCGACAAGCTCTGCATAGTAAAATTGTGTGTTAAAAGGCTCAAATATCTTTTTAACCTTCTCAAGCTGTTCCCAATCTTCTTTGCAGTCAAACGCCCACATAAACGTGAAAATCATTCCGTATTTATCGGTTTTTGCAAACTCCTCAAAAATTACCTGCCGTAAGCGGTTGATTGCCGCCGTATTGTAATCGCCGAAGATTTCAATCACGGGTTCAATCGTCATATGATTGTGAAACAACCGCAAATCAGTTATTTTCATCAGTTCCTGTCCCACAGTCATCTTACCGACAGCGGCGTTGCCGAATAAAAAAAGCAGTTTCATGTGTTTTCTCCTTTTATGTACAGCTCCATACAGCTTTCATTTTTTACTCCTGTGTTCTCATAGCCCAAGGCGCTCCAGAACCGGGTTCCCGTTACCGGGTCGGGAGTGAGAACGAATACGGTTGCGCCGTGCTTTTGAAAAAACTCCTCGATGTGTTTATTCATAGCCGTTCCCAAGCCGTTTCGCCGATACTCCTCGGCAATACCGAATTCATATATGTAACCGAAATCGCCCGGAATGCCGAGCTTCGCATAGTTGTTTCCGACTCCGTATTGAGCAAAGCCCTTTACGACTCCGTTATGATAGAGAACATCAAAACGGTATTTGGGAGTTTTCCGTGCAAAATTCAAGCGGTTTTTCAGACGTTTTTTGATTTTTCTTTTTTTCTCCGCGGGCTTCCCGGTGTTTTCAAGCGCACTTTTCCAATAAGCAATCCAAAGCGGCTCAAGTGTCTTAATGAGCCTTTTGTTATACGGATTGACGGAAAACATTTCCGTATCTGCTTTCAGCGCTTCAAAGGCAAGCAGAATGTCTTTTTCGTTCGAGCACTTACTGATGAATTTGTAATAAAGAAGCGGCAGCCCTCTTGCCTTGTTGAGCTGAGTGTCAGCAAAGCCCATCCTTTGCCAAAAGGCATACCCGGTAACAGGGTCGGCCTTGAGCAGCACAAGCGGCTCCCCGCAGTCAATTAACACCTTTTCCACATAGTTATACAGCAGCCTGCCGTAGCCTTTTCTCCGAAGTGACTGCACAATATAGAAGTCGCAAACTGCGCTGTACCTATAGGGAAAACGGTCGGTTTCGGATAGCACATAGGACGCATAACCGATTAGCTTTTTGCCCGAGTGCATAACAATATGCCTCTCCGACTCGGGGCGTTGCTCAGATTGCTCAAGCTTTTCAGAAAGCTTCTTTTTAAAAAAGCGTCTGCCGTACGGAGATTCCCCCTCATGCCTGAGCGAAGCTACGTAGAATTTTGCATATGAGGAAAACAGACCGTTGAAATCATTTGCGTTGTTTTCGGTCAAAGCAGTAAATTCGATGTTTTTCATAAAATACCTCTTTCAGAATAAAGAATCGCCTCTGACCGCAAAATCAGAGGCGACATTTTATCCGAAAAAAGTATTACACAGCGGACAAAACGGCACATGATTTTGAAGCGTTCATATTTCTTGTCATTTCGTCCACCTCGCTTTCGCAAATAATGTATTTAGTTTACCAAGTTTTCGGAACAATGTCAATGCCTTTCTTTTCACCCTCCGGATGGGAAAACCCAGGCGAATTACACCTTTAAAAGGCGCGCGGAAAAGCCGGTTGTTACCACCTTGCTATTTTTGAGAGCTTTATTCCGAACAGGCGCATTGCACCGGATACCGCGTGACGCATGAATTTCGGCACACCGGCGGAAACGGCGGCGTTTGCAACGAATTCCGGGGTAAATCTTTCATCGAGATTCGTCGGGACGCTGTCCGAGGTTTCAAGAAACCACTCAAGCATCGCTTTTTCCATCTTTTCGATTTGCCCGGAGTATTCGCCGTTTCCGAAAAGATTTACGCTTTCGCCCTTTGAAAGGTCATAGAATTCATCCGTCTCGTAAAGGCGCTTTACATATTTGTATTTTTCGTTTCTTATCATTACCGCCTTTGTGTGGGTGCCGTCCTCTCTGCTCTGCAAAAGCATCCGCGGCGAATACAGACCCTTCGGCGAAAATCGTTTTTCATCGTACTCCATGCAGTGCTTTTCGCCGATAAGTCTGCCGCCCTCGCAAAAAACATATTCGCGGTGCGGCAACGCCTTGTCCTTCATCGCGGACACAAGACTTTTGCCGAACTGCACACGCTCATTTTTTATTCCGGCAAGCTCAAGGCAGGTGGCGCCGAGGTCCGTAAGCTCGGCAAGCTGAGTGTGAACGCCCTTGTCAATTTCAACAGAGCCCTGCGGCTTGATGATAAGCGGTACATTTGTCAGGCAGTCGGGAAAGCAGTTCTGGCTTTTCTCGACAAGGCCGTAATCGGTTGTATAGTCGCCGTGGTCGGAAAGAACGATAACAATTGTGTTGTCATATATGCCCTCGTCCTTGAGCGACTGAACAAGTCTGCCCAGCTGTGAGTCTGCCTTTGCGCACATCGCGAGGTAAACCGCGCGGATTTCCCGGAGTCTTTCCTCGCTCCAGCCGGAAACCCGCAGACCTTCAAGCAGACCTGCTTCCATTTTCGGTTTGCCGTCGGTTTCCTTAATATTCGGTATGCGCTGCTGAAGCTTGGTTTTATCAATCAGGTCGTAGAATTCCTTTTCAATCTGATATTCCGGATGCGGCAGATTGATTGCCACGAACATGAAAAACGGCTTATCCTTCTTTCGGTGCTTTATGGAGTGTATTGCGCCGTTGACCGTAAAATCGTCAAAGTTAAAAACCTTGCCGTCCTCTCGCTTTGAGGGGAGAATGCCGTTCATGAAGGAATAATATTGGTCACCGCTTTCATCGCCGCGGTCCGCCTTGGGAAGATAAGCCCTTTGTCCGCGGTAGCGCCGGCTGACAATGAACTCGTCCACGCAGCTGCGGTTCAGTCCGGAATCCTGCCCCGCAAGCAAATCTCCGCGGGTGGAGCTTACGGTATGATAGCCGGCTGCCTTCATGTCGAGAAAAAGGTTAGGCTCACCACGCCGCAGCAGATGCGCCATCGTTCTGTGACCGTTGGTGTGAGGATAAAGTCCGGTCATAAATGAGCAGCGCGACGGAACACACACGGGATTCTGGCAAAATGCGTTTTCAAATGCAGCGCCCTCTGCCGCGAGCGCATCAAAATTGGGTGTGTGCGCGGCGGCGTTACCGAAGCAGCCCAGGCTGTCGGTACGCATCTGGTCGGGGTTGAAAATGAGAATATTCGGTTTGTCAGTCATATTTTCACGCCCTTTCTTTTTGCCTTTTCTTCCATCCGCCGAAGCAGCTCCGCTTCGTCCTTGAGCCGTTTTTCCTCTTTTACTGCCGCCTTTTCCCTTTGTTTTTCGGCTTTTTCAATATAGTCTCCGAGCAGCTTGTCAAAATCCAAATCCGGATTTCTTCCGCACTTCTTTTTAAGCTCCTGCGTGAAGTCCTCCAACGCCTTGGCATCAAGCTCCTGCTGAACAAGACGCGCCCTTTCCTCAGGCTCAATCCATTCCTCACCGCGCGCCTTGCAGGAATCAATCTGTCTTTGGCGGATGACCTTCTGCATCATCGGCAGCTTGATTTCAACATCGAGGAAGCGCAGAAGCACAGCAAGACCTAAATGGATAAACACATTTATGCCCACAAACGCCCATACGATTGCCCGGAGCACCGACTGCGGCTGTACGGTTACGCAGGCGCCGAGCGCGTCAAACGAGGGTTGAATGTATCCGCGGATAAGCAGGTTGAAAATGCCTATGCTCAAGCCGACCGCAATGGTGTTCATTGAGTTTATAACGCTTGTTGCCACGCCGTCGCACCGGTAACCGCATTTGTATTCAATCTCATCAAACACACCTGCCATGAGCGCCGGAAAGACATATGCTGCCGGAACTATTCCCATGTTCATAATAAACTGCCCGATTAAAACAATTGCCAGGTTAGACGGGTTGAGGAAGCATATAATGTCGCCTATTGTGCAAAGGATAAAGCCGGTTGCCGTGACGGCGGTTTTGCCGAAGCGCTTTGAAAGCGGCCAGACAAGAAAAATCCCGTTNNCCAAATCCCGATGCCCATAGGCAGACCGCCGATAACGTTGAGCAGCATCTGCGTTGTTCCGTCGGCATAGGTGCGGCCGAGCACCCAGTTGGCGTAGTAGGTTATTGCGTTTGAGCGAGTGAGCTGCCCCACCCAGTAAAAAAGCCAGAAGGCAACCAGAATCCACCAGTTTTTTGTTGAAATACACACCTTGATTTTTTCTCTGAACGTATGCTCATCCTTTTCCTGAATTTGCGTTCCGTCAAAGGTTACACGCTCCTTGGTGAAGTAATATTCAAGCAGCATTACGGGCAGCATCACAATTGCCGCGACGGTCATAAAGCTGACCCATGCGTCGATATTTCCTTTGATTTTCGGCAGCACAAGCGCCGGAAACAGCAGTGCGACAAGAATTCCGGTGATGGCAATGTTTGCGACGTTGTTAAAAACCGCAAGCTGGCTTCTCTGCATATCGTTGCGCGTTGAGAGCGGAACCATCATCATGTGAGTGATGTTATACATCGTGAAGGCGAAGCAGTAATAGAGATTATACGAGGCAATAATCCATATCACCTTGACTGTTGTGCTTGAGTGATAGGGCACAAAATACAGCAGGATTCCGCAAATTACAACCAGCGGTACCGAAAGCAGCAGCCACGGGCGCGCCTTGCCCTGTGCCGTGCGGGTTCTGTCGATAATTGCTCCCATAATAAGATTGGTTACAGCATCGAGAATTTTCGAGAGGATGGGAAAAACTACAAGAAACAGTCCGCCCCATACTCCGCTCATGCCAAGCTCATCGGTGTAAAACACATTCAGAAAGCCCTGTGCAAGCAGGGCATTGACAAGCAAAGCTCCCGCAGGACCCGCAAGATAGCCGAGCCATTTTTCCCTTCCGGTGATGTTCTGACTCTCGATTCTTGAGTTGAATACCGGCTTTTTCAGCATCGAATTAGCACTCATAATTATTCTCCCTGTTGACTTGTTGATATGTTTCAATTATACTGAAGCAAAGAAAGAAAAGCAACAGTCTGTTCGATAACGAACCGATTGTTATCGAACAAATCCGAATAAAACTGTCGGGAAAGGGCAAAAAAATGGATATCAGAGTTGTACGAACACAAAAAATGATTAGCGAAGCACTGTTGGAGCTGCTTGCAAAAATGCCGATTGAAAAAATAACTCCTACGGAGCTTTGCAGAAAGGCGACTATTAACCGCAATACATTTTACTCTCATTACAAAAACACCAACGAGGTTCTTGAGGAGATAGAAAATGATTTGCTGGCGAGTGTTGATGAGTCAATTAACGAGAGCCAAACGCCTGTTGAGGCTATAACCTCACTTTGCGAAATGATGCGGAGCAACAAAAGGCTTTGTACGGTTTTGTTTTCAAAGAACATGAACGGAAGAATAACGCAGAGAGTTTTTGCAATCGCCGACAAATTCAATATGACAAAGATGCAAAAAGAAACCAACAATCTGACTGAGAATTACAGGCAGATGCTCTCAAGCTACACAATCCGCGGCAGCGCCGCCGTGCTCGAGTGCTGGGTGCGCGGCGGAATGACAGAGGAGCCGAGGGACATAGCCGAGTTTATACATAAGGTATCAAAACACGGCACAAGCTTCGTTACACAGTAATGAGATTAGAACAAACCGGATGTAAAATAATACGGTTATATAACATTATTTTCGGCGTATGTGTTAATTGTGAAGGAAGGGCAAGTCGAAACACTTGCCCTTCCGCTTGTAAAATGTGCAGGATTGATGACAAAGTATAAAAATTTTTTTAGGGTCTTCACAAAATCGGTCAACGGATTTATACTGTTATTGACCGATACGGTTAACAAGTGAGGTGGTTCAATGAACGAGAGGTTCTTTTTGCTTTCACAGGAAAAACAGCAGGCTATAGTAAATGCCGGATATCAGGTTTTTTCGCAGAATTCCTATAAGAAAAGTCCTGTAAGTGAGATTGCAAGCGCCGCAGGAATAAGTAAAGCGTTGCTTTTCCATTATTTTAAGAACAAGAAGGAGCTTTATCTTTATCTTTGGAAGAAAAGCGCCGAGGTTACAGAAGAGTATCTTGAAAAGTACGGTTGTCATGACGAGAGCGATTTGTTTGAAATTATGCTTCGCGGACTGAAGGCAAAGGTGGCTATAATGAAGGAGTACCCGGACCTCAGTGCTTTCGTGATGAAATGCTTTTACGAAAAGGACGAAGAAGTGCGTACGGAAATTCGTGAGCTTGCCGAAAGCGTCAGCAACCAGAGCCTTAAATTGGCACTGGCAAAAATTGAACCGTCACAATTTGTTTCCGGGCTTGACATTCGTATGATGTATCGGGAGATGTACTGGACATCGGAGGGTTATCTTTGGGAAAAAACACAGAGCGGCAACACTGATGCAGACAGCATGGAACGTGATTTTACCGCACTCATAAACTTTTGGAAAAAGATATATTTAAGAAAAGAGGTATGACATGAACGTAATTGAAACGGTTAATCTTACAAAAAGCTACGGTAAGGCACGAGGAATTACTGAGATTAATCTGTCCGTACAGGAGGGCGAGTTTTTTGGATTCATCGGGCCTAACGGTGCCGGAAAAAGCACCACGATACGAACACTGCTCGGGCTGATTCAACCAACCTCCGGCAGAGCTTCTGTTCTCGGAAAGGATATAATTAAAGAGCACAAGGCTATCCTATCAGAAGTCGGCTATCTTCCGTCAGAGGCCGTTTTCTACACGGGTATGCGCGTAAGTGACATTCTGAAGCTGTCCGCAGACCTGTATAAAAAAGATTGTTCGGCTGAATCCGCACGGCTGTGCGAGCGCTTTCAGCTCGACACCTCTCGCCGTATAGAGGAGCTTTCGTTCGGGAACAGAAAAAAGGTCGGTATCATCTGTGCGCTTGAGCACCGGCCGAAGCTATTGATTCTCGATGAGCCGACAAGCGGACTTGACCCGCTTATGCAACGGGAGTTTTTCTCGGTTTTGCGTGAGCGAAGCGCAGAGGGTACAACAGTGTTTCTTTCATCACATATTTTATCTGAAATTCAACACAACTGTACACGTGCCGCAATTATCCGCGAGGGCAAACTGGTTACCTGTGACCGTGTGGAAAATCTTTCAAAAACCAATGCGAAGCGTGTTACTGTTCACGGGGATTTTAAGGCGAACGGTCTTTCGGGCGTTCGCGACATGCAAATGTCGGACGGAAACATCAGCTTTCTGTACAGCGGAGATATAAATGAGCTGCTTACGCGCCTTACCGCCTCACACATCAATGACCTTTCAATTGCAGAGCCGGACCTTGAAGAAATCTTTATGCATTATTATACCGACGGAGGTGAAACAAAATGACAATTATCAAACACGAGCTCAGGCAGGGAAAAAAATCCTTTCTGATATGGACTGCATCAATTGCATTTTTTATTGTGATTTGCGTTTTTATGTTTCCCGAAATGAAGGGCGAAATGGATGCTGTCAGTGATATGTTCTCCTCCATGGGTTCATTTACAGCGGCATTCGGAATGGATAGGCTGAACTTCGGTACATTTATTGGCTTTTATGCCATTGAATGCGGCAATATTCTCGGTCTCGGCGGAGCATTCTTTGCCGCTCTTATCGCAATCGGCGCACTTGCCAAGGAGGAAAAAGACCATACCGCAGAATTCCTTCTCTCGCATCCCGTAAGCCGTGTGCGGGTTATCAGCGAAAAGCTTGCCGCAGTCATGATTGAAATTGTTTTGATGAATGTTATTGTGTATCTTTTGACAATTGCTTCGGTTGCCGCCATCGGTGAAGAAATTCCTTGGAAAGAGATGGGGCTTCTTCACTTATCCTACCTTTTAATGCAGATTGAGCTTGCCGGTATCTGCTTCGGTGCTTCGGCATTTCTTACGCGCGGAAGCCTCGGAATCGGTCTGGGTCTTGCAACGATGATGTATTTCCTTAACATCATCGGCAACATAACGGACAGTGCAAAATTTCTCAAATATATCACGCCGTTCGGGTACACAGAGGGAGCCGACATAGTATCGGAAGGTAAGCTGGATGCGTTGCTGATACTTCTCGGAATGGTATACATGGCAGTTGGCATAGCACTTTCATATTTGCGATATATCAAGAAGGACATAAAATAAAAGCATGTACAGCTTTAAAGCTTACGGAGTAGATGTTTAATTTGCAATTTTGTACATCTCTGTAAATTATTAACTTGAGGAGGTTTTATAATGAGCAGAACAATGAAAATTTTCGGCGTATTGCTGTGCGCGGTTATACTTCTGACTGCGCTCCCGGCAAATGCCGCAGCGGGAGGAACGGATATGAACAATTTCATTTTCCCGGTTGAGGATTACGGCATTGATATGTCGGTTACGAAAAAAACCGAAGAAATCAACCTCAGGGACCCCTTTGTGGTGGTTTACGGCAAAACCTATTTTATGTACGGCACAGGGGCTGCTCGGGGACGCGGCTACGGCTGCTATGTGAGCCGCGACCTTGAAAACTGGGCTGGTCCCGTAAATGTCTTTACGGCTCCGGAGGGCTTTGAGGGTACGGATTGCTTCTGGGCGCCGGAATGTCATTACTATAACGGCTCATTTTATTTGTTTGCAACCTATTATTCCGAGACAACGAAGCACAGGGGAGTGGCGATATTCAAAGCCGACACCCCTCTCGGTCCGTTTGTGCAGATATCCGACGGCCATGCTACAAGCAGCGAATGGGACGCTATTGACGGCACACTGTATGTTGACGAGGCGGGGCAGCCGTGGATGGTGTTTGTGCACGAGTGGACGAGTATGCCGGGCGGTATAGGCGATTTCAGCGCAGCCAAGCTCAGCGGGGATTTGTCACATTTTATAAGCGAGCCGATATCGCTTTTCAAGGCGGATGCGCCGGCATGGACAACAAACGGCGTAACAGACGGATGCTTTTTATATAAGAGCTCCGGCGGCAAGCTGTTGATGCTGTGGTCGGGTTATGATAAATCCGGCTATTGTGTGGCTGTTGCGCAGTCGTCGGACGGCACGGTCGGCGGTGAATGGACGCAACAGAAGCGTATTTACACAAATGAAAAGCCGTTTGAGCTTGACGGCGGACATCCTATGATATTTACGGCTCTTGACGGCAAGCGGTATATGTCAATTCATTCGCCCAACGGCAGGTCGGATACCGATTATGAAAAGCCGGCATTTTACGAGATAGTCGATACGGGCGACGGGCTTGCTTTGCAGGATACTCTTGATTACAGGCAGTCGCAGAAGAACACGTTCGTCAACTCGCTTTTGATGTTTTTCGAGCTTGTGTCCGCGGTATTTTCCGCGCTTCACTCCTTTGGTATAGGCAGAGCGTAGCCGTTAATCGGCATAAAGAAATCCCCATAGTGCATTTTTGCTCTATGGGGATTATTTGTATCATACCCGCGTTTTTTAAGCGTGCCCGTTGAGAAACAGCTCAAGTATAGCCGCATCAATCGCGTCTATTGCTCCGTCGGAGTTGAGGTCTGCTCTGTACATAGCATCGGTGTCCTCCGTGTCAATTCCGCCCTCCTGCGGAGAAAAGCCTACGCCGGTTTTCATGATTGTGTCAAGCTCAAACAAATCTGTTTCGAGAAGGAATTTTTCCGTTCCGGAAGCCCCGAAGGTCAGAACCCGGTACAGCTCAGCGCTTGTAAGCATGGGCGAGGAGCCTTCAGACCTCAAATTCGTTTGACCCCACACAAGAACGGTTTTGTCCGTCTGCGCATCTTGAAGCAGACACGCGACCTCGCCGGAATTGAACTTGTCGGCGGTCATCGCCGTTGTGCCGTCGATTCCGTCGTCCGATGTGCCGAGGTAGTAGCAGTCGGTAAAGGTGCTTCTATTGCTGGACCCAAATGCGTTGCTCACACTGCCGCCGTTTATACTGCCGGTGCTATAGCATGTACTTACCGTAGCAAATTCACTTTCTCCGCACACGCCGCCGACGTTATCCGTTCCGCTTATACTACCCGTGTTATAACAATTCATTATGGTTTCGCTGTTAATTCCGCACACGCCGCCGGCGTTAACCGCTCCGCTTATATTGCCCGTGTTATAACAATACATTATTTTGCCGATTGAATTATAGCCGCATACGCCGCCCGCGCCGTTTACCCTTGCGATGACTGTACCCGAATTGCAACAGTCGATAATAAGCGGTCGCTCCCCCTCATAATCGATATTGGCATAACCGCACAATCCGCCGATAAAATACTCGCCGCTTATCACGCCGGTGTTGCTGCAATCTCTAATTGTACCCGAACAGAGCTCTCCGCATACGCCGCCGATATTGTTGGCGCCTGTGACTATAGCTGAATTAAGGCAGTTTTCTATCACGCCATTTGTGTTTTCTCCGCAAATTCCGCCGATGCACCACCTGCCGCAGATAAAGCCGTTTGTAACATCGAGATTTGTTATTGTGCCGGAGAATTCTCCGAACAGACCGACGTAGTCGGACGAGCTGTTTATATATATACCGCTGACGGTTTTGCCGTTGCCGTCGAATACACCGGCATACTGATAGGTAGATGTGCCTATCGGTGTCCACTCCCGCAGTGTGCCGCCGTAGGAGGGCGTAAGAGGATTACCGTCCGCGTCATACCATGCTCCGGCGGTGCTTGCGGTTGTGTCTAACGCTTCGTTTGTGCCGCTTGCGTCACCTGCAATACCCGTGCCGAGGTAGGCGGTATGACCTTCGGTATCGACGACACGTACAAGTCCCGTATCGGGGTCGAAGGTAAAGGTTTCGTCGTTGAGCGCGATATCGGCGGTCAGGACGGCTCTGATAAAATTGTCCCCACCGTTGACCTGCGCGGCGAACCAGTAGAGGTTTCCGGCGTTGGTGATGGCGTAGTAGTAATTATACACAGACCAGTTTGACGAGGTAAAGCCGAAGTTGGCATAATTTTCGCTGCTTATCTGCACTGCGGGCTGATACTGCCCGATCGCGTCCTGCGTGTTTGTATAGTCCGCCGTAGAGGAGGCGAAGCCGTTTGCGTCGTATACATAGCCTTCGTAAACCGTGCCGTGCGTGCTGTCGAGGGTAGGATAAGTGTCAACATCGTCGCCCGAAAGCGTCTGATACCACACGGGCTGAGTGAGCTGATTGCCGTCAGAGTCCCGATTGAGAAGATACGCGACCTCGCCGGAGGTAAAGGCGGCGAGCTCTTTGGGGTCGCCGAAACTGTTACTATTTGTACAGGAGGAGTCAAGGTAGTAGCAGTTTGTCACTGCTCCGCTGCTTCCGGCAATGCCGCCGGGCGCGCCACCGCTGCTGCTTACTCCACCGACATTATAGCAGCTTGTGATACTTCCACTACTATTAGCTCCGGCAATACCGCCGGCATTACCTCCGCCAGTGACCGTGCCGGCGTTGTAGCAGTTTGTTATTGCGCCGGAAACATTAATTCCGGCAATGCCGCCGACTGCTTCGTTGCCCGTAACGATGCACGTGTTATAGCAGTTTATTATTATTGAGCCTTCTAAATTATTTCCAGCGATACCGCCGACCGCGTCGCTACCCGTGACAATACACGTGTTATAGCACCGCTCTACCGTGCCGTATTTTTTGCCGACAATGCCGCCGATGTTGCTCCCTCCGCGGATATAGCCGCCTATGACACCGAGGTTTTTGATTTTTCCGTTTGTGCCGATAACGCCGAAAAGCCCTTGATATTCCGTGGAAATGTTTATGTATATTCCGCTTACGGTGTGACCGTCGCCGTCGAACGTGCCGATGTATTCTCTGTTATTCGTTCCTATCGGCGTCCATATTCTGAGATTTTGGGGCGTGATGCTTTCGCCGTTGAAAAGCGGATTTCCATTATAGATGGCAGAGAACGTGATTCCGGGGTTGAGCGTGATATCGGCAGTCAGAACGGCGTTAAAACCTGTGTTACCGTCGTTTACCTGCGTGGCGAACCAGTAGAGCTGTCCGGCGTTGGTTATCGCGTAGTAATTCTCATACGCAGACCAGTTATCCGCCGTGAAGCCGTAATCTGAATAGTTTTCGCTTGTTATCCTCGTCGCGGGCTGATACTCTTCGATCGCGCCCTGCATGTTGGTATAGCCCTCTGTGCCGAAGCCGTTTGCGTCGTATGTATAGCATTCGTAAACCGTGCCGTGGGTGCTGTCGAGAGTCGGGTAAGCGTCTTTATCGTTGCCGGTGAGCGTCTGATACCACACGAGCGTTCCCTCGCTTGTACTGCCGTTGAGCAGCCACGTCACCTCGCCGGAGGAGAACTGCAAGGCGGTTTTTGATATTTCGCCGAAGTTCTGATAGATTCCCGGAACAGAGGTATCGAGGTAGTAGCAGTTTTCAAGCGTTCCTGAACCGCCTCCGATAATGCCGCCGAAAGTGTTATTATTACCGCTCATTATCACTCCGCCGACATTATAGCAGCTTGTGATTCTTCCGTTACTAATAGATCCGGCAATACCGCCGACAATCATATCGCCCGTGACCGTGCCCGCGTTGTAGCAATTCGTTATATCGCCCAGATTTTCTCCGGCAATGCCGCCGACATATTCTCTGCCCGTGACGATGCACGTGTTATAGCACCGCTCAACCGTGCCGCGGTTTACGCCGACAATGCCGCCGATGAAGCCCGAACCGCGGATATAGCCGCTCGTGACGCCGAGGTTTTTGATTTTTCCGTTTGTGTCGGTAACGCCGAAAAGTCCTTGTTCGGTGCCAACGGTATTGATGTATATTCCGCTTACGGTATGACCGTTACCGTCGAATATTCCGACATAATTACCAGAAGCTGTTCCTATCGGCGTCCACATGCGTACCGTCTCGCCGTTTGCGGGGGTGTACGTGCCGTCAGAAGCAAAAGAACCGGGGTTAAGCGTGATGTCGGCAGTCAGAACGGCATCATGAGTGTTTTTTCTGTACTGTGCGAACCAATAGAGGTTTCCGGCGTTGGTGATGGCGTAATAGCCGACATAATCGCTTGTCAGGCTGAACGATGCGTAGTTATCGTTTGTTATCAGAGTTGCGGGTTGATATGGTTCGGTCGTTCCCTGCGTGTTGGAGTAGCCCTCCGTACCGAAGCCGTTTGCGTCGTATGTATAGCCTCTGTAAACCGTGCCGTGCGTGCTATTGAGGGTCGGGTAAGCGTCCTTATCGTCGCCCGAAAGATTCTGATACCAGACGGTCTTTGGGAGCAGACCGCCGTAATTGTCCCGGGTGAGAAGATACGTCACCTCGCCGGAGGAGAACTGCAAAGCGGTCTTATTCGCTACATTGGTAAATTGTGCGTTACCTTCGTTTCTTCCGACAGCTTTTCGGGCGCTGCCGGAAAGATAATAACAGTTATTAATTGTACCTGTCAGACCTGTTCCTCCGTCAACTGCGTTAGTACCTGCTATAAAGCCGGTGTTACTACCGTTTACGCTGCCGGTGTTAAAACAGTAGCTTACAGTGGCACCGTAATTGTTATACCCGACAATACCGCCGTCACCGACTACAATGCCTGTGTTATAACAGTTGTTTACATTGGCACCGCTGTTGTTATACCCGACAATACCGCCGCTGTAACCGCCTGTGCCTAAAATTGTGCCCGTGTTATAACAATACTGTACCTTTGCGCCGCCTGCGTTATACCCGACAACACCGCCTATGTAATTCCTTGTACCGATGACGATACATGTGTTATAACAGTTTGTCACTGTGCCGTTTAATAAACGTCCGACAACGCCGCCGGTATTTTTAGTTCCGCGGACATAGCCGCCTGTGACACCGAGGTTTTTGACAATCTCGCCTTCGCCGGCAACAGCACCGAACAAGCCTGTATCATACATAAAGTCATTATTTATGTAAAGTCCGCTGACCGTGTGTCCCCGACCGTCGAAGAAACCATTGAATTCATTGTTATCATTCCCTATCCGTGTCCACTCCCGCAGTGTGCCGCCGTAGGAGGGCGTAAGAGGATTACCGCTTGCGTCATACCACGCTCCGGCGGTGCTTGCGGTTGTGTCGAATTTATCGTTTGTACCGCTTGTGTCGCCCACAATCCCCGTGCCGAGGTAGGCGGTATGACCTTCGGTATCGGCGACACGCACAAGCCCTGTGTCGGGGTCGAGGGTAAAGGTTTCGTCGTTGAGCGTGATATTCGCCGTCAGCACGGCGTTATAGCTTACGTTGCCCGCGTTGACCTGTGCCGCGAACCAGTAGAGGTTTCCGGCGTTGGTTATCGCGTAGTAATTCTCATATGCAGACCAGTTATCCGCCGTGAAGCCGTAATCTGAATAGTTTTCGCTGTTTATCTGCACAGCGGGCTGATACTCTTCGGTCGCGCCCTGCATGTTGGTATAGCCTTCCGTGCCGAAACCGTTTGCGTCATACATATAGCCTTCGTAAACCGTGCCGTGTGTGCTGTCGAGAGTCGGGTAAGCGTCCTTATTATCGCCCGAAAGCGTCTGATACCAGACGGACGGGGTGAGCTGATTGCCGTCAGAGTCCCGATTGAGAAGATACGCGACCTCGCCGGAGGAGAACTGCAAGTCGGTTTTGAAGGTCGTGCCTGTCAATTCGTCTGTCTCCGCCGTGCCGAGGTAGTAGCAGTTTGTGATTGTGCCTTCGGCGTTATTACCGCACACGCCGCCGACGCTTGAGTCGCCGCTGACAGCGCCTGTATTGCAGCTGTTTTCAATTATGCTATTGGAATTTTCTCCGCAAACACCGCCCACCTTCGTTGATGCTTTGCTCAGGCTGACGCCGACCACCGCGCCGCTGTTACAGCAGCCGGTAATCACAGAGGGCTCTCCATCATGATTAATGACGATGCCACCGCAAATACCGCCGACTTGTTCTTCGCCGCGAACTTCAGCGGTATTACCGCATTTCTCTACTATACCTTCTGTTATATCTCCAATAACCGAACCGCACACGCCGCCGATTTTTGTTTCACCGCTGACCACGCCCGTGTTATAACAGCTTGTGATCCTTTTTTCTCTGAGCAAACCGCACACGCCGCCGACATAACTACCGCCGCTGACCGTGCCGGTATTGTAGCAGCTGTCAAGTACAGTCATTTGGACATTACTAACACTTTCTTTCAAACCGCACACACCGCCGACATTTAGACTGCCGATGACTGTGGCGGTATTGTAACAGCTTTCAATGATTCCTGTTCGATCAATTACTGCGCATATACCGCCGACATAGCTATTCCCGCAGACAAAGCCGCCGGATACTCCCAGCTTTCTTACCGTACCGGATACATATCCAAACAGACCTACGTCGCTTGACGCGGTTGAATTGATATAGATACCGCCTACGGTTTTGTTGTTGCCGTCGAATACACCGACATACTGATAGGTAGCTGTGCCTATCGGCGTCCATTCCCGAAGCGCACCGGAGTAATCGGTATCCCACGCACCGGCGGTCGTTGAGTTTATACCCGTGCCGAGGTAAGCCGTATGATTTTCGGTGTCGGCGACACGCACAAGCCCTGTGTCGGGGTCAAAGGTAAAGGTTTCGTTGTTGAGCGCGATATTCTTTGTCAGCACGGCGTTATAGCCTGTGTTGCCCGTGTTGACCTGCTCGGCGAACCAATAGAGGTTTCCGGTGTTGGTTATCGCGTAATAGCCGTTATACGCAGACCAGTTATCCGCCGTGAAGCCGTAAGTTGTATAATTCGAGCCGTCTATCTGCACGGCAGGCTGATAGTTTCCGGAAACCGAGGTGTTTGTATTGGAGTAGCCGGAGCCGATAAAGCCGTCACTGTCAAATTTTGTGACACTGTAAACCGTGCCGTGCGTGCTGTCGAGGGTAGGATATGTGTCTTTATCGCCGCCGGTGAGCGTCTGATACCAGACGGGCGTGGTGAGCGGATATCCGTTATCGTCACAGTTGAGACGATACGCGACCGCGCCGGAGGAGAACTCCGAGGAGGTTTTCGGTGTGCCGACACTGTTTCCGCCTGTGCAGGAGGTATCAAGGTAGTAGCAGTTTGTGACAGTTCCGTTGTTGCTTCCGATGACACCACCGACACTGTCGCTGCCGCTCACTGCGCCCGTGTTATAGCAGTTTGTTACTGTGTCGCTGTTTTGTCCGCACACGCCGCCGACACTGGTCATACCGCTGACCGAGCCTGTGTTATAGCAGTTTGTTACCGTTCTTTCGTTTCTGCCGCACACGCCGCCTATTGCCTCATATGTACCTTTAACAGTAACGGCGTTTTCGCAGTTGATTATCGAGCCATCTAAATTATATCCGCATATGCCGCCGATTCTGCCAACGCCGGAAATATAGCCGTTTATAACGCCGAGATTTTTGATTGTGCCGGAGTTTACGCCGAACATACCGATTTGGGCTGACTCGCCGTTTATGTATATGCCGCTTACGGTATGACCGTTACCGTCGAAGATGCCTGTGAAACTGTGTGCCTCAGTTCCTATCGGTGTCCATGTGCGTACCGTCTCGCCCTTTGCGGGGGTATAAACGCCGCTTGCGTTGAACATACCGGGGTTGAGGACAATATCCGCGGTCAGCACGGCGTAGTAGGTTTCGCTATTGTTGTTATTCATCGCCGCGAACCAGTAGAGGTTTCCGGCGTTGGCGATATCGTAAGCCCGGTCAAAACCGTCCTTTTCGCCGTCGCCGTTTATATCATACTCTCGTGTCTCTGTCGCGGGCTGATAGCCGCCGCAATCCTTGCAGATGCCGTTTTCGTAGTTATGCTCGTCGTATGTTTGCGCGAAGCTGTTTGAGAAAAAATATACAGGAGGTTCTTTTGATAAACCGCCGCAGGTTCTGCTTTCATTGCGGTAGACCGTTTCGCCCGAAAATGCCGGGAAACCCGTGCCGCAGGTCTGGTACCACACGAGCGGGTTGACCTGACTTTCTCCGCCGTTTAATAGCCACGCAACCTCGCCGGAGGAGAACTCCGAGGAGGTTTTCGGTGTGCCGACACTGTTTCCGCCTGTGCAGGAGGTATCAAGGTAGTAGCAGTTTGTGACAGTTCCGTTGTTGCTTCCGATGACACCACCGACACTGTCGCTGCCGCTCACTGCGCCCGTGTTATA
>LFRM01161619.1_pt1 | contig 44256 bp, 38 predicted proteins | sample 618341 | NCBI WGS metagenome assembly LFRM01 (sample SAMN03654438, study PRJNA283298) | anaerobic digester metagenome | isolation source: pool of bioreactors CSTR01a, CSTR02a, and CSTR03a thermophilic anaerobic... | place: Denmark: Kgs. Lyngby | collected 2014-05-21 | reverse complement strand
TTTATTTACAAGCTTTTCAGCTCTTTATTCTTCAACCCTTGACATCAATGTCACGCACTCAACGTGCCCCGTGCGCGGAAACATATCAAACGGCATCACCGTGCCATATGCATAGCCACGCTGCGCGAAAAGCGCCATGTCGCGTGCAAGTGTGTCGGGGTTGCACGAGATATATACCACACGCCCCACGCCCGCATCGGCCAGCGCATCGATCAGCCCGCCGGCAAGCCCCTTGCGAGGCGGGTCGACTATTACCGCGTCAGCCGTGCGCACAGCCTCGGGAAGCTCGAAACCGTCACCTATCTCGGCGCAGATAAATTCCGCATCGGTTAACCCGTTCACCCGAGCATTGTATGCAGCGTTTTCGACTGCCTCGGGCGTCACCTCTATCCCCGTCAGCTTCACACCAGGGCGCATGGATGCTGCGCAAATTCCTATTGTGCCCGCACCACAATAGAGGTCTGCAAGCCTAAATGTCTCGCCGCCAGCCGCAGCTTCAAATGTAAGCTCGGCCGCACATCTGTAAAGCAGCTCCGCGCAGCCGCGGTTAACCTGATAAAACGTCTGGGCCGCAATCCTGAACCGGCAACCGCAAAGCGTGTCCTCGATGTATTCCCTGCCCCAAAGCAGCCGCCAGCGCCTCCCAAGTATCACATTTGTGTCGTCCGGGTTGACATTCTGCATGATGCTCACAACCGAGGGAAATCTCTCCGTCAACGCAGACGCAAACTCGTCCGATTTCGGGAAAGCCTCCGATCGCGTCACAACACATGCCATAATTTCGCCCGTACCCTCGCCGCAGCGCAAATATATATGCCGCGCTGGGATACGGTACTTTTTCAGCCACTCCGCAATAAACGGCGCAATGCCTTGAAGCGGTTTTGCCTCCAGCCCGCAATCGGCAACACCAGAAATTTCGTGTGTGTGCCGGCGATAATATCCTATTTCCCAATTCTCTCCGACCGGATACTGCACCTTATTTCGCCAGCCCCACATGCGACCGTCACTTGTAACCGGCGCAACATTGACATCCAGCCTGTGTTTTCGCATTGCGCCCTCAACATAGCGCCGCTTCAGCTCAAGCTCGCGCTCGTATGTGACCAAATCGTATACACAGCCGCCGCATTTGCGGGATGCCGGACATTCCGGCTGGATGCGAAACGGCGACGGCTCGATTATCTCCTCGATGCGTGCCACCATGTAGTCGCGCGCCGTTTTTATTATCTTAATTTTCGCAGTGTCCCCTTCTACTGCTCTTCCAACAAAAGTTACAATGCCGTCAACGCGGCAAACTCCGTACCCCAAATTATTTAAGTCGGTAATATTTGCTGTGAAAATTTTATTTTTATAGTTTTTTATGCTCATCTTCAATCAAATTATCAGTAGAAATTCATTGGGGGCTTTTTGCCCCCTGCATGTTTAAACGTTGAATCTGAACAGTGTGACGTCTCCGTCGCACATTACATATTCCTTGCCTTCGCTGCGTACCAGGCCTTTTTCTTTCGCAGCGGTAATAGAGCCGCAGGCGATAAGGTCGTCGTATGCCACAATCTCGGCACGGATAAACCCGCGTTCAAAGTCGCTGTGAATCTTGCCGGCCGCCTGAGGTGCTTTGGTTCCTCGCTTTATCGTCCAGGCGCGAACCTCTTTCGGACCGGCGGTAAAGTAGCTGATAAGACCGAGCAATCTGTAGCTTGCTCTGATAAGCCTGTCAAGACCAGATTCCTCGATTCCGAGTTCCTCAAGGAATGCCGTCTTTTCATCTGACTCAAGCTCGGCAAGCTCCGATTCAATAGCCGCCGATATCGGCATTATTTCAGCGCCCTGCTCCGCAGCAAGCCCGGCGAGCTTCCGATAGTGGGGGTTGGAGCACGGGTCAGCAAGCTCGGCCTCCGACAGGTTAGCCGCATAAATAACCGGCTTGCGTGTTAAGAGCGGCGTGTCCGCCATCGCCGCAATCTCCTCTTTGCTAAGCTCAAGCGCACGAACGGGCTTGCCGGAGCTCAGCCACTCGAGTACACGAGTGAAAAGCTCAACTTCCGACTCGACAGATTTGTCCCCTTTCAGCGCTTTTTTTGCACGCTCAAGCCTTCGTTCAATCATCTCAATATCGGCTAAAAGCAGCTCTGTCTCTATTGTTTCCACGTCGCGAACGGGATCTACGCTGCCGTCGACGTGGATAATGTTTTCATCCTCAAAGCAGCGAACAACATGCACAATTGCGTCAACTTCGCGAATATGTGAAAGGAACTTGTTCCCGAGGCCTTCTCCCTTTGAAGCGCCCTTTACAAGACCTGCAATATCCACAAACTCTATAATCGCCGGAGTTACCTTTTCAGGCTTGTACATTTCTGCGAGCACGTCAAGCCTGCTGTCCGGCACGGCGACCACGCCTACATTGGGTTCGATTGTGCAAAACGGATAGTTTGCCGCTTCCGCTCCCGCCGATGTAATTGCATTGAATAGCGTGCTTTTGCCTACGTTAGGCAGTCCTACTATACCGAGCTTCATTTATCTTATTCTCTCCTGCTAAAAACATAAATTATTCTAATTTTATCCGGCTGCATCGCACAGATAGAGCGGCACAACACATGTCGTAATCCGCCACAATTTGTCGATAATATTTTTTAATAATAAATATGATAGCAATTTTTTATGTCTATTTCAAGCCGGCGAATAAATTAATCCTAAGTTATTATAATATTAATAATCAGTTAACCAAATGACCTTTAATATGCATTATAATGAACTTAGTTGATAATTCAACGATTTTAATAATTCGGGAGGTCCGCTGTGATGGGAACAAAGATTCTGGTAGTAGACGATGAAGTCAGCATATGTGATTTGCTTCGTCTTTACCTTGAAAATGAAGGATATGAAGTTAAAACCGCCAATGACGGCGCAGAAGCCATAAACTTTTTTAAAATGTACGAGCCTGACCTTGTCCTGCTCGATATAATGCTGCCCAAAAAGGACGGCTGGCAGGTATGCCGCGAGATTCGCGAAATATCCTCAAAGCCTATCATTATGATTACCGCAAAGGGCGACGTGTTCGACAAGGTGCTCGGTCTTGAGCTTGGTGCGGACGACTTCATTGTAAAGCCTTTCGATATGAAAGAAGTTTCGGCCCGCGTTAAGGCGGTGCTCCGCCGCTACAACGCTCATGATAACCAGCCCGACGATGAAGTTATCAAGTTTGACAACATCGAAATCAGCCTGCAAAAGTATGAGCTGAAGATCAAGGGCAAGCCCGTCGATATTCCGCCGAAGGAGCTTGAGCTGCTCTACTTCCTTGCATCCAACTACAATCGCGTATTCACCCGTGATCAGCTGCTCGACAAAGTTTGGAGCTTTGACTACCTTGGCGACAGCCGCACTGTTGACGTCCACATCAAACGTCTGCGCGAGAAGCTGGAGGGTGTTTCCGACAAGTGGACGATCAAAACGGTTTGGGGTGTCGGCTACAAGTTCGAGCTGCTCGAATAAACAGCGAACGCCATGTTCAAAAGCGTATTTACAAAATACGTAACCGCGTTCATGGTTATAATCGTCATCAGCTTTTCAATCCTGGCAGGGATTATAAGCTCACAGACGATTCAATACTCAATTAAAACCAAACAGGCTACGGTTATAAATACTGCAAACTTTCTAAAAGTAAAGTTTGAAAACGACATAGCCAATCATCTCGCCTCCTTGGACGATGAAGACGCAGCGGATGATTTCAGCTTTAACGAGTATATCAATACGGAAAACAACAAACAAAATATTACCCGAGAGATTACGACTCTGGCCAGATACACAAAAGAATTTGTATTTATGATAACCGACGCCGCCGGCAATCTGCTTATCACCGACGATTATGCCGACCCGGCCACGTTTCGACAAAACAAGATTGACCCCCAGATTGTAAACGATCTTGTAAAAAAGCAGTCGTATCAAGCCGAAACCACGCTGGGCGGCATGTTCGCCGAACCGTATCTGGTCCACGAAGTGCCGATAATGAACGGTACAAAAATCGTGGGGATGGTGTTTGTATGCTCGTCGTCCGAGCTAACCACCGTGTATGTCGAAGTGATGATAAAAACTATCATCATGGGCAGCCTTTGGGTCATGCTTGCGGCGCTGATTGCCGTTTATTTTATCAGCGAAAAAATAATCAGTCCGCTCAAAGAAATGAGCCGCGCCGCAAAGAGTTTTGCGCTCGGACAATTTGACGTGCGGGTTCCGGTTATCGGACACGACGAAGTCGCCGAGCTTGCTGTGGCGTTCAACAACATGGCTGCTTCACTTGAGCGGCTTGAGGAGACGCGCCGCACATTTTTAGCCAACGTCTCGCACGATTTACGCACTCCCATGACATCGATAGGCGGCTTTATCGACGGCATACTCGACGGCACCATACCGCCAGAAAAGCATACCGAATATCTGACGCGCTGTTCAAACGAGGTAAAACGCCTCTCGCGCCTTGTCTCAACGTTGCTCGACATCACGCGTATACAGGCAGGCGAGCGCAAATTTAGCAAAACGTCGTTTGACATCTGCGAGATGGCGCGCGAGATTATCATTTCGTTCGAAAAGAGAATCGAAGCCAAAAATCTCGACGTCGAGTTCGAATGCGAAAACGACAAGATGCTCGCATTCGCCGACCGCGACGCCATTTACCAGGTGCTTTACAATATCTGCGACAACGCGGTTAAATTCTCGCGCGAAGGCGGCAAATATCGCATACGCATAACGTCAAAAGACAAAAAGATAAACGTTTCGGTTTACAACGAAGGCCAAGGTATACCCGAAGAAGACCTTGCTATCGTGTTTGACCGGTTCTATAAAAGCGACAAGAGCCGCGGTCTCGACAAATCAGGCGTGGGACTGGGCCTTTACATCGCAAAAACTATTATCGACGCGCACGGCGAGGAAATCAAGGTGCGCAGCGTTTGGGGACAATACTGCGAGTTTATTTTCACCCTCACAAAAGGAAAATAGCCGGAGAAAGCAGTTTTTCTCCGGCTATTTTATTTTTCATCCGGATGCTATGTTTCTGCGCTTTATTCACATAATATATAAAGCAAACCACATGCGCCGACCATATATCATTTTATCATATCGTCTACATGTATAATAAATAGCAATAAATTTTGTATATGCTTGACAATAAAATTGGTTAGAGTTAAAATATTGTGATTGCAAAAGTTACAAAAGCATATATGGAGCGACATGATATGATTCGCGGAATGATTTTTAATATCCAGCGTTTCTCAATACATGACGGGCCGGGAATTCGCACAGCAGTATTTATGAAAGGCTGTCCGCTGCGCTGCGAGTGGTGCCACAATCCGGAGGGCCAACGCAACCGGCTGGAGCTTTCCTTTATATTACATAAATGTGTAGGCTGCGGCCGCTGCATCGAAGTATGCCCGGCCGGCGCACATGCTGTAAAGCCCAATGCTTCAGCCTTTGAGGGCGAGCAGCCCTTTACACATACGCTCGACCGCAATAAGTGCATCGTCTGCGGCAAGTGCGCGGAGGCATGCGCATACGGCGCGCTCTCGGTCGCCGGAAAGCTTTACACCCCGGAGGAAGTTATTGCCGAGGTTCTTCGCGACATGCCCTTTTATAAAAACAGCGGCGGCGGAGTAACTTTTACCGGCGGAGAACCTTTCGCACAGCATGAGTTTTTGCTTGAAATGCTGAAGCTGTCCAAATCCGAGGGGCTGCACGTCTGCATCGAAACTTCGCTGTTTGCTCCGACCGATATGCTGCTTGAGGCAGCCGCTTACACCGATTTGTTCCTTGCCGATTACAAGGAAAGCAATGATGATTTACATAAAAAATTCACCGGCGTTTCAAATAAAACAATAATTGACAATTTCCGCGCGATTGATGCTGCGGGAGCCAAAATCGAGCTGCGCTGCCCGCTTATACCCGACAGAAACGACCGCGAAGAGCATTATAGGGGCATTGCAGATCTTGCAAATTCGCTGTCGAATGTAGTCGAAATCACGCTTGAGCCATACCACCCACTCGGCACATCAAAGTGCGAGAATTTCGGATACGACTGCAAATACGACCGCCGCGAGTTCATGGACAAAGCCGACGCCGAAAAAGCGGCCGAATTTATCCGCTCTTTAACCAATACAAAAGTACGGGTACAGTGAAATCGCTGTTAAGCCATATAGCCTCACATCCCAGCTTGTATAAATCGCCATGCTTTCCTTAAACTGAAAAATGACATGGCGCTGCAGACCTGCGCAATATTACCAGAACTTTTGGTTTTGATTGGTATTTTGTTGATAAAAATTGATGATTTTTTTCAGTTAATTCATTATACACACCAAAGACACTGGCGCGTCACAATTTTGAGATAACATTTTTTCTGATTGTTTTAAAATGGGGAAGAGTTTTTTATTGCTAATTTGGAGGTATACCAGCACTGTATGGAAACGGAAGTCCACAAATTAAAGTCAGCTTCGGAGCTGCGTGCGCTGCGCGAGGTATCCGGACATGCCGACAGTATTATTGCCGAGCTGTTCGATCCCGGCACGTTCGTTGAAACCGGAGTATATGTAAAGCGTTCCTCGGAGCTTGTCCCGACCGAGGGAGTAAGCGAGTTTGAGGGCGTAATAACCGGCTACGGCGCAATAGGCGGACGTTTGGTGTTTGCATTTATCCAGGACGCCGAACGCTGCCGCGGTGCCGTAACCGCCGCGCATGCAGACAAGATCTGCGCGCTGTACGATCTCGCCGCCGGTAGCCGGGCACCTGTTATCGGCGTGTTTTCAAGTTCAGGTGCGATTGTGCTTGAAGGCGTTGACGTGCTGGCCGGATACGGTCGAATAATGCAAAAAAGTGCGTCACTGAAAGGAATTGTGCCGCAAATAGCCATTGTCGACGGTATCTGCTCAGGTCTTTCCGCAACGCTGTGCTCGATGTTCGATTTTGTCATCGCAAATGAACGCGACGCACGTCTCTATATCGCGCCGCCCGCCATCATGAAAGCAAAATTCAACGTTGCCGAAGCCGGAACGGCGAACCCCCAGGCGCCGACGGTCGCGGCAGTCGACCTTTTTGCGCCGGACACCTTGGGCGCCGCTGACATGGCACGTTCGCTGCTTGCGTATCTGCCTTCCAGCCGCTCCGATGGCACTATTTGCGGCGTAACGAACGACGATCCCAACCGCTCGACAGATGTGAATGTCACATCCGACGACTATGACATGAGGCATGTGATCGCAGAGCTTGCCGACCATGGCGAGTTTTTTGAGCTTCAGGCCGACGCGTCGCCGGAAATTCTCACCGGATTTATAACGCTCAACGGCCGCGTTACCGCGCTTGTAGCCAACCAGCCTGCGGTCGGCGGAGGACTTCTGACTGCCGGAGCAGCGCATAAAGCTGCCAAGCTCGTAAGTTTTGCCGCCTCCTACAACATCCCCTTGCTTACACTTGTTGACTGCGGTGGCTTCGAATTCGCACCCTCAAGCGAGTTTGCGCCATATACAAATCAGCTTGCAAATCTCGCCATAGCATATTCGAAAGGCAACAACGCCAAAGTTACGGTTACACTCGGCCGCTCTTACGGCGCGCCGTTTACATTGCTCGGTTCAAAAGCACTCGGTGCCGACATCGCATTTGCGCTCGACACCGCAAAGATAAGCATTATGCCGCCCGAAGCGGCCGTCGAGTTTGTGTTCGACGCCGAAATCAAAGAATCCGATGACCCTGCGGTCGCGCGTGCAAAGCTGCTTGCAGGCTGGAACAATGTGCTGTCCTCGCCCGTAGCCGCGGCACGCAGCGGAGCTGTCGACGACATCATTGTCTCAGACGATCTCCGCCGCCGCACGGCAGCCGCATTTGAAATGCTCGCCTTCAAGACAGGAGGGAACGTATGATCTCCCTTCCCATGATACTTTCGCTCGCGGCGACGTCGGCAACTCAGAGCGACCTGCCGCTTGGCGAGCGCATGGCTATTGGAATTGAGGTCACAATTATTGGTCTTCTAACCGTTTTTGCCGCGCTTATAGTTATCTGGGGAGTGCTTGAACTCTTCAGAGTTGTCTTTTATCGCGAAGGCAAAACAGGCGACCAAGCTCAAACGCAAAAAGCTGAGACCTCGCCCGAGCCCGCACCTTCCGGGGATGATGCGGCTACAGTCGCGGCTATAACCGCTGCGATAGCGGCATATACAGGCAAAAGTGCGTCTTCTCTGCGTGTTGTTAGATTCACGCGCAAATAAAATCTGACCTGACTTGAAACGAAAGGAATAATCCACCTATGAAGAAATATATCGTTACCGTAAACGGTGTTAAATATGAAGTAGAGGTTGAGGAAGTAGGCACAAGTGCACCGGCAGCAGCTCCCGCTCCGGCTCCCGCAGCCGCACCTGCACCGGCACCCGCAAAACAGCAGGCCGCGCCGAAGCCAGCGCCCAAAACTGCAACAGGCACCGCCGGTTCCGTAAACATTACCGCACCCATGCCGGGCAACGTCCTGAAAATGAATGTATCCGTCGGCGACTCTGTAAAACGCGGCGATATTCTTTGCATCCTCGAAGCCATGAAAATGGAAAACGAGATTTTCGCTCCGCAGGACGGCAAGGTCGCATCGATAAACGTTTCTCAGGGCGCGTCGGTCGATACTGGCGATATAATCATGACGCTTTCCTGATGTGTCTGTCCGAGGGTGTAATACAGTATTATGATTGAAGCAATTGTTAACTTCTTAAAAACGACCGGCGTATACGAAATGTTCTCCGGCCCCAGCGGCTGGAAATACATTGTAATGTATATCCTGATCGGTATACTCTTTTATCTCGCGATATGGAAAAAGTTTGAGCCTCTGCTGCTTTTGTCTATAGCGTTCGGTATGCTGCTTGCGAATCTTCCGGGTGTCGAGCTGTTTCACATGGAATACTTCATGGTCGACAATCCCGACTATGGATATATCCTTACCAATGGCGGGCTGCTTGACGTTATTTATATAGGCGTTAAAGCCGGTCTTTATCCTTCGCTCATTTTCATGGGCGTAGGCGCCATGACGGACTTCACCCCGCTTATCGCAAACCCCAAAAGCCTCTTGCTCGGAGCCGCCGCTCAGCTTGGCGTTTTCACTGCATTTTTGGGCGCGCTCGCGCTCGGATTTACGCCCGAGGCTGCCGCGTCAATCGGCATCATCGGCGGAGCCGACGGCCCGACGGCAATCCTTGTTACAAAAATGCTTGCACCGACGCTGCTCGGCGCAATAGCAATAGCGGCTTATTCATATATGGCGCTGATACCGATTATCCAGCCGCCTTTCATGAAACTGCTGACCACGAAAAAAGAACGCTCTGTTCGCATGGACACCCTGCGCCCGGTATCGTATGTGGAAAAAGTTGTTTTCCCGATAATCGTTACCTTAGTTGTTGCGCTTATCGTTCCTTCTGCAACGCCGCTTGTCGGATTTTTGATGCTCGGTAACCTTTTCACCGTTTGCGGCGTCACCGAAAGACTGTCAAAAACTGCTCAGAACGAGCTTATCAACATCGTCACTATTTTCCTTGCTGTGGCGGTTGGAGGCACAGCCAACGCCGAGAACTTTTTGAGCAAACAGACGATTTTCATCATTCTTCTCGGTCTTGCTGCGTTTATCTTCGCGACAATCGGCGGCGTTCTCTTTGGTAAGGTCATGTACCTTATTACAGGCGGTAAGGTCAACCCGCTGNNCCGCCGTTCCGATGGCTGCGCGCGTATCGCAGGTAGTAGGCCAGCAGGAAGATCCGTCCAACTTCCTTCTCATGCACGCAATGGGCCCCAACGTCGCCGGTGTTATAGGCTCGGCTGTTGCGGCAGGCGTATTTCTTGCTAAATTCATGTAATATCCACCCATTCCGTTAATATATAGGAGTATACAATGGCACAAGTAAAAATCTGCGAAACCGTGCTGCGTGACTCGCACCAGTCGCTTGTTGCGACCAGAATGACGACCGACGATATGCTGCCTATACTCGAAGTGATGGACGACGTAGGTTACCATTCGCTCGAGTGCTGGGGCGGTGCGACGTTTGACTCGTGCCTGCGCTTCCTCAACGAGGATCCGTGGGACAGGCTGCGCAAAATCCGCGATAAAGTCAAAAAGACAAAGCTCCAGATGCTTTTCCGCGGGCAGAACATACTCGGCTACAGGCATTATGCCGACGACGTTGTGGAATATTTCGTCCAGAAGTCTTTGGCTAACGGTATAGACATTATCCGAATTTTCGACGCGCTCAACGACACGCGCAACCTCCAGACGGCGGTCAATGCCACAATTCGCGAGGGCGGTCACGTTCAGGCTGCACTTTCATACACCACCAGCCCCGTGCATAGCATCGAGTATTTTGCAAAATTTGCAAAACAGCTCGAGGAGATGGGCGCACACTCCATCTGCATCAAGGATATGGCGGGTCTGCTCAGCCCATACGACGCCTATGACCTTGTCAAGGCGATAAAAGAAACCGTCAAGATTCCCGTCGAGCTGCACACGCATTATACCTCCGGTCTTGCCTCTATGACACTGCTCAAGGCTATTGAGGCGGGATGCGATATAGTCGACACCGCCATCTCGCCTTTTGCACAGGGTACCAGCCAGCCGCCGACCGAAGCTATCGTCGCGGCGCTGAAAGGCACACCATACGATACCGGCCTCGACCTTGCCAAACTCGACGAGGTCAACAGATACTTCACCCCTATTCGCGCAAAATACATTGCCTCCGGTGTGCTCGACCCGAAGGTGCTCAAGGTCGATGTAAACGCTCTGCTCTATCAGGTTCCGGGCGGAATGCTCTCCAACCTTGTGTCTCAGCTCAAGCAGGCAGGCAAGCTCGAGCTTTTGGGCGACGTGCTCAACGAAGTGCCGCGCGTACGCAAAGACGCAGGCTATCCGCCGCTTGTCACGCCGACTTCCCAGATTGTCGGCACACAGGCAGTGTTCAACGTGCTTGCGGGCGAGCGTTACAAGATGGTGGCAAAAGAGTTCCGCGCTCTCATCAAAGGCGAATACGGCCGCACGCCGGCGCCCATTGACCGCGGATTCCAGAAAAAGATTCTCGGAGACGAGAAACCCATCACCCATCGTCCCGCAGACGATCTGAAGCCCGAGCTTGACACGCTTCGTGAGAAGATCAAGGCCTATATGATTCAGGACGAGGATGTCCTCTCCTATGCATTGTTCGAGCAGGTGGCGCTCAAGTACTTTGAGTGGCGCCGCGCCCAGCAGTATAACCTCGACTATGAAAACAGCGACGTAAATCTTGGAGTGCACACGGTTTAATGAAAATAGCATGCCCGACAGGCTTCGGCTGCCTGTCGGGCTGTTTTTATTTCATGCATTTGGCAATTTTGGCTATATACCGAATATTTTGCGGTTATACAAGTACATATCAATTTGCATTCTGCGACAGCCATACACTAATCCCGCAAAAATATTACATGGCACGAGGCTGTTTTATTTTTTCGCCAAATAATTGACATTGAAAGTTAAAAGTGCTATAATATCCTTATAAAAATACAGAGTAGGCTACGGCGCGTTTAGTGCCGCGCGGACGGGGAGTTGTCGCGCGGACGAAGTAAACGGGGGTTTCCGTTTCGCGGTGCCGCAGCCGCATCCCGCTGTTACATAATGGAAGCCGCCGGTATTTGCGCGCCGAAATATCCAAGCTCTCCTTATGTGGCTGCAGAAGCTCAACAGGAGGGTTTGTTTTTTATGTCTGAAAACCTACTCGCAAAATTCCGCACATCTGTGCCGCGACGGGGAGTGCTTTTTTGAGCTATGGCTGACAATTCTGTAAGAAAACTTTCCAAAACACCTTTTTCGGTGCGAGTGCTCGCGCAGGTATCGCTGCTTGTGGCACTTGAGATTGTACTGTCACGGTTCCTTTCGATTAACACACAGGTTGTTAAGATCGGGTTTTCGTTTATCCCCGCAGTAATTTGCGCAGCCGCATACGGCCCGCTTTGGGCAGGAGTGTGCGCGGCGCTGGGAGACCTTATCGGCGCGATTCTCTTCCCTATCGGCCCCTTTATGCCTGGCATAACCTTCACCGCACTGCTGCGCGGGACGGCGTTTGGACTGGCCTATTACGGGCTTGAGGTTAAACCGAAGTCGGCGTTTTTCTGGATAAGGCATGCCGGTGTAGTAGTGTTTAACGCGGTCGCGTTTTCACTGCTGCTCAATTCGTATTGGCTCAGCCTTCTCTACACAAAAGGTTTCGTCTATTTCTTCACGTCACGCATACTTCAAGAGGCAATACTTATACCTATTCAGATTATTATAAACCCGCTGCTTTTGCGATTTGTGTGGCAAATGCGCAAATCCGGGCTTATAGAAAGTGAGTATGTGGACGAAGAGGCGGTTTCGTGGCGCAAACTTTCCGCCTCAATCATCCTCGGATGCCTTCTGATTTCGCTGACCGTCGGATTTACCGGTCTGATTATACACAGAAGCATAACCGATGCTGCCGAAAAAACGGCGGTGCTCGGTGATTTTCTGACCGATGTCGAAGCGGCAGATTATCTCAAGATAACCGTCGAAAAGCTGTCTGAACTCATGCAAAAGGGTGAGCTTGACGGAACCTTTGCCGAATTTGACGGCAAGCTCATTTTCGACCGCGCAGCGCTCAGAGAATGGATGGCTGCCAAAATTACAGCCGGGGCGGTGGACTGATTGACGCATAAGCAGGCAATTGAATATATACGCTCGGTAAAATGGCTCGGCTCAAAGCTGGGACTATCGCGAATCCGCGACTTGCTTGAGGCGCTCGGCAATCCTCATAAATCGCTGAAATTCGTTCATGTGGCCGGCACAAACGGCAAGGGCAGCACCTGCGCCATGATTTCCTCGGTGCTTTGCGCCTCTGGCTATCGCGTGGGGCTGCACACCTCGCCCTATATCAGCAGGTTCAACGAATGCATCAGCATCTGCGGCGAGCAAATCTCGGACAAAGAGATAGCAAATCTTGTTGAGATTATACGCCCCGACGCCGACGCGATGGACGACCATCCGACCGAGTTTGAGCTTATAACCGCACTTGCGATGCTCTATTTCAAGCGGCAAAAGTGCGATATTGTGGTGCTTGAGGTGGGACTTGGCGGGGAGCTTGACAGTACAAATGTTATTGACACGCCCGAACTTGCCGTTATAGCTGCCATCGGGCTCGACCACACCGCACAGCTCGGCGATACCATTGAACAAGTTGCCTCTGCCAAAGCGGGTATTATCAAGCCCGGCGGCGATGTCGTCGTCTATGGCAACGAGCCGGAAGCGCTGCGTGTTTTCGAGAAAAAATGCGCCGATGTCGGCGCAAAATTGACTTGCGTCGACTTTTCTCGCCTGACAATGCGCCAGCTGTCGCTCGACGGCTCGGTCTCGGACTTCGAGCCATACAAAGGACTGCGTATTCCGCTTGCCGGCGCATATCAGCCGAAAAACATGGCGCTCGCTGTTACCGCGCTTGAGGTGCTACGCTCAAAGGGATGGAACATCACCGAGGAAAGCATTCGCAATGGACTTGAAAACGTCGTCTGGCCCGGCAGATTTGAGCTTCTATCCCGCAACCCCGTCGTTATATTGGACGGTGCGCATAATGTGCAGGGCATAACAGCCACATGCGACGGATTTTCGGCCCTTTTTCCAGGACAAAAGCTTGTGATTTTAATGGGCGTCATGGCTGACAAAGATGTGCCGAATATGGTCGCGCTGCTTTCCAAATATGCCGCATATTTTGTTGCGGTAACTCCCAACACCTCCCGATCGCTGCCCGCGGAAAAGCTTGCCGAGCTTGCCAGAGAGCATGGCGTGTCGGCAACTGTATGCGGCAGCATTGAAGACGGCGCAAGAGAAGCCTTGAGGCTGGCGAGCAGGCACGGCATGCCTGTTTCAGCATTGGGAAGCCTCTATTTTTCGGCCGACGTGCGCAGGGCTTTTGCTGAAAACAGCTGAAGATTTTGCCGGAAACAGCGAGTATACGGCATATCCGGGCGTTTTCCGTACCGCAAACCTGCCCGACCGACGAGAAAATGCTTTCCACGATTTCACTATTCGTTTCTCCGGCTGTTTTTGCCCTCATAGCTACCTTTGTGTATTTTCTGGACATAAAACACCTCCTGTTGTATTTTCTTTCTACAACAGGAGGTGCTTTTTTCACTGTCCGCGCATTCGGGGGGAGTCAAGATGTAGGTGTGGTAGCCTATACTTTAAGGCTTAGTCAGATATGCTCGTCTTTTTTTACGTTTCTGGCTCTTACCTCAATTATATACTCAGGACGCAGTTTGCTCGTTGACCGCCTCCATAAATTCATCGATGGCTGCCGTCGCCTGCGATTCGATTGAGGCTGTAACCGAGGCGACATTGGTGGAACGCGGCAAGAATATCTTTGATGTATAGTTGTTTTTAATGATGGAGGACCACACGCCGGTGCCGAGATCATAAAATGAGGAGTCAAATATCAGTTCTATCATTGACGCCGACTCTTCGTCGCGCGAAACCTTAGATTTGAGCAAGACTTCGATATAGGCAGGTATTACATCCTGTCTTGAATAGTACGCGAGCGCGTTGAGCAGTATTCCGACATTTTCGTATCTTTCGGGGTTCAGGGTTTTTAGTATAACCGACAGCGCTCCGCCTTCCACCAGCGAATAATATCTTTTCTGATCCTCTGTAAACTTCGGCGGAGGCAGTATGCCGATGTCGTCATCCATATCGCGCAGTGCCGAAACTTCGTTAATATATGCCGCCGTGAATAGAGTGTGACCGTTGCGGAAAAGGGTCTCGTCGCCGCCTCCGATGTCGTTGGTTCCGCTGCTGTAGATATGATTCCCTACATTGAGTTCCACCAGCTTCTGTATGACAGATACCGCATATTCGTCCCTCGCTACCGTAAAGTAAAGCATTCCCTCTGCATCTTTATCAACATAACGTACACCCGAACCTGCGAGCAGAGCGCTGTAGTGTCGTGTCACGGTGCCGCTGATGCCGAATGTATCTTTCACCGTTATGTTGCCGTCGCCGTCTGTATCTCTGACTGCCGCGCTTGCTATTTCATACAATTTGTCAAGCGTCCACCCGCCGTCATTGACCAAATCATACGGATTATAACCGACGTTGAGGTCGGTCAGCATACGCTTATTGAAAGCATAGCAGTGGCGCGTCGAATAATTGTAGAGGCTGAAAGCACCGTCGAGCGCGACCTGCCTGCCGTTGAAATTATAAAGCTTGACCACGTCGGCGTCCCAGTGTTTATCCTCGAAGTTTATAGTGCCCAGTTCATCCCAGAAACCGAGCCAGCCGCTCGCGATAGCGTCGTCTATTGCGGCGTCAAACAGCATCGCCATATCATAAACATCGTCGCCTGCGAATACAAGCGGGCCGATTACATCATGGGTACTTTTAACGTATTCAAAATTAACTTTTGCGTTGAAATTCTGTTCGGTTTTCAGCGTGCGGTTGAAAAGCGCGTCGTTGAGTATCTCACCGTTTAGTTCTTCAGCGTCCATGTCTGTGTTCGCCCATGTGAACCATGTTTTGTCATAATTGAGTATTCGAAGCTCGAAACCGTCAAGGTCGACAGTTTCAAGCGGTTTTTCGGTTTCGGCCGCCTGTGTCGTATCGTTTGCGTCGGCGCTATTTTTTCCGGATGTACCATCGTCGACACTTTGTGCACACGAGCAAACCAGCACCAATGAAGCCAGCAGAACTGCAATTAATTTTGTCATGACTATGTATCTCCTTCTTAAATTGTAAAGTCAAGTTTGATACCCTCTTTGTAAACGATGTCCCTTTCGCTCAGCTCTCCCATCTCAATGCCAATATCATAATCGAAACTGTTGTAGCGCAGTGAGATGCGACCCGGTGATATACCGGTCACTTCAATATATTTATCCGCAGCGGCGTCGTCATACCGGTGTCTCAGTGCAAACGGACGCTCTCCGGTCTTGCGCACGGTGATGTCGCCTTCACTTAATATAAACGTCACGTCTCCACACGGCGTGCCGGTGAATGTGACATATGCTGCGCCGTCCCTTTCTTGGTACAGCATTTCGGAGTATTTCATATCCTCCCCGCTGTCGGTCACCGGATACAGACCGGCACGAATACCGTGTCCGCTGAAGCGGTAGCCGTCGACAAACGGCAGATTGTCATACGTAAGATTGTTTGTCACGCAGACACCGCCGAGATAGCGTTCCTTATAGCTGTCCCGGAACAGATGAATATCCCGTATCCAGAAGCGTCCGTCCTCTGCGTATATGTTGACGCGATAGTTTTTCGAGCTGTACCAAACGGACCGCCGCCCGGAGCCGTCCATATCATCCATCGCGGCTATAGCGGATGCCGGCGTTTCGGCGAACATCTGTTTATACCAGCATCCGGTCTCCCCGAGTGTCTCCACTTCGAGCCTGCCTTCGTCGCGCATTTCCTCAAACCGGGCATATTGGTATTTTAGGCCCTCTTTCATTTTCTCCCAGCCGAAGCTGTTTTCCTGACCCGCCTGGGCATAACCGAAAGACAGGCACCTGCCACTGAAGTTTTCGTCAAGATACCAGTCGACCCAACGAGGCACTCCGCCTCCCCCTATGTTGCCCGTATAGACCGGCTCAAGCGAGACAACGCCCTGTGTACTTGCGCCAACCGACACGTCAAGGCCGAGGTCATACTGCAATATCGGGTCGGAACCGAGCATGCGGAACACCGGAACGCCTATCATATTGTCGGGCAACTGTGCGGGCGCGAAAACATTGTTTTTTGAAGGGTAATAGCCCTGCCCGTAATAGCCACCCCACATGTTGTAGCCATCGGTTCCCCACTGGTCTTTGCAATTGCAGGCGGCGTCCAGTCCGTATTTGTCCGCTGCATAACGCAGCGTGTGCGCGTCAAATGCCCAAGCGCCGAATGAGCGCGGATAATAACCGAATTTTGCCCGAAAATCGGAGAACAGGATGTCTATAAGTTTTTCGCGCTCCGCTTCGGTATAACCGACCGAAAAGCCGCAGTGCGCGTGCCAGTCCCACGGGTACCTGCCTTCCCACCTGATACCCGCCTTTTCGCAGAGCGGCTGCACAACCTCGAACCAAACGCCGATTTCAATCATCTCATCGTTGAGGCCAAAAAGCATGTCCGTATACGTGCTGTCAATTAAAGCGTCATATTGCAGCAAAAACGTGGTCTTCAGCCCATGCTTTTTTGCAAGCTCGATCTGCTTGCGCACCGGGGTGACAAGGTCCATTTCACACCGCGGCTCCACACCTCGGATGAAATTGACAATATTCAAAATCTGTCTTTTCATGATAGCCCTTTCCTCTTATGGTCAATATTTCTAAAATGCTATTTTACGATTATATCCTAAAAGCGGAGTAACTTCAAGTATCTGCAAACGAAATATAAATTTATTCGCTAAAGAGCGAGCTTATATACTTACAGGAGCCTTTGCTCAATAGATGAATTTGAGCGAGAATCGGCTAAATACTTATAATATTGCAGCAATCGAAGAATAAAGTGAATTTAATTAATTTTATCGCCCGCGAGCAATTACCAGTTTTCATTTCAAAAAAAGCGCGGCGCAGAGACATCGATGTCCTGCGCCGCGTCTTTCAGCTTATTTTTCAGATTTTTAATAACATTGAGACTTTATTTTTCGAGATAATCCAGCGGGTTTTGATATGCTCCGTTTTTGCGGATTTCAAAGTGGAGGTGGGTTCCGGTTGTTGTGCCCGTATCGCCCACGTACGCTATAAGGCGGCCTTTGTAAACTTTGTCACCGACCTCTAATAGCAGTTTTGAGCAGTGAGCATATACGGTTGTAAAGCCGTTTCCGTGGTCCAGCTTTATCATAAGTCCATAAGACGGTGAGTATCCGGTGTATATAACCGTTCCTCCGTCTGCGGCATATACCGGGTCACCTTTCTCTCCGGCAAAATCCACGCCGTAATGGTATGCATCGCCGTCAAACTCGGCACGCTTTTCGCCGAAATGCGATGTTATCGAATAAGGAAGCGCAACCGGGAAATCAAATGTTCCGGTCGGTACGGCAGGGGGCAACGGACGTATTCCGACGACTATTATCTCGTCGACAGGCTCTACTACAGTCTCTCGAGAGGCAATACGCCGCCTCACAGCCTCTCCGCCGTCCATGACAAGGTCGTATGTCACAAGCTCCGTTCCGGCTCTGCCCTGTGTTTCCACAAACGTTTCGCCAACAAAGTAATCTTCAGACTCGACATATCGTGTTTTATAGTCAACGGTGCGGGTCTCGGTCTCTATCTTGATATTCTCCGTCAAAACCACCGGCACCGTCTTGCTTGTCACAGGAATGCCATTTTCGGTGATAACTCTGCTTACACCGTAATCGACGGCAAAATTTTCACCGCCAAGCGACGACACGGCTTTTGAGCAAACAGGAGTACCTACATCAAGCAGCTTTGCAAGCCTGTTGTAAAGCCCCTCCGGTGACAGGATTCTCGTGCGATCGCACAAGCCGTATTGCACTTTTATCGTCGAGCAGACGCGTACTTTGTCTATATCTTCCCCTTCGCGATGCGCAGTATTGGTTAAAAGCTCCTCTATTCTTTCAACCGCGCCGGCAGCATCGCTGTAGTGCTGGCTTGCGGCTACGGGTTTGCTGTCCACAAAAACGATAAACGCATAGGTATAATCTTTTCGAACAATGTCAAACAGCTTGTCCGTACACTCTCGAACCGATGAGGTCTCGCGCTCGCCGAATGCGCCGGTCAGCGCGAATCTGTAGCTTACCTGAAAATCAAAGTCGGGCACTTTGGTAACAGGAGGCAGCTTCCCGTCGTCGAAATCGGCGCTCAGATTGGTTGAGTTAAGCGTGATTTTATATACAGCCTCGCGTATTACCCCTGGATCGGACACGAAGGCAACCTTTTGGCCGTTGATATATGCGGACACCGCAATCTCGCTGCTTAATATTGTATGCATGTATACCGCCGCAGCAAACATAGCTGCCAAATAGAATACTACAGCTGTCGCGATGCGAAGTGAGACGACATTTACCTTAAGCCGTTTTGACGGTCGGCGCCGCGCATATACACCGGCACGGTGTCTGTATGATGGGAACAGAGGCTTTAGCTTGTCCGGTACTGTCACCATGAGAAGCGTGCTTGTCCTCCTGTCCGGTTTTGAAACTTAAAATTGCAACACATATACCGCTATATTATAGCATTGTAAAAAATAAAATGCAATAAAATTTTGTCATATTGTAAAATTGCTGCCTCTTCTTCTCAAGTTTGCGTCGTTGACAGGTCTTTTATGCCATGTTATAATGCACTTGCTAAAAATACCCGCCATACAGCGGGCAAAATTCAGACGGAGGTGCGTGCGCAATGAAAGGGTCGCCATACGAATATTACCCCGACAAGGCCCAAAGAGATAAGTGGATTTCGGATATTTTAGAGGACGCGAAAGCCAATGCCGGCCGTGCCGAGGTGCTCGCGGACAACGGTTATCGCAACAATTTTGGCGCATTTCACATGAGCGGAAACAGGCTCGTCAAATTCACACCGGCGGGCAGGCGCCCGTTTTACGGCATTTGGCAGCCTGCACTTCGCGGCCCTGCGCCGCTTGTGGTGCATCTGCCCGGCTATGGCGCCGAACTGTCGGTTCATCCCGACGTCAACGCCGAGGGCTATAATGTGCTCTGCCTCTCGCCGCTCGGATACTGGACGCCCGAGGGCTTTGACGACAGCCTGCGCGGCGAGCGTGGCGAATGGCCAGTCCTGCCAGATACGATGATTTCGGGCGGCGAAAATGGATACCGCTATTGGCTCGCCGACGCCGCGTCGGCGGTTATGTGGGCGTGGTCACAGCCGCAGGTGCTGCCAGACCGGGTCTCGTTTTACGGGACAAGCCAAGGCGGCGGAACGGCGCTGCTGCTCGGCTCAATTTTCGCCGGTATCGGTACCCGTTGCGTCGCGGCCGACCAGCCGTATCTCACAAACATCCCGCTCGTTTTGCAGCGAGGCGGATACACCTTCCTCAACCGCGCGTTCGAGCCTGATTTTGGCGTACCGCACGAAAAGCTGTGGCACGGGCTCGGATACTGCGACACCTTAAATTACACCGACAGAATGGACTTCCCTGTACTGCTCACGCTCGGCACCGTCGACGACGTCTGCCCGCCCGATACAATCGAGCAGCTTTACGAAAAACTCCCCTCTACCAAAGCGCTTTATTCGTTGGCGGGACGCGCCCACGGATACAACTACGAATTTATCCGGCTCGCCTGCGCCTGGTTCAAGTTATATGCATAAAACCGCCCGTTTTTGATATGCCTCGCGCTGCACCAATGCAATTAAGCCGTCCGTTTGGGGTATAGCTCACCCCAACGGACGGCTGTTCTTTTTTGATGTCCAAAATACATTTGCGACAATGTTCAGCAGCACATGAGCGTGGGAGACAGCTCGCTTCAGAGGAGCTGCGCCTTTCCGACATTATTGCTTTCCACAGATATTTCGCCTGAGAGCCGCTTTTTTGCCGGGCAATTTTAATATATTGCCGCCTGCAAACTATGCTGCGTGGATGCATGAGGAATATTTACAGCTTAACATGCCATGCAGGTTTACTTTTGTATTCTTTTGCCATGGCCAAATACACCTATCTCACACTGTAAAGCAGGTCTCCGTAAGAGGGGAACGGCCAGTGTTTTTCGGCTGTGATAAGCTCCGCCTCATCGACTGCGGCGCGCAGCTCGCTCATCTTTGGTATGACAAGGTCCCGGTAGCCATACGACTGTTCGGTCACGTCCTGTATACCGTGAACTTTGTTTACTTTTTCCTCGAGCTCCTCCGCTCTCGACGAAATTATGCTCATAAGTGCTGAAAGCCTCTCAAGCAGACTTTTTTCATAGCTGCAGTCGATATTTCCCGACACCGCCATTTTCGCGGCCGCCATGGATGCAATCTCGGAAACATAAACTCCGATTGCCGGAAGAATGTGCCTGCGCGTCATATCGAGCATTGTAAGCGCCTCGATTTTTATCACCTTGCAGTAGTTTGTGAGCAGGATTTCATATCTCGAGTGCAGCTCTTCGGACGAATAGACATTGTGCGATACAAGCATGTCAAGATTCTTTTTGCTTATCAGATATGGCATGCAGTCGGGCGTGGTCTTAAGATTGAGCAGACCGCGGTTTTCGACTGCCTCCTTTACCCAGGCATCGTCATAGCCGTTGCCGTTGAATATAATCCGTTTATGCTTGCTAAATGTGTCCCTAATCAAATCGTTGAGTGCAGCTTTGAAGTCGGAGGCACCCTCGAGCACGTCGGCAAACTGGCGCAGCGACTCCGCAACCGCGGTGTTGAGCATAATGTTTGCACAGGCTATGCTGTCGGACGAGCCGAGCATGCGGAACTCAAATTTATTGCCTGTAAATGCAAAGGGCGATGTTCGGTTGCGGTCAGTTGTATCCAGCGGCAACGGCGGAAGCACCGATGTGCCAAGCTGGATTTTCCCCTTTATGGTCGCATTATAGGGTATGCCAAGCTCAATCGATTCGAGTATAGCGGTAAGCTCGCTGCCGAGATATACCGATATTATCGCGGGAGGCGCTTCATTTCCGCCGAGACGAAGGTCGTTGCTTGCTGTGGCAACCGAAACCCGGAGCAAATCCTGATAATCGTCGACGGCCTTTACAACCGCGACAAGAAATAGCAGAAACTGCGCGTTTTCATACGGCGTCTCGCCCGGGGAAAGCAGGTTTACACCGGTGTTTGTGTTCAGCGACCAGTTGTTATGCTTGCCCGAACCGTTCACGCCGGCAAACGGCTTTTCATGAAGCAAACATACCAGACCGTGGCGCAGCGCGACCTGCTTCATTATCTCCATTGTAAGCTGGTTGTGGTCGGTGGCAACATTCACAGTCGTGTGAATGGGGGCAAGCTCGTGTTGTGAAGGGGCGACTTCGTTATGTTCGGTTTTGGCAAGTATTCCGAGCTTCCAAAGCTCTTCGTTGAGGTCCTCCATAAATGCGGCGACACGCGGTTTAATCGAACCGAAATAGTGGTCTCCAAGCTCCTGACCTTTGGGCGGGGGCGCACCAAAAAGCGTGCGACCGGTGAAAATCAAATCGGGCCGCTTGTTGTACATTTCGCGGTCGATGAGAAAGTATTCCTGCTCTGCTCCGACAGTGGGATATACATACGAAACTTCGGTGTGACCAAAAAGCGTGAGTATGCGCAAAGCCTGTTTGTTCAAAGCCTCCATCGAGCGGAGCAGCGGCGTTTTCTTGTCGAGTGCATGTCCGCCATACGAACAAAACGCGGTCGGTATACAGAGGGTATTACCCTTTATGAATGCATAAGAGGTGGGGTCCCAAGCCGTATATCCGCGCGCCTCAAATGTGGCACGCAGTCCACCGGAGGGGAAAGACGACGCGTCGGGCTCGCCGCGGACAAGCTGTTTACCCGAAAACTCCATTATAACTTTGCCGTCAGGTGTCGGGGAGATAAAGCTGTCATGCTTTTCCGCGGTTATACCGGTCATCGGCTGGAACCAGTGCGTGTAATGCGTGGCGCCATGCTCGATAGCCCACTCTTTCATCGCGTTCGCGACTACATTAGCAACTTCTATGTCAAGGTCCTTGCCTTCGTTTATGGTGCGCATCAATGAATTATAGGTTTCCGCAGGCAGGCGCTCTCTCATCACCGTCGGGCCAAATACAAGCGAGCCGAAATACTCGGGGAGCTTTTTCATAAAAGGAGCCTCCTAAAGCCATAAGTAGCTTACAAAATAAAGCGCCGCAGACAACTTATCTGCGGCGCCGTTGCCGTATTACAACATTATTATAATATCGCACAGCTTATTTGTCAATATATTTTTTACAAATTGAATGGCATTTTTATGGATTTTGCAGCTTCGTCAATATTATCAGACAAAACAGCGCCGATTTTTGTGATAATTGCAAGCATGCCAATCCGTTTCCTGCAGCTTGCAGACAAAATAAGGGTGCTGATCCTGTCAAAATTCATCTATATCAAATAAAGTGAGGGATTGAAAATGACACCTAAATATGTTATAATCAGTGGTGTTATTTCGATCGGCAGCTTTGAAACAGCAAACAAAAGCGGTCGCATATACCGGCCGATCCATACCGGTGGCAGCCTGAAAAGCTATATACGCCAGTGATAATTGGCTTCGACATGGCGCGCGGATAATTTCATTTGAATTTGGAGCCGCTCAACAAGGCAAATATCCGCCTGATAAAAATGCATGTCTCCCATTGTCTTTTCGGGAAAAACCGATTGAAAATGCCCAAAGGTGTGGTATAATTACTATAATAAATAAATCACACGCTCGACTTTAATGCGACACACCTTGATTTGCGCCGCCGAACCGATTGAGTGATAGCTACACCGGCTGACAATACAGCATTGTAACGCTCGCGCGGCATTGCAGCACGCCGGGCAACGCTATCTCAAAGGTCCCAATATAAAGGGGTTTGGCAATGCTCATGACCAGGTCGGCGATATGACATGCGCCGGCCGTATCGTTGTGCATGGCGATACCACCGGCGGCGCGGTTAAATGAAATGGCCGAGCACCATCTCGCGGCCGCACAGCCACCGCCGAGCATGGCATCGGCACGCAAACACGGGAGGCTGCAATAAAAATTATTAGAATATACCAAATCCAATAAATCCGGGAGAAACGACATATATGCAGCATATTTGCAGGCACCGGCCCTGCGACAGATTCGATGATAAACCGCATGAAGAGTGCGCAGTTTTCGGGGTATGTCTCTCCGGCAGCTATGAAGCTGCGGGACTTACCTACAACGCGCTTCTCTCTATGCAGCAGAGGGGACAGGAAGGCACCGGAATTGCCGTTACCGTCGACAATCAAATAGCCCTGAACAAGGGAATGGGACTTGTCGGCGACGTGTTTGGCAGCGGCGGGCTTTCCCAACTCCCGAAAAGCTCGTCGGCGCTGGGTCACAACCGCTATTCAACATCAGGCAGCAAAAATGAATGCAATGTTCAGCCTTTCGTCACCGAATACCTTACGGGACGGCTTGCTGCGGCTCACAACGGCAATATCACAAACGCTGACGAGCTGCGCGAATGGCTGCGCAAACTCGGTGTCCGTTTCGAGGCCACCAGCGACAGCGAGGTTATCTCGTCGCTCGTTGCCTATTATACCGTAACGCTCGGCGATATAAGAGCGGGCGTAAAGAAAGCGGTGTCCGAGCTTCGCGGCGCATTTTCGCTTGTCATTTTGTGCGGCGACGGCAGGATTGTCGCGGTACGCGACGCCGACGGGTTCAGGCCGCTGTGCATCGGCACGGGCGAAAACGGCATAGCGGTTGCATCCGAAAGCTGTGCACTTGACGCAATAGATTTTAAATTCCTCCGCGACATCGCGCCGGGCGAGCTTGTCATTTTCGAGGACGGCAAGCTGTCAGTTTCTGAAATAGTGCTTGATAAGCGCACCCCGGATAACGGACTTTGCATTTTCGAGTATGTCTATTTCGCCCGCCCCGACTCAATTATAGACGGCGTGTCCGTATACGAGGCAAGATTTAATATGGGACGCACGCTCGCGCGCGAGCATCCGGCCGAAGCCGATGTTGTTTGCGGAGTGCCCGACTCCGGACTTGAGGCTGCGGCCGGATTTGCTGCGGAAAGCGGACTGCCGCTTGTTACCGGTTTTGTCAAAAACCGTTATCTTGGCAGAAGTTTTATATACCCCACTCAAGCACAGCGAAAAAAAATAGTTAAGCTGAAACTCAACCCGCTGCGGGCAAACATCGAAGGCAAACGGGTCGTACTTGTGGACGATTCGATTGTGCGGGGCACGACAAGCGAAAAGATTGTCACCTCGCTGCGCGAAGTCGGGGCAAAGGAAGTGCATCTGCGCATTTCGTCGCCGCCGTTCAGGCACGTGTGCCTATACGGCACCGACATTGCAAGCGAAGACGCTTTGATAGCAAATCACCTTACAACAGAACAGATCCGCGATAAAATCGGAGCCGACAGCCTTGGCTATATCAGCGTGCAGGGGCTTGTAGACGCCTGCGGAAAAGGAAAACCTTCGGAATACTTCTGTAAGCAGTGTTTCGTCCGCCGTCGCGGCTGATAGCGGTAAACCAAAACGGAGAATCGAAAGCAGATTGTATATGGCTGAAAAGAAAGCATACCTTATACTTGAAGATGGCCTGTGCCTTGAAGGTTATGCCTTCGGCGCGGAGAAGGAAACGACCGGCGAAGTCGTGTTTACAACCGCTATGACAGGTTATCTTGAAACGCTGACCGACAAAAGCTACTATGGACAAATCATAACGCAAACATTCCCGCTTATCGGGAATTATGGGGTTATACCCGAAGATTTTGAGGGGCAGAAAATCAGTGCGGTGGGCTACGTTGTCAGCGATTTATGCACGGCTCCCTCAAACTTCCGCTGCAAAGGCAAACTCGACGACTTTTTGCGCGAGCAGGGCGTGCCCGGAATCTATGGCATCGACACGCGCAGGCTGACGCTTCATTTACGCTCGCGCGGGACGATGAACGGGCGCATATCTTATACCCCTGAATATACTCCGGATATTGCGGAACATAAAATCAAAGACGCCCTTAAAAACGTTTCGGTCGCCTCGCCTGTTCCCGGACGGGGCGGCAATTTTAAAGTCGCCATGCTCGATTACGGGTATAAAGAAAATATCCGCCGCGAGCTTGAGGAAAGAGGTTGCAGCGTTACCATATTCCCGTACGATACATCCGCCGAAAATATAGCCGCATCCCGGCCGGACGGCATAGTGCTGTCAAACGGCCCCGGCAATCCTGCGGATAACACCATACCAATTGCCAACATGCAAAGGCTGTTTTTTGATACAGATATACCTATGTTCGGAATTTGCCTCGGGCATTTGATTTTAGCGCTTGCAGCCGGCTTTTCTACTGAAAAGCTCAAATTCGGGCACCGCGGCGCAAACCAACCGGCCAAAGACGTTGTCACCGGCCGCACATATATGACCACGCAAAACCACGGCTATGTGGTCACCGGCGACAGTGTGGCTCCCGAGATAGCACAAGTTCGCTTTGTTAACGTAAATGACGGCACAATCGAGGGACTGCAGTATAAGCGGAAACGAACTTTTTCGGTGCAGTTTCATCCCGAAGGCTGCGGGGGGCCGCGTGACACCTCGTTCCTTTTCGACGAATTTGTGAAGCTCATGGGGGAGTACAAAAGTGCCGAGAGATAAATCCATCAAGAAAGTAATGCTTATAGGCTCGGGGCCCATTGCCATCGGACAGGGGGCCGAGTTTGACTATGCGGGTACACAGGCCTGCCGCGTGCTGCGTGAGGAAGGCGTGGAGATTGTCCTTGTCAACTCCAACCCCGCAACAATCATGACCGACAGCGTCATGGCCGACAAAATATACATCGAACCGCTAACACTTGCCACAGTGCGCAGGATTATAGAAAAAGAGCGGCCGGACAGCATCCTGTCCGGAATGGGCGGCCAGACGGGTCTCACACTTTGCATGCAGCTTGCTCGCTCCGGCGTGCTCGAGAAATACGGCGTGCGGCTGCTCGGCAGCTCGCCGGAAACCATAGACAAAGCCGAGGACCGCAAGCTGTTCAAAGAGACCATGCAGTCCATCGGACAGCCTGTTATCCCCTCCGTCATCGCGACCAGCATGGAGGAGGCATACGATTTTGCCGAGGAAAGCGGCTTTCCCGTTATAGTCCGGCCGGCGTTCACGCTCGGCGGCAGCGGCGGCGGCATTGCCTACAGCCGTGCCGAGCTGACGGAGGTCGCGGCAAGCGGACTTGCAGCCTCGCCTATCGGACAGATTCTTGTCGAACGCTGCGTTGCCGGCTGGAAGGAAATCGAGTTTGAGGTCATGCGCGACAAAGCAGGCAACTCTATTGCCGTCTGCTCGATGGAAAACATCGACCCGGTGGGCATCCACACCGGCGACAGCATTGTCGTGGCGCCTGCGCTGACGCTCTCCGACCGCGAGTATCAGATGCTGCGTTCGGCTGCGCTCGACATTATCGAGGCACTGGGCGTGGAGGGCGGCTGCAACTGCCAGTTCGCGCTCAATCCAAACAGTTTTGAGTATGCTGTAATAGAGGTCAACCCGCGCGTTTCGCGGTCGTCGGCGCTCGCCTCGAAAGCGACCGGCTATCCAATCGCAAAAGTCGCGACCAGAATCGCGCTGGGCTACACGCTCGACGAAATTAAGAACGTTGTAACCGGTAAAACCTGTGCCGCATTCGAGCCTGCGCTCGACTATGTCGCCGTTAAGCTGCCGAAGTGGCCGTTTGACAAGTTTGTTTATGCCAGCCGCGAGCTTGGCACTCAGATGAAGGCGACCGGCGAGGTAATGAGCATATCCGACACATTCGAGGATGCGCTGCTCAAAGCTATCCGAGGCTCTGAAACGGGTCGCCGCACGCTTGATGCGCCAGAGTATGCCGGCATATCCGACAAAAAGCTCAGGCAGCTGCTTATTTATGGCACGGACGAGCGTATATACGTTATCGCCGAGGCTATAAGGCGTGGCTATTCGAACGACGAGCTTTATGAGCTGACAAAAATCGACCGGTTCTTCCTACAGAAATTCCGTAACATTGTAGAGGGCAAAGTTCGCTCCGGCAAGCCAGTGTATCGCATGGTGGATACCTGTGCGGGTGAATTTGAAGCCGAAACTCCCTATTTCTATGCCGTCCGCGACGGAGACGGGCGCTATGCTGACGAGGCGGGCGAGTTTGTCGCACGCAGCAAAAAAGAGCGCGTTATTGTAATCGGCTCCGGCCCCATCAGAATCGGCCAGGGCATTGAGTTTGACTATGCCTGTGTGCGCTGTGTGGTCGCGCTCAAGGAAATGGGTTACGAGACGGTAGTTATAAACAACAATCCCGAAACCGTCTCAACTGACTTCGACATTTCCGACCGCCTGTATTTCGAGCCGCTTACAATCGACGACGTCATGCGGGTTATCGAAATCGAAAAACCGCTGGGCGTTATCGTCGCATTCGGCGGCGGCACATCGGTAAAGCTTGCAAAGCAGCTTGAGGCGCACGGTGTGCGTATACTCGGCACCGGTGCGGAAGCAATCGATATTTGCGAGGACCGCGAGCGGTTTGACGCGCTGCTCGAGTCGCTTAATATTAAGCGGCCGAAGGGGTACTCTGTAACAAACGAGGAAGAAGCGCTGCGCGCAGCCGAAGAGCTCGGTTATCCCGTACTTATGCGTCCCTCTTATGTTCTCGGCGGACAAAATATGATAATTGCATACGGAGTGGACGACGTTGTCGAATACTCGCGCATCATATTTTCACAGCGCCAGGACAGGCCGGTGCTCATTGACAAGTATATGAGCGGGCTTGAAATAGAGGTCGACGCGCTGTGTGACGGAAAAGAGGTACTGCTGCCCGGAATTATGGAGCATGTGGAGCGTTCGGGCATCCACTCCGGGGACAGCATCGCCATTTATCCCGCTATTCACGTCAGCGAGGAGATGGCTAACCGCATATTAGATGAAACCAAGAAAATCTGCCTTGCGCTTAACGTACGCGGTCTGATAAATGTGCAGTATCTAATCAGCGGCGATGAGCTGTATGTAATTGAGGTTAACCCCCGCGCATCGCGTACGGTTCCATACCTCAGCAAGGTTACCGGCGTGCCTATGTGCACTATTGCAACGCGCATCAGCATGGGCGATACACTTGCCGATTGCGGCTACAGCGGCGGAATAGCGCCGATTCCGCCCTATTTTGCTGTAAAAGTTCCGGTGTTTTCGTTTGAAAAGCTGTCGGGCGTCGACACTCAGCTTGGCCCCGAAATGAAATCCACCGGCGAGGTGCTTGGAATCGGCCGCGACATGCGCGAGGCGCTTTACAAAGGTCTGGTTGCAGCAGGCTATAAAATGAAACGCAAAGGCGGAGTGCTGTTTACGGTGCGCGACTCTGACAAGAGCGAAATCGCGGCAATCGCGAGAAAATTCCGTGTGATGGGTTTCAGGCTTTATGCTACATCGGGCACGGCAATGGAAATCCGCGCGGGTGGGATGCCGGTGACCGTTTTAAACAAAATCAGTGAAAATCCGTCTGATAACCCGATGACGGCACTTGACAGCGGGGAAATTTCCTATATAATTTCTACATCGGCAAAAGGCCGTAACCCCGCATTTGACGACGTGAAAATACGCAGGCGTGCGGTGTCGCTCGGCATTCCATGCCTGACTTCCATAGATACCGCCAATGCACTGGCGGACAGCTTACAAAGCGGCTATCACGAGGAGAATATAAGTTTGATAGACATCAACGACGATATCAAATCGATAAAAGCGGATAGGGGCGTTTAATTGTTATGAAAAGAACCAAGTATATATTTGTAACCGGCGGCGTTGTTTCTGGGCTCGGCAAGGGCATAACCGCCGCATCGCTTGGCAGATTGCTCAAGCAGCGCGGTCTTAAGGTCGCGGCACAGAAACTTGATCCATATATGAACGTCGACCCGGGCACGATGAGCCCTTATCAGCACGGCGAAGTTTTCGTTACCGACGACGGTGCGGAGACCGACTTGGACCTGGGCCATTACGAGCGTTTTATCAATGAGAATCTCAACAAATATTCCAACCTGACCTCCGGCCGGGTATACTGGAATGTACTACAGCGCGAACGTGAAGGCGGATACCTGGGCCAAACCGTTCAGATCATTCCCCACATTACAAACGAAATCAAAGACTTCATACGCGCAGGCGCAGAAATCAGCGGTGCCGATGTGCTTATCACCGAAATAGGCGGAACCATCGGCGATATTGAAAGCCAGGCGTTTCTGGAGGCTATACGCCAAATTTCGATAGAGGAAGGCCGCGAAAACTGTCTTTTCATACACGTTACGCTTGTACCGTACCTGCGCGCCTCGCAGGAGCATAAATCAAAGCCTACCCAGCACTCTGTAAAGGAGCTTCAGGCATCGGGAATCACGCCGAACATTATCATCACGCGCTCGGACGAGCATATTGACGACGAAATAAAAGAAAAAATCGCTCTTTTCTGCAATGTAAGGCGCGACTGCGTGATTGAAAACGTCACGCTTCCCTGCTTATATGAGGCGCCGCTCATGCTGCATGAAAACGGGCTCGACCGCGTGGTCTGCCGCGAGCTGGGCATCGATTGCCACGAGCCCGACCTCACAAGCTGGCGCGCAATGATCGAGAAAATTAAAAACATTGACAAAACCGTTAAAATTGCAATTTGCGGCAAGTATACTAAACTGCATGACGCGTATCTTTCGGTAATCGAGGCTCTTCGCCATGCAGGCTATGTATACGGTGCCGATATAGATATAATGTGGGTTGACAGCGAAAACGTCACCGACGAAAATGCAGCCCACATATTTAACGAAGCCCAAGGTATCCTTATCCCCGGCGGATTCGGCGACCGCGGCGTCGAGGGTATGATTTCGGCCGCAAAATACGCGCGCGAAAACAATGTGCCGCTGTTCGGAATCTGCCTCGGTATGCAGGTTATGTCGATTGAATTCGCGCGCAATGTCTGTGGTCTTGCGGGCGCAAATTCCACCGAATTTGACCCGAACACTCCCTATCCCGTTATCGCGCTCATGGAAAATCAGCAGAACATCACCAAAAAAGGTGGCACGATGCGTCTCGGCTCATATCCTTGCGCTATCGTAAGCGGTACGCTCATGGCATCGGCTTATGGCCGCTCGCTTACCCATGAACGCCATCGCCACCGCTATGAGTTCAACAACGATTGCCGCGAATTGTTTGTAAAGCATGGTATAGCACTCAGCGGCACGTCTCCCCACGGTAGCCTAATCGAAGCAATAGAGCACAAAACTCACCGTTTTTATCTCGGAGTGCAGTTCCATCCTGAATTTCTCAGCCGCCCGGACAAAGCACACCCGCTGTTCTGCGAGTTTGTCGGCTCGGCTCTGGGCGTAGCCGGCAACAGCGATAAAAAGTGAGACCGCTTTACTTCACCGGGGGCCGCATGGCCCCCGTAACATATAATTGAGGTTTTCAGGGTTGCGTTTTTCCTGTATAGACGTATATAATAATTATGATATTATAGTAGTCGACAATGCATGGTCATGTCGCTTTACATGCTACCGACTTTAAACGGGTAACCTGATATGAAAGACGGATTTGTAAAAATTGCGCTCGCGGTTCCGCCGCTGCGTGTCGCAGACTGCGAGTTTAATATAGGCGAGGCTATCAGGCTCGCACATGCCGCAGCCGAAGGCGGCGCGCTCGTCGCGCTGTTCCCCGAGCTTTGCGTGACCGGATACAGCTGCTCCGACCTTTTTTTCCACTCCGCACTGCTCGATGCCGCCGAGAATGCGCTTTCCTCGTTTGCAGAGGCAACCGCACAGCTTAATACGCTTTATTTTATCGGCGTACCTGTGCGCGTGGCGGGAAAGCTTTATAACTGCTGCGCGGCAGTACATCGCGGGCGGCTGCTTGCACTCGTGCCCAAGACCTCGCTGCCCAACTATAACGAGTTTTACGAGACGCGCCAGTTCACTTTTTCACCCCAAAAAACCGTGGAAATAGAGTTTGCCGGCCAGCGCTGCCTGTTCGGTACAAAAATACTGTTTGAGCATACAAAGCTGCACGAGCTTGTCATCGGTGCCGAGATTTGCGAGGATTTGTGGTGTCAAACACCGCCTTCCGCTATGCATTGTGCAGCGGGCGCGACTTTGATTTGCAACATTTCAGCGTCGCCCGAATCGGTGGGCAAACCCGAGTACAGGCGCGATCTTACCCGCATGCACTCGGGCAGGCATATCTGCGCCTATGCTTATACCTCGTCGGGACCGGACGAGTCGACGACCGACCTTATCTACTCGGGCCATGCTTTTATCTGCGAATACGGCTCGATTATTGCTGAAAATCCGCCGTTTGGCGGCGCAGAGCTGACATTTGGCGAAATCGACGTCAAACGCATCGACTATGAACGCCGCCGGCAGTCAAATTATAAATGCGGCTACAATGCCGACTATGTCTATGTTCCGTTTGACACCGAGCTGCGGGAAACTGTGCTCTGTCGGCGCTTTGACCGCATGCCGTTTGTGCCCGAAGACCGCGCCGACCGCTACCGCCGCTGCAGTTTTATCCTTGAGATGCAAGCCGCAGCTCTTGCAAAACGCCTGCGCCATACCAATGCAAAAACTGCTGTTGTGGGCGTTTCCGGCGGTCTTGACTCCACGCTTGCGCTTATTGTCATTGTACACGCGCTCGACAGGCTTGGCAGACCGCGCACCGACGCACTTGGAATCTCAATGCCTTGCTTTGGCACCGGCACGCGTACAAAAAACAACGCCGAAAAACTGTGCAAACTCCTCGGCGTCAGCTTCCGCGAGATACCTATTGACAAATCTGTTACCCAGCACCTTGAGGATATTGGTCACGACGGCAAAACCTTTGACGTGACGTTCGAGAACGCTCAGGCACGCGAGCGCACTCAGGTGCTCATGGACATCGCCAACCAAACGGGCGGACTTGTGGTCGGCACCGGCGACCTGTCCGAGATGGCGCTGGGCTGGTCGACCTACGGCGGCGACCATATATCCATGTATGCTGTCAACTGCTCGGTTCCAAAAACGCTTGTACGCCATCTCGTTGCATATTATGCAGACACCTGCGGCAATAGTGAGCTTGCCGAAACACTGCTTGACATCCTCGACACGCCCGTCTCCCCCGAGCTTATCCCCTCAAAAGAAGGCGAGATTTCACAGCGCACCGAGGAGATTTTAGGCGAGTACGAGCTGCACGATTTCTTCCTTTATTATATGATCCGCTGCGGGTACGACCCGGCAAAGACGCTTCGCATTGCAAAGCTGACATTTGCCGGCGTCTATAATGAGACACATATCGAAAACACACTGCGACTTTTTGTGCGTCGCTTTTTCAGCCAGCAGTTCAAACGCTCCTGCACGCCCGACGGCGTAAAGCTTGGCACCGTTTCGCTTTCGCCGCGCAGTGACTGGCGCATGCCGTCGGATGCGTCTCCCGCCGCTTGGATGTCGCTGTTGTAAATCATGTTTACATCCGCAGAGGGTAAGCGTCTTTCGCCGGAGCGCAGCCAACCCCTCTGCGGAAATTATTTGGATTTTTATAGCACACAACTCGAAAGGACTTGACACATGAAACGTATAGTTTCGATTGGCCTTGCACTAACACTATTGGCAGGCTCGATTGCGGCCTCGGGCTGCGGAGAAAAAGACGGCACATCGCCGGTAACCGAAACCACAGCAGCCGAAACAACCGCGCCGGCCGAAACCCAAGCCGAAACCGAACCTCCCGTCGATACCGACCTGCAAAGGGCGGAGACGGTATTTGACGCGTTTATAAAACAGTATTATGACAAAGGCAAGTTTAAAAACGCCGACTTTTGGGACAATGCCGAGATTTTTGAAACTGTTATCGATGCATACGAGGTCACTCGCGACGAAAAATATCTTTTCTATATAAAAGAAATATCCGACGCAACCCTCGGTGCGTACGGCAAAAAGTGGACCTGGAACGAGTATAACGACGATATTATGTGGCTTTGCATTGCCTATTCCCGCGCCTATCTTTTGACCGGCGAAGCGGACTATCTGCGCTATGCGAAAATAAATTTCGACTCGGTCTGGCAGCGCGCATACAGCGAGGATTTGGGCGGCGGGCTCTGGTGGCGCACCGACAATCAAACCAAAAACTCGTGCGTTTGCGGGCCGGGTGCAATAGCAGCCTGTCTTTTGGGCAAAGCCACCGGCAACGAGGAGTATTACGCCAAAGCCAAACTGGTACTCGACTGGCAGATCGAAAACCTCTACCAAGCCGGTCTGGGCAAAGTTTACGACGCAATCGACATTAAAGGCAACATAAACAAATGGTCGTCTACATATAACCAGGGCACTTTTATCGGCGCCTGCATGCTGTATTACCAGTACAGCGGCGACGAATCATATTTAAATAAAGCCAAAAAAGCCGCGCAATACGCGATGAGGACGATGTACGAATACGGCGTGATGAACAACGAGACCGAGGGCGGCGACCTCATCGGGTTTAAGGGAATCCTCACCCGCTGGATAAGCAGATATGCGGTTTTTGTCGGCGACGGGGAAATATTCGAATGGCTCCGCCGCAATGCCGACGCCGCCTGGAATAACCGCAACTCGAAAAATCTTATCTGGACGGCATGGGGTACAAAGACCTCCGAAAAAATCGCGCAATACGACGTGTTTGGCATGAGCACCGCCGTGGCGCTATTTTTCAACACGATGCTAGAAAGAGAGCTTGACGAAATAGCTGAAAAAAAGTAAAAAACACCGCGAAAACAGCTTTATTACAGCAGAAGTTCATAAAGATTCATCTGTAAAACAGCAAGCTTCGGTGCGGAACAGCTCCGGCCTGCCTTCGTGGTGCAGGCCGGCTATTTCTTTTTGCAGAGGGCAAATCTTTTTGCGGTCGGAGGACTCCGCCGGGCGTATTGTAAACTCCATTGCCTCACCTTTTTCTTAAAATATCAAGCGTGTGATGCGAGATGCCCGTCATATCAGGCCGCTCGCAAATGTTAAAGTGGTATTTCATGTACCATGCAAATGTGTCGTCGTCAAGCCTGTCGATAAACTCTTTGAAATAATTTGTATACATATCGGTGCCGACGAAATGCAGGCGCTCGACGTCCAGCCGCGCGGCCAGCGCGTCTATCTCCTCACGGCGATAAAGCTCGAAAAGCTCGATCGGTGTTGATGTGGTCCTGAATGATTCGGGGTCAAGCAACCCCGCATCAAGCACTTTTTTAAGGTTGCCTTTTACAAAACAATACCCTATTATCGAAGGATCGCTCATGCAGTAGGCAACAAACATAACACCGCCGCGCTTTGTCACACGATACGCCTCGTCCATCGCAGCATGTTTGCTTTTGTCGTCCAAAAGATGATACATCGGCCCCATCAGCAGCGTAATGTCGTATGTGTCCGACTCTATAAAGTCGAGGCAAACGGCATCTGCCTGCCAAATCGTCACGCCCTCGCCGGGCTGCGTGTTTGCGCGGAACTTTTCAATGTTGTGCTCTATAAGCTCGACGGCGTCAACTTCGTAGCCCTGCCTTGCGTAGTGGTGCGAATATATCCCCGTACCCGCACCGATGTCGAGAATTTTCATGCCGGGTCGCAGGTATTTGTCTATATACCTCACCGTGGTGAGAAACTCGACGCATCCGTGACGCGAACGCAGCCTTGCGTCCTCGTCGTGGGATTGGTAATAGCTGTTTAGTGCCTCAATTAAGTCCATTTTTCCTTCTCCTCCGGTAAAAATAAAAACGGCACGGCTCCGTTAGCGGCGAAACCGTGCCTAAAAACACTCATTCATTGCGCTATGCGCCCAAAAATGAACATGAGGAGGCAAGCCCGCCGCCAATGTCTAAATACCAATAGCCGGCGCGCCCGATATAACCGTCGGAAAGCATAATGCTGCTAAAAACAATGCATTTCATCCGACAGCCCTCCTTATAATTTTTTCCAGTATAGCAACGCCGCTTTTATTTGTCAAGCGAAGCGGTGATTTTTTACTTGGTTTTTAATTTTCACTTGACATGCCCCGATTTAGCGTGATAAAATATCGGCGCGGTGAATTTGTTTTTCACCATGGTGAAATTTTGTAACCGGCACACTCCTTGTTGATATAAACTTTATATACTGCCGAAAGGAGCCAATTATGCCGACCATTATAATCCGCAATAAAAACGTCGTGCGGGGCATGGCCGGCGACGGAGAGAAAACAGCCGAGCTTTGGGAACGGTTTTATGAAAGAGGTTGAACTTCACCCGTTTGAGCATGACGAGTCGTGCGCATACAAAATCCGCGTTTACAGCAAGGACGGCGGCGGCTGCCTGTGCCATGTCGGATACGCTGTTTCGGGCGGAGAGCCGGCAGAGCCTTTACGGACTATGTGCTGCCTCCCACGCACTATGCCTCGTTTGACGTTGTTGTCGAAAACGGTTACGACAGCGAAAACGTAAAATGGACGCATGGCTTGCCTCAAACGAGGAAGGATGGGTTCAGACCTGTGACGAAAATGGCAACTTTGTTGCGGTAGAGTATTATACCGAGCGGTTTGACACGGAAGGAATTGTCGAAATCCGGGTGCCGGTACATAAATAAGCGACATGACAGTATTAATGCCGCTTTTGACGGTGCTGTGTTAAGAAATAACAAACATAAAACAACGATAGGAACATGGTAATATGAAATCGGGGCATGCTAAAATTTTGGAAAGTGCTAAGACCGGTGGGGAGTTTTGCCTTTTCTTAGCTGCCGTAAGCTGAGCCATGCACTTTGTCGATGCAAAGGGGATTTTATCCCCGAAAAACGGAATGAATATCTACCGCGGCTGCACGCACGGATGCATATACTGCGACAGCCGCTCGGAATGTTACGGTTTTACCCACGATTTCGAAGATGTCCAGGTCAAGCGCAACGCGCCCGAGCTGCTTGACGACGCGCTCCGCCGGAAAAGAAGGCCGGCAATGATTGCAACCGGCTCCATGTGCAACCCCTACCAGCCCTGCGAAGCCGAGCTCGGCATTATGCGGCGCTGTCTCGAGATTATTTTGCGCCACCGATTCGGCGTGGCGGTGCATACAAAATCCGACCTCGTACTGCGCGACCTCGACCTGCTATGCGCTATAAACGAGCGCACGCGCTGCGTCGTGCAAATGACGCTGACCACTTATGACGAGGAGCTATGCCGCAAAATTGAGCCCCGCGTTTGCACCACAAAAAAGCGATACGAGGTGCTGAAAACCCTTGCCTCCCATGGCATCCCGACCGTAGTTTGGATGACCCCGGCACTGCCGTTTATAAACGACACCGAGGAAAACTTGCGCGGGCTGCTCCACTACTGCTTTGACGCCGGAGTAGCGGCAATTTTGACGTTCGGATTCTGCGTTACATTGCGGCGCGGCGACCGCGAGTATTTTTATGCCGCGCTGGACAGGCTGTTTCCGGGACTTAAAAAGCGGTACATTGCGACATACGGCAACTCTTATGTTTGCCCGTCGCCTAATTCCGACAAGCTGTATGCTATTTTAAAGCGGGAGTGCGAAGTTCGGGGCATTTTATACAACACCGACGCCGTGTTTCGTTTTATCGGCGAGTTCCCCTCTGTCGACGACGGGCAAATAACGCTGTTTTAAGCCCGCAACTAATACTTGCGGTGCGCTTATGAAACTTTGATGACAACTTTCGGAAGGACTTTATATGCCTATTAAAAAACTGATTCTTTCATCTCTTTTCGCTGCGCTTATTGCGGCCGGCGCATGGATTTCGGTGCCCGCCGCGGTACCGTTTACGCTTCAAACCCTCATGGTCTTCCTTGCCTTAGGCCTTCTTGGCGGCAAATACGGCACCGCCTCTGTCGCCGTCTATATAGCGCTCGGCGCGGTCGGTCTGCCGGTATTTTCCGGGTTCCGATCAGGGATCGGCGCACTGCTCGGCAGCACCGGCGGATATATCGTCGGATTTTTTGGCGCCGCACTTTTATACTGGCTGATAACCCACTTTTTTGGCCGGAAAATCTATGTAATCTCGATTGCCATGGCAGCCGGCATGCTGCTCTGCTATACAATCGGAACGGCGTGGTTTACGGTTGTCTACTCCGCCTCTGCCGAGCCTGTTTCGGTTTTCACAGTGCTATCATGGTGTGTTTTCCCTTTTATAGTTCCTGACGCACTCAAAATCGCGCTTGCAGTATTTTTAACGAAAAAAATACAAAAGCATGTAAAACTGTTTAAAGATTAACGCGCCGCCCGAGTGGCGGCGCGTTAATTGTTTTTCAGGGGTGCCCGGCAAATTTGTGTCGCCCTGCACCGCCAAAGTAGCGGTGCTTTTTTATCTGTATTCAAACAAGACCTCGTATAGTTCTGCATCGGTTGCTCCGAGCACAGAGGACTCAAGAATTTGTGCTGTCGAATCGCCTTGAGCGTGATTTTGCACAAGTGTGGCGGCCGACAACTCGATAAACTGAATTGCATTTTGCGCGCCGGATTCGCATACCGCCACGTTATGCTTTTTCAGTTCCGCAATTAGCGATTTTACTATCGAGCGTTTGTCTTTAAGTGATCTGCACCACGGTGCGCGCAGCCTGAAGGTGACGAAAAGTACTTTCATGCAGGTTTTTTGTCTGTCAGCATTCGATAACTTTTATATAAAATGTCCTTGTTCTTGGCCCGTCAAATTCACAAAAGTAAGTGTCCTGCCACACACCGAGCAGCGGTCTTCCATTTGCAATCGGAACAACAGCAGAGCTGCCCACCGCACTCGCCTTCAGATGTGCGGCCGAATTGCCCTCGTCGTGCCTGAAGGCCGGCAGGCGCGGGAAAGCATTTGCCAGCCCCAAAAGTATGTCCTGCACGACATGCGGGTCGCTGTTTTCGTTAATCGTGATCCCTGCGGTTGTATGCGGACAGTATACAACGCAAATGCCGTCCGTAACTTTGCTCTGCGCTATTGCCTCCTTAACCTGCTTTGTTATGCTTATCATAGCCTCGGCAGGCGTTTCGAGTTTATGTTCGAATATCATCGTCCTGAAATCCTCCGAAACTTTTTACGGATTATACCACAAGCGAGCGTATAATTCAATAATAATTATGTTAATATAAGGCATTTGTTTCACAATAAGTAAAATAGGACAGGCAAATGCCTGTCCATAGCTTGTAATATTCTGTTCAGCTCTCAAGCTGTTTACCGAGAAAGTTTGCGGCGGTCTGAATAAGCTTTATCTCGGTTTCCTTGTTGCGGGACGTGTCGTTCTCTGTTTCCATAGGCGCCAGCGAAACGACGCATCCTATAACGTCTCCTTCGGTAATAATAGGCATCGCGCAAGATATATAATATGACGTGGAGTCTTCGACGGCAACTTGCGCGCGCTCGCCAGGGGTATGGACATACAGCGTACGCGCTTCGGTTATGGCCTCAAGATCGGACGATACGCGACGGTCGGCAAACTCTTTCTTTGGTACACCGGCGCATGCGACGATGCTGTCACGGTCGGCTATCAGCACAGACAGCTCGCATGTTTTATACAGTGTATCGGCATACTGCGATGCAAAAGTTGTAAGTTCGCCGATGGGCGAATATTTTTTGAAAATAACTTCACCTTCGCGGTCTGTATATATCTCAAGCGGATCACCGTCGCGTATTCTCATGGTACGACGAATTTCTTTGGGTATTACGACGCGCCCCAGATCATCTATCCTTCTGACAATTCCGGTTGCTTTCATTATATTTTCCCCTCTGTGTGAAACATTAACCGACGGAAACATAAAGCATTCCCGCCGATAGTAGTTTTTACATTATTGAGTAGTTTTATACCGCCTGCGGATGAGATAACTGTAAATTGTGCAAAAGGTAAAAACATTAGTATAGCGAATAAAACAATTAAGAAGTATTGACATGTTTGGGGCTGCGTGATAGTATAACTTTGTAAATTATAGCCTAACGGGAGGACGCTCCATGAAAGCCCAAAAATTTATCGCAATGCTGCTTGTCTTGTCATTTTTGGCTGCGCTTTTTGGCTGCGCCGACAAAGCGAGCGGAGGCGGCGACAAATCCGCTTCTACTACAGAAAATATACCCGAAGAAACGACCGGTTATACGCTCGATCTTCCCGAAACTAACATGGACGGTAAAATATTCACGTTTCTTACCACAAACTGGCCCGGCGAAGATATTTGGACAATGAACGAAATAACAATCGAGGAACAGGACGGCAGCGCGGTAAACGACGCGATGTATCTGCGTAATGTAAACGTGCAAAGCCGGTTTAACTGCACCATAGGTGAGCGCAACATTCCTTCTTTTATAGATGCGGTAAACGAGCTGTATAAGTCTATCCAGGCCGGCGACAACGCCTATGACATTTTCATCCCGCGCATGCAGGCGCTTACCACGCTGATTGTCAAGGACATGATAATCGACCTTAAAAAGCTCGGCTATATAGATTTTACGAAGCCGTGGTGGGACGCGAGAGCTGTCGAAGACCTGGCGCTTGCAGGCAAGAATTTCGGCGCAAACAGCTATATGACCACAATGGACAAAGGTGCGATTTCGACTTTTGTATTCAACAAGGAGCTGATGAAGGACTACAATATAACTCCGCCGTATGACTATATTCTTGAAGGCTCTTGGACGATAAATAAAATGGCTGAGCAAATCAAGGCTGTCTCAAGCGACCTCGACGGCAACGGCCAGATGAACGAAAACGACCTTTACGGCCTCCTTTATCAGCGCGACACACTTCACGACCTGCTGATTGCCTCGGGAGAATCGGTCGCAAAGAAAGACGCACAAGACCTGCCCTATGTGTCGCTTAACACCGACAGTGCAATCTCCAAAATCCAGCACATGTTCACGATTCTTTACGATACCTCCACTTGTTTTAATGTGATGACACTTCCCGGCGACTTCAACGTAGGCATGAACAACATGTTCCAAAACAACCAGGGCCTTTACATGTGGATCCGCATGGTCAACATAGTTCCTCTGCGCACCATGGAGGCCGATTTCGGTATTGCGGTAGTGCCAAAATTTGACGATTCTCAGAAAGAATATTACAGCACCGTCAATCCCTACACCGGCATTTTCATCTGCGTGCCCATTACCAACCCCGACACCGACTATACCGGCATGTTTCTTGAAGCCATGGCTTATGAGGGCTATGTCAATGTTCGTCCCGCCTATTATGACACACTGCTCACCGGCATAATAGCCCGCGACAACGAGTCGTCGCAAATGCTCGACATACTGTTTGCCAACCGCCGGTATGACCTTGGGCTTATCCTCGACATGGGCGACCTGCGCAGCTTTATCTACATGGTAATGACCTATGACACCAACATTGTTTCATACGTTGAAAAGCGGCTTAGACTTGCAAATAAGGATATTGAAAAGCTCACCCAAGCGCTCCTTGAAAATTCCGATTAACAAAACCGCCCCCCGCATATATTGTTGCGGGGGCGGTACTTTCTGCATACATTACAAAAACCTTATAAGGGTTGACATTTTAATAAATGTATGATATGATGATTTTATAATTAAATAAAGAACCGTCGATGCTATGCATGGAAGGGCTTTAGACTATTCTACTGAAAGGTTAGCGATATGAAGAAAGCCGCTTCCGTTTTTTTGCGCGCTGAAATAACGAGAGAAGATATAGAAAATATAATAGACTGGCTTGAAAATGAAGCTGTCACGCAATATCTCGAGGACGGACTCGATACCGTCGATATGCTGCGCGGGATGACCGAATACGTACCGGAACACCTTTATACAATAATGCTCAATGACAATGGCATGTTTTATATAATTGACGGCACCATCGATGAAGACGAGGAGCCGATTCCCGTAGGATTTCTGCGGCTTGATGAATACGAACACAACAGATACGAGCTTGTCTTCGCCGTAGGGCGTGAGGATATGTGGGGAAACGGACTTGGTAAAGCCGCAGTTCGCGATGCGCTTTCGATAGCTTTTTTCGAGCTGAGAGCGGACAATGTGCGCGCACTTGTCCGACGCGAAAATATACGCTCGGCCCGCGTGCTAACCGGCAGCGGCTTTCTGCCGGATTGTAGCGGCGACAGACATATGGAGTATTCGCTTACTTTAAAAGACTATCTCAAACATCTTCATAAACTCCAAGCGATGTAAAACTCTTTTTTAGGCGGTGATTTGCGCGGTGACGTTACACTCACCGATTTCGCTAATTCGTAAGCTTTTTTCAATACTATATCCGCCGCGCTGTCTTTGCTGCGGCAAGCTTTTGCCCGGCGAGTCTCCACTCTGCCCCGCCTGCTCAGAAACCTGGGGCGGCGAGCGGAAAAAAGCGGCATCTCCCCGCGCAGACGGCGTGCTGTATCTTGCCCCGTATACGAAAAGCCGCAGCGTTACCAGAAGGCTTGTGCTGCGTGCAAAAAATTCAAACGAGCGCAGACTTTATTTATTTCTTGCAGGAGAGCTTGCAAAGCTGCTTTCGCAGCGCAGCATCTCGGCGGATTTTGTCGCCGGCGTGCCACGCTCACCCTCGGTCGTTCGCAATACCGGTGTCGACCAGTCGAGCCTGCTTGCNNGAGCCTGCTTGCACGCGCACTTGCAAAAACCGCCGGCTCCCGATATATCAATGCTCTCAAGCGCCGGCGTAAAGCCCGGGTGCAAAAGATGCTTGACGCCGCCCGTCGCGCCGATAATGCCGCATTGGCATACAGGCTCGCCCGCAAAGCGGGAAAACATCTGGCAGGACGCACTGTTGTCCTTGTCGACGATGTTGCAACAACCGGCTCCACATTTTCAGCCTGCGAGAAGCTGCTTTACCACGCGGGTGCGGCGCGCGTATTTAAAGTTGCGGTCGCAGCAACCGAGCGTACGGTATACAAAAATTAAGCGGTGTTTTGCACCGGTGGCTTGACGGCATTTTTCGTTTAAGCACAAAACAGGGTCGGGTTTTTCCCGGCCCTTTATTGTTGCTTTTTGCCGGACTGCATTTTTCGCTGGTGGATTTCGGTCATTTAGCATATCCCAATTATACAGAGTGGTTTTGCGGTATAAAGCTCGGCTATATTTATCATATTAAGGTTGGATTCTGTCCAAAGAAAAATAATTTATCATTGGAGCACCAAGCTGTCATATACGCTGCCGTCCGAAAGCCTTTTCCACTCAAAGCACCTGCCCTCGAGTGTCATGTAGGAAAAGTCGCTGCCCTCTTTCGGTATCGAAAGCGAGCCGGGGTTGAGCAGCCAAACTCCGCATATGCTTTCTTTTGCGGGTATGTGCGTGTGACCATAGAACACGACATCACAGCCACTGAAATCAGCCTTGTCAAGATGGTGGCCGTGCGTCGCAAGTATGGTCAGTCCGCTTATATCAAATCGCTTTTCGGCGGTGAGCACATCAAACTCAAGCACCATGCCGTCCACTTCGGCATCGCAGTTTCCGCGCACGCTGTCTATACGCTCAAACCGGCTGTTGAGCATCTCGATGACGCGCTTTGGCTCATATCCGGGCGGAAGGTCGTTGCGAGGGCCATGGTAAAGAATATCGCCGAGCAAAAGCAGTCGCTCCGCGCCCTCCGAATCCCATCGCATTATAAGCTCTTCACAGCGTTTTGCATCGCCGTGAAGGTCGGAAGCAATAAGAATTTTCATTTCAAATTATCCTTTGATTGTTATGGCAAGTTGTGTTATAATACTGATACAGAATCTGCATGGCTATATTATACCATGCTCTGCTGCCTGATGAGTGAAAACTCTTTTAATTTTCCGCAAAACGTATTAGCTGGTGCAATATTGAGGAATATTAAACATATCAAGCTAAATGAGGCAATAGATAATGAAAAACAGCGGCAAGAAAATAACAATTGCATTTTTTGATACAAAACCCTATGACCGCGAGCGGTTTGACTTGATCGCACCCGAGTATGGATTCCGGCTCAAATATATCGAAAGCAAGCTCGGCCCTGAAAGTGCGGTTATTGCCGAGGGCTGTGACGGTGTCATTGCGTTTGTAAACGACACAGCCGATGCGGAAACCATTGACAAGCTTTATGACATGGGCATACGTGTGCTTGCTTTACGCTGCTCAGGTTATAACAACGTCGATTTTAAAGCTGCATACGGGAAAATTCATGTTCTGCACGTGCCCGGTTACTCGCCTTATGCCGTTGCCGAGCATACGATGGCACTTCTGCTCGCGCTCAACCGCAAAATCCACCGCGCGTATAACCGCACGCGCGACCATAACTTCTCAATAGTGGGCTTCACCGGTTTCGACATGTACGGAAAAACTGTCGGTGTTATCGGCACAGGCCGTATCGGCAGGGTGTTTATCGACATCTGTCGCGGATTTGGCATGAATATTATCGCGTATGACCCTTTCCCCGCGACCGACAGCGGCATAGAGTATGTCGAGCTTGACGAGCTGTTTACCAGATCCGACATAATCTCGCTGCACTGCCCTCTGACAAAAGACACTCATCATATCATCGACGAGCGCGCGCTTTCGCTGATGAAAGACGGTGTATTTATTATCAACACCTCGCGCGGCGCGCTAATCGATACCGAAGCACTGCTCGAGGCGATAAAGAGCCGTAAGGTCGGCGCCGTCGGTCTTGACGTGTATGAGGAAGAAGCCGACTTTTTCTACGAAGACATTTCGGGTGATATACTCGAAGACGACAAGCTCGCGCGCCTGCTCACGATGCCTAACGTGCTGGTGACC
>LFRM01239713.1_pt1 | contig 44389 bp, 38 predicted proteins | sample 618341 | NCBI WGS metagenome assembly LFRM01 (sample SAMN03654438, study PRJNA283298) | anaerobic digester metagenome | isolation source: pool of bioreactors CSTR01a, CSTR02a, and CSTR03a thermophilic anaerobic... | place: Denmark: Kgs. Lyngby | collected 2014-05-21 | reverse complement strand
TCTTCTATCTTTTTATTATTTCTGTTTGATTTATCCGAATTAGTGTTTTTCTTAACTTTTGATGTTTTCTTATCATCTTTTTCTTCAAGAACACCTTTAGAAATAACTGTCTTGAAATATTTTTTTTCTTCTAACTCATCATTATAAAAATCAATTTCAGCTTCTTCTGATGATTTTTTAATGATTCTTGTTTTATTTCTTTCTTTTCTAAGACTTTTTTTAATTCTGTTAAATTTTAAACTTTGAATTAAGCTTTCTATAATATTTAATATTAATTTCATCATAACTTGTAGTATCCTTTCCTAATCTTAGTGATAAACTTTTTTTGAAGCATTTCCTTTATTATACAACAAATTCAGGTTGTTTTTTTATATTACGTTATTTAACACTTTATACCATATTTTTATTCAGAAAATGACTTCCATTTAATATTTATATGGAAAGAGAGTGATTTTGGATATCTCCAGCTTCACTCTCTAAATATTTATATTCTATTCTCCACGCTAAACTATTTCTTTTCTACCTTCTAAAGCTTTTGAAAGAGTTATCTCATCTGCATACTCTAAATCGCTTCCAACTGGCATTCCCGAGGCTATTCTAGTTACCATAATATCAAGAGGTTTTAAAACTCTTGATATATACATAGCAGTAGCTTCACCTTCTATAGTAGCATTTGTTGCAACTATAACTTCTTCTATTTCTGATGACATTCTTGTAATTAAATTCTTAATATTTATATCCTCTGGACCTCTTCCGGCCATAGGGGAGATATTTCCATGAAGTACATGGTATACACCATTATAATCCCTAACTCTTTCTACAGCCATAATATCTTTTGGATCTTCAACTACACATATAATATTTTGATTTCTACTTGGATTCCTACAAATAGAGCACGGATTCTTTTCTGTATAGTTTCCGCATACAGAGCAGTACTTAATAGTTCCTCTAGCCTCTATTAGAGCCTCTGCAAACTCTTTAACTTCATCTCCTGGTAGATTAAGTATATGAAGTGTTAATCTTTGTGCAGTCTTACTTCCTATTCCAGGAAGCTTTGCAAACTCCTCTATAAGCTTTTCTATTGCAACTGGATAAAAATCCATTCTCTCACCTCAATTAAAACATTCCTGGTATTCCACCAGCTAATTTACCCATAACTTTTTCTGAATCCTCTTCTGCCATAGTTATAGCATTATTAACTGCTGTTAAAACTAGGTCTTCAAGCATTTCTACATCTTCTGGATCTACTACATCTGGATCTATATTAACTTCTATCAGTCTTTTTTTACCATCTAATTTAACAGTTAACGCTCCACCACCTACTGATGATTCATAAACTTTTGCTTCTAGTTCTTTTTGATTTTTTTCCATTTCCTTTTGCATTTTTTGAGCCTGCTTCATAAGCTGGTTCATATTTCCTCCGCCCATTCCTGGGAAACCTCTTGCCATATTAATTACCTCCGTAAAATTATAATTCTTTTCTATATAAATATTTTAATACATAAAGATTAAATATAAGCTAACTATTCATCTAAAACACTTATTCCCATATCCTCTAAATCAGATGGACTATTGGAATTTTTCGACATATTATCATTAGAATCTTCCCTACTTGGAACTTCTCCTTCTACAGAAAATCTAAACCTCACATCTTCATTTAATATTGATGATGCAGCATTTTCAAGTATGTCTTTATTATCTTTAAGTTCTAATCTTTTTTTATTAAAAGAATACTGTTTTCCAAATCTTATTTCTATCACGCCTCTATCAACTTTAACTGGTTTTCCAGTTATTATTGAGGCCATAACTATCATTTGTCTTCTAGCTTTTAAAGCTTCCATTATTTCATTCCATGATCTATTTACAGTTTCTAAGTCAAGGGTACTTTTATCATTTAAATCTTCCTCTTCTATTTTCACTGCTTCTTTAACTATTTTAAGATTTTCTTTTTCAATATCGTTAGCTACATCTTTTGTTTCTGCACTTCTACCTATTGTATTCGGATTTTTTCTCTTTTTCTTTGCTTTTTCTTCAGGAATACTTTCTTCACTAACCTCTACAAAAGATCCTCTTGAAACTCTATCTTCAAGTCTTGATATTCTTCCAACAATAGCTTCTTTTGAAGTATCAAGTTCATTTTTTGTAAGAGTTATTATAGCTACTTCTAAATATATCCTAGATTGTTTAGAAAACTTAGATTGCTCTTCAGCTTCTTGAAGAACTCTTATAATTCTAGTTATAACGTCACTTGTTACTAGTTTTCCTTGATTTTTAATTATTTCTATATCTTCTGAAGACCTATCTATTACATCTTCTGGATTTTGCATAATTTTACTTACTAAAATATTTCTAAACTGTAATATTAAGTCCTTTGTAAGAGCATGGGGATCTTTACCACTTCCTATAATTTGATCTAAAATATTTATAGATTCTTTTACATCTTTTCTTAAAATTGAATCTGATAATCTAAAAACATTTTCGGTTTCTGATAGTCCCAGCATATCAAGGACTTCTACATAGTCTATCTTGCCGTCACCCATACTTATAGCCTGATCCATTATGCTAAGAGCATCTCTCATAGCACCATCGGATATTCTTGATATAAGCTCTAAACTTCTATCTTCAGCATATATTCCTTTGTGCTTAGCTATAAGCCTTAATCTTTCTTCAATATCTTTATAGGAAATCCTCTTGAAATCAAATCTTTGACATCTTGAAAGAACTGTCACTGGAAGTTTTTGAGGATCCGTAGTTGCTAAAATAAATATTACATGACTCGGAGGTTCTTCAAGAGTTTTTAAAAATGCATTTACTGCACCCATCGAAAGCATATGAACCTCATCAAGAATATATACTTTGTATTTGCCTTCGTGAGGCGGATATTTTACTTCTTCAATTAATTCTCGTATATCATCCACTTTATTGTTAGTTGCAGCGTCTTGCTCTATAACATCTAAGGAAAGTCCTTTATCAATTTTTATACACATGCTGCACTCATTACATGGTTCACCGTCAATTTGATTTAAACAATTTAGAGATTTCGCCATAATCTTTGCACAAGTTGTTTTACCTGTCCCTCTTGTACCACTAAACAAATAAGCATGACCTATTCTATTCATTCTTATTTCATTTCTAAGAGTTGTTGTTATATGATCTTGACCTACAACATCTTCAAAAGTCTGTGGTCTCCACTCTCTATACAGTGCTTTATAACTCAATACTTATCACCTTCTTTTTTAACCCTATAGTCGATTATACAATAAATTATATCTTTTTTCATTTACTTTAATTATATACACTACTACTTATTATATACTATAAAACAAAATTAACTCCTTTTTTCACCATATAGTAAAAAAAGGAGTTAATTTTTTTATTTTAGTTTATATAAGACCGCGCACCTTACTTTGTAAATAATCTTTTAAGCGTTACCCAAACAGTTAACTCAAGGTAGGTTTGCCACGGCACATGGAAAATTCTATTTATCGCTGCTATCTTCCGATCCTGACGAGGTTCATAGACATCCATTGCGTGGGACCCACCTATCAACATCACTTATAAGGGTCAGACCTTAGAAGTTTAAATCCTAGGTAAGGAATTCAATCCTGCTATAGCGGTTTGCAGGTTACAGGGCACCGCTAACTCCCCATCTAGCACGGAAATGGCGGAGAGAATGGGATTCGAACCCATGATTGAGTTTCCCCAATACCCGCTTTCCAGGCGAGCTCCTTCAACCAGCTCGGACACCTCTCCAAAACTTTATATCAACAGACTTAATTCTAATAGATAAAACACTTATTGTCAACACTAACGATTATTTATCTGTTTAGTAAGTGACTTAAATTATCAGGCTTCAATCCTATTATTAGCACTTAAAGATACTTATAGTTATAATTCTTTTAGTATCTATTTATTTCTTTCACTTTATTATATCATTTTCTGATTTTTTATAATATATAGATATGCTATAATAAAAAGAAAATAAAAGAGAGGTATAAAATGAATCCAGAAGCATTTAAAATTTTCAACATACCTATTTATTGGTATGGAGTTATAATAACCTTTGCAGTTATTATTGGTTTATTTGTTACATATATTAATACTAAGGTAAGTAAAGGTAGGGTTATATTTGATGATATAACAGATGCCTTTTTATATGCTTTTCCACTTGCTATAGTTGGAGCACGTTTATATTATGTTATATTTGAATGGGAAAATTATAATTCCTTTAAAGATATATTAGATTTTAGAAGTGGTGGCCTTGCTATACATGGTGGTCTTATAGGAGCTGCTATTGGAGTTCTTATATATTCAAAAGTAAAAAAGAAAAGTTTAAGACAGATCCTTGACATGGCAGACGCAACAGTACCTGGTCTTATACTAGCTCAAGCTATTGGTAGATGGGGAAATTTTATGAATCAAGAAGCTCATGGAGATCCTGTATCTTTAGAATTTATATCTAAGTTTCCTGAATTTATCCAAAAAGGTATGAATATTGGAGGAGTATACTATAACCCTACTTTTCTTTATGAATCTATATGGAATGTAATTGTATTTATAATTCTTATGTATATTTTTAAAAGAAGACAAGAAAATAGAGAAGGTTTAGTTCTATACTCTTATATGATTTTATATTCTGTTGGAAGATTTTTTATAGAAGGTCTTCGAACAGATAGCCTCATGATATTTCACTTAAGGCAAGCTCAGCTGATCTCAATTGCTATGATATTAGTTGGAATACTATTGATTTATTTAACAAAAAAGAAAAATAAATCTAATTAATAAAGAACGAGCTACGATAATATAAAGTTTTAGTAGCTCGTTTTTCAAACTATTTGAGTTAGAGATAAGATCATAAATTTAACAATTATAATGTAAATTACAAGAACTTTATTTTTAATTCATAGAATCTTGAAGTAAAATTCTAAATTATTATTTGTAAAAATCAAACCCCTTTAATTGACTTGATATCCTATTTGTATTAAAATAGAAATATTATCTGCTCCCATAGTTCAACGGATAGAACAAATCCCTCCTAAGGATTAGATGTGGGTTCAATTCCCGCTGGGAGTACCAAATATATTTAAAATACTAGTTAAACAAGTCAAAATAAAACATATACCGGTATATGAGGGAAGCTAAATACTGGTATATGTTTTTATTATTTATTACGATAATAATTCATCAGATGTTTTTAAGTACTTGTTAATAAATTTTTAGTTATAATTCTAATTTAAAATCAAATGTTTATTCTAATCTAGAGTCAATGTGCGAAAAATATCTTTCTAATCTAAAAACTCAGTATTCATTTTATATAAAATTTTTTTATTTCTTAATTCATTCCCTTACTAAGCAGACTTATCAGTGATACACTCACAGCTTTAAATTTTCATATTTTTACTCTATTGTTTCAACTTGCACTGTATAACCCAAGACTTCTCCAACATCAGAAATTTCACCTAATACAGTAACTAATTGTTTGTTCTCAAAATCCATAACCCTATCTAAGTGTTCCTCTTTAATTTTACACATAACTGATGTGAAAGAATAATCCTCACTGGCTCCAATTAAAGAAAAATATTTTCCTGATGAATCAATATTACTTAATTTTCCTGTTAGTCTTACTTTTTCGCCCTTATATACATTTGCAGCTTTTAGAGCATTTTCTTTAAGAGCTTCATTTAAATCTTCGACTGTAATTTCAATTATTCCTGATGAATCTTTAACAAGCTCTGTTTCAGAACTCACTTCATTTTCATTTTCAATTTCATCTAAATCCATTCTATATCCCATAATTTCGCCAACTGTTGTTATTTTCCCAATAACAGTTATAGATTGTCCTTTTTCAAAATTCATTACATCATCTCTGTGCTTTTCTTTTATGTCACAAGTAAAACCTATTAATGTAAAGTCTGCGTTTGGGGATTCTAAAGAAAAATATTTTCCTGATGAGTCAATAACACTAACTAAACCTGTTAATTTAACATACTCACCCTTATATGTATCTGCTGCTTTCAAAGCATTTCCATCTAATGCTTCATTTAATTGATCTATTGTCACCTCAATTGGTTCAGCTTTCGGCTCTTCTTTAACTGGTTCTGCTTTAGCATCATTTTTATCAGATAACTTAGAAGTCAAAGCTTTATCGCCTTCTGCTTTCGGTTCATCATCTCCTATACTTCCTATGACACCAATAAATATGATAGCTATTAACACGATAAACCAAACTCTCTTATATAAGGGCTTCTTATTAACTTTACCGCAATTTGGACATGTTACTTTTCCTTTTGATGCAATATCATTTCCACAGAATTTACATTTTCTTAAGTTTTTACTTGACATTTTTTTCCTCCTCATTATTTTACTATCGTTTGAATATTCAGTTAATTTGATTATACTATAAAAACGCTATCATTTCACTGAATTTATAATCTTATTAGATTTTATTATATGCCTAAGGAAAAATTTTATTTAAGCTGATAGGAATATATCTAATGAGGCTTATTGTCAAATTATTGACTAAATATTTTATTTAGACTAGAATTGAAATATCATCAGATTAGATAATTTAGCTTATAGAAGACTGGTTCTTAAAAATTAAATACCTTTCTCATTTATATGGGACTTGCATTAATAGTATATTAATTTAATAATATCAAAAGGAGATGGTTCTGATTAAAATTAAAAGTAAAAAATTAGCAAATGATCTTATTAACCAATTTGATAAATTATTTGAATTTGATGATTTAGGGCAAAAACATTATTTGTATTTCACAGAAAAGAATACTGAAAACACATTAACTGTTATGAAATATCCTTCCGGTGTCCTCACTGTTAATAGACGAGGAGAAGATTCAAATGATGATGGAGAAACAGTTATAGATCTCGATGAATGTATTGATATTTTTTGGATAAACAGAGCAGCAATTAATAGAATCATTGAAAGAAAAATGACTAATAATAAATAATAATGATATACAATGCTTTTTTATATCAAAACTTGAAAATGAATAAACGACAGCTTTCCATAATTATTTCAGGATAAGCTGTCGTTTATTTTAAATTACTCTTATATAAATTAATCTACGCATATTATTATTTTAAACCTTTATAATCTTTTAAAAATTTACTTTGAATTTAATTTCCCTTTTTCTATATAATCTAAATTATTAGAGTGAACTATTTTATATTCACCATTTTTATATTTAATATGAGTTATACTAGCGTTCTCGAGTGGCTTTTCTAATATGTGGTCCTTATCTAGTATTTTTATTAATGATGCTATGGTTAATCCATGAGTCACAACTAATGCATTACCACCACCATAACCTATCATTTCCTCTACTATTTCATCCATTGCTTTTTTAAGTCTCTTCTCTATCTGATTCCAATTCTCAGATTCCTTATTCTTATCTAAATTTGCTAATGTATTTGAAACTTTTTCTAGGTCATAAAGAAAAACTTCTTCTTTCTCTATTTTAAGTTCATTCCCTATAGTTTCTAGCATATATTCTGATGGTCCCATCTCAAAAGCTCCAAAATTCCACTCTCTAAGATTTTCTTTTCTTTCAACTTCTATATTATTATTAATATTTTTTTCAAGAACTATGTCTAAAGTATCACTCGCTCTTCCAAAGTCGCTCGAATATGCTTTTTTAAATTCTATATCTTTTATGCCTTCTCCAAGATATCTCGCAACTTCAATTCCCTCTTTAGTTAAAGCGGAATCTGACCAGCCCTGAACTTTATTATAATTGTTGAATTCTGTCTTCCCATGCCTTGTTACAAATAAATTAACCTCAATATTTTTATCCATAATAAACCTCCAGTTATACAAAAACATATATTATATCTATTATACTATATATGGTAATTACCTAAAAACCTTAACTTTCGCAAAATTTTAAAGCTATACTCTGTTTACTCGTAGCCATTTTTAATAAACTCATCATATTTTATCTCTTTTATATTTTTTCTAGCTATTTTTAACTGATTCTTTATATGGGTGCTTTTAGGGGCTCTAGTACCTTCTCTCTTAACACTTGCTACCCCCATAGCCTGAGCAAGACAAAGTATCTCCTTATCATCTAAACCCTTATTCAATCCATAGGCAATAGCAGCTACCATTGAATCCCCAGCTCCAACTGTACTTTTTACTTCTACTTTTTGCCCACTTACTTTATAAGCTTTGTCTTTATCAACTAAAATACTTCCCTTTTCTCCAAGAGAAACTATAATTTTCTCTACTCCAGTTTTAATAATTTCTTTACAGCATTTTATTATTTCATAATCTGATTTGAGTTTCATTCCAGCTAGACCTTCGAGTTCGTGTATATTTGGCTTTATTATATGAGGCTCAGCTTTAAGTCCTTCTCTTAAAGCTGAGCCATCTGCATCAAATATAATAAATGCACCAGATGCTTTAGCTTTAGATATAAGAATTTTGTAAAAATCAATATCTATACCCCTTGGTAAACTACCAGATATAACAACAATATCTTCTTTTCTAACCTTATTTTCAAATTTCATTAAAAAATTATTTATTTCAGTTTCTGATATCGTTGGTCCCAAATCATTTATATCTGTTACCTCTTTACTCTCTAAATCAACTATTTTTATATTTACTCTAGTTTCATCTTCTATAAGAGTTAAAAAATCTTTTATATTATACTGTTTTAGTTTTTCTTTGAACTCTTCTTTATATACTCCACCTAAAAATCCTAAAGCAGTAGAAGTTAAATCTAAACTCCCTAAGGCTTTAGATACATTAATTCCTTTTCCTCCTATATCTTGTCTAGCTTTTTGAATTCTATTGACTTGTCCAGGCCTGAAATCTAAAAGCTCTATAGTTTTATCAATTGCCGGATTTAAAGTTATTGTTATAATCATAGGGGCTCCTTTATTTATATACTTATATTTTTATAAAACAAATACTCTTTTTCTTTATTAGTCCATGTATTCTATAGCAATTCTATAACAATTTTTTATCAAATAACTTATTTGCTTTCATGACAACTTATTTTTAATGTATACTAATATGAAATAAGGAGGGAAATTAAAATTAAAATATATATAGACGCTGATGGTTCTCCTGTTCTTAAAGAAACAACTTATCTTGCAAAAAAATATAATATACCATTAATTATTGTAAAAAATTATGCTCATTTTATAGAATCTGATTATGCTGAAATAATTACAGTAGATATCGAAAAAGATAGCGCTGATTTATACATTGCAAATGAACTGAAAAAAGGTGATTTACTTGTTACCCAGGACTATGCTCTTGGAGCACTTGCCTTATCTAAAGAATCTATTGCTCTAAGCCAAGACGGCCTTATCATTTCAGATTTTAATATAGATACTTTACTGTTAAATAGACATATAAATCATAAATTACGTTCTCAGAAAAAAATTTATACTAAAAAGAAAAAAAGAACACAAAAAGATAACGACAAATTTTCAAAAGTTTTAGAAAACATATTAATAGAAAAAACTTCTTAGCATTATTGTAGGTATCTTTTTCATTTGTTTAAAGCAACTATTAAAATATTATTTAAAGGCCCTACATTTTTTATTATTTTAAAATCTTTTATAATTTCAATCTTCAAAAAATGACTTATAAATTTTAATTTATAAGTCATCTTTATTTAATTTATTTAAAATAATATTCCACCATAACTTACAAATAACTGAGCAAATACAAGTGACACTATGGTCATAAGTTTTATTAGTATATTTAGAGATGGACCCGATGTATCCTTAAATGGATCTCCTACAGTGTCCCCAGTAACAGAAGCTTTATGGGCTTCGCTCCCTTTTCCTCCGTGATGTCCTTCTTCAATATACTTTTTAGCATTATCCCAAGCTCCACCTGAATTACTCATAAATATAGCCATAAGTACTCCTGTGATTAGGGCTCCAGCCAGCATTCCACCTAAAGCTTCTGAGCCAAGAAGCAGGCCCATAAATACTGGGGCAACTACTGCCATCAGACCAGGAATAATCATTTCTTTGAGAGCTGATTTTGTGCTTATATCTACACAAGTTTCATATTCTGGAATCGCCGTACCATCCATAATTCCAGGAATTTCTTTGAATTGTCTTCTAACCTCTTCTATCATAGAAAAAGCTGCTTTTCCTACAGCATCCATAGTCATAGCTGCAAATAAAAATGGAAGCATTCCACCTATAAATAAACCTACTATAACTTTTGGCTGAGTTATATCGATTCCCATAAGCCCCACCGCTTGAGTATAAGCTGCAAATAATGCAAGGGATGTAAGGGCTGCTGAGCCTATTGCAAAACCTTTTCCTATAGCTGCTGTAGTGTTTCCAACTGAGTCCAGCTTGTCTGTGATATCTCTAACTTCCTTTGGAAGTCCCGACATCTCTGCAATACCTCCAGCATTATCGGCTATTGGCCCATAAGCATCTACTGCTATAGTAATTCCAGCAGTAGAGAGCATTCCAATAGCTGCAAGAGATATACCATATAAACCTTGAGCTGGATTTGCACTTCCACCTGATCCATAGTAAGCTGCTAAAATTCCAATTGAAATTATAATTATAGGTCCTGCCGTGGACATCATACCTACGGATAGACCACCAATTATATTTGTAGATGACCCTGTTTCAGATTCCTTAGCAATCATTTTTACAGGACCATAATCTGAAGATGTATAGTATTCTGTAAGTTTTGCTATTACTAGCCCTACAATAAGGCCTGAAAGAATTCCTATAAAAGGTTTATATGTATTTAATATATATTTACTCAAAAAGAAACCTGCCACAACTGTAATCGCTGAGCTCGCGAAAGTTGCATTATTTAAAAGCTTTTGTGGATCCTTATCACCTCTTACAAAAAACACCCCTATAATAGATGCTAATATTCCAGCTGCTGCTAGGGCTATGGCAAAATACACTCCATTATCTTGATAAGCTACAAGTCCCAGCGTTATTGCTGATATAAGTGCTCCTACATAAGATTCAAATAAATCAGCTCCCATACCCACCACATCACCAACATTGTCTCCAACATTATCAGCTATAACAGCTGGGTTTCTAGGGTCGTCCTCAGGAATTCCTGCCTCTACTTTACCTACTAAATCCGCCCCAACATCTGCGGCTTTTGTGTAGATTCCTCCCCCTACTCTTGCGAATAAAGCTATAGAAGAAGCTCCAAGACCAAATCCCGTAATAATAGCTGGATCTCCATCAAATATTAGATAAAACAAACTTATTCCTATAATCCCGAGTCCCACTACACTCATTCCCATAACTGTTCCACCTGAAAAAGCCACTTTTAGAGCCTCATTCATTCCAGATGTCATAGCTGAGTTTGCTGTTCTAACATTCGCTTTTGTAGCTACCCTCATTCCTAAAAACCCTGCAAAAGCAGAAAATAGTGCTCCAAATAAAAAACATATTGCTACTTTATACCCAAGACCTGGAGCAAAAATTAAAATTGCAAATAATAATGCAACAAAAATTCCAAGTGCAGAATACTGCCTCTTTAAAAAAGCAAGAGATCCATTTTCAATATACTTTGCAATTTCTTTCATCCTGTTATTTCCTGCATCCATCTTATTGATTCCAATTGCCTTGTAAAAAGCAAATAGTAAAGCTAAAACTCCCACTATTACGGCTAAAATCAAAACAAAATCCATTAGTTATCCTCCCCATTATTAATCACCAACGTAATTGCAAATATTATAAACACCACATAAAGCACAGTTTAATATAATATACGTCTTTCCTTGTATTTCTATTTTACCTCATAATAGATTTCCTCTCTACAAGTAATATCTATTATTTCAGACTAATTTTTAAATATTACTATTTATCCTATCTTCTCAAAATAAAAACTTAAATAACTATACCCTTAAAGTAAATGTTTACATCTCTCTTTAAAAATAAAAACTAAGATTTCGAACTTTTATCAGTACCAGAGTCTTACTTATAACTTAGTTTCTTATGTGTAAATTTTATACAAAAAACTCCTTTTAAAGCATTTTGAAATTTCACATTTACAAAACCCACTTTAAAAGGAGAATAATATTTAATTTTATTTCTTACTAATATTTTATTATAAACTCATCAGAATTTAAAAGTTCTTTTAAGGTTTCATTAAACTCATTTTTAAATTCATCTAAATTTTCTTTGCCAATAGGACTAGTGCTTTCAAATCTACCTGTAACATAATCATCAGTTCTTTTCATAATGAATTTGCCTTTAAATTTACTAGAGGTTCTCTTAGAAAAATCCTTAAACATCGGAGTAAAAAATTCTCTTAAAAAATTATCAAATAAATAATCTTGATATCCATCATTCATTTTATTCTTTATTTGAATATAGCGAATATATTCTTTTTTTATATCTATATTAAAGGGCATTTCTATAGTCCATTTTATACTATTTGCTTTCACACTAACTCCTCCTTATGCTTTATATAAATTTTATTTTGAAAATCTTTTTGAGTAAAAATCTATATCTTACACTATTATATCACAAAAATAATATTGCATACAATTTATATTAAAATAATAATCTTAATATTTTAGTGTAAGATAAACTTCTTGAAGAAGTTTATAATAGTGATGCAAATATTCCCCCTAAAAATGATAATACAATAACCCATGTAACAATTTTAACCATTTTTTTTCTTTTCATAAAATATATTCTCCTTAATCTTTTATTTCTATATCAGGTCTTCTATAATATACAAAGCTTGATGATTCTGCTGCGGGAGTAAATTTATTTCCATATGTATCATAGTTGTTTTTCTTCAGCCTATTATTAATAGATACTACAACTCGGCCCTCTTCTACTCCATTTGCTCCATACTCAACCCCGCCTGAATGAATAAAAACATTCATTCCATCAATTTCACCTATATATATACCAAGATGATTTGCTTTATTTCCATCCGGCACAATTTCAAATCCCAAATCTCCAATTTTCAATTCATCTTCCATTATGGATTCTGATACATCCCAAATCTTAGATATTCTATTGGTTTCCAAATCTGACTTTTCAGATAATATTGTATCAGATAAATTATAATATACCCAGTCTACAAAATACCCTGCATCAATAGATTTTGTAGGTATTCCCTTTACGGGTAAGTCTCTATTTACTCCATATGGATGGTTTATAAGTATTTGACTGATTTTTTGGATATCTTTCCTGTAAATTGACTCTTTAGCTAAATCCTCATACTCTTTTTCTCCTTTATAGCTTAAGTTCTTTTCGAATTTTCCGTCAAAATAACCTTTTCCATCTAATTTAAATAAGCTTACAGCTATAATGATAGCAAGTAATATTCCTGTCCATATTTTTCTCTTTTTTTTGTTTTTTCTTCTAATTTCTTGAGACCTTCTCATTCGATCATTTTTATAAAACTTTAATTTGTCATCCATATAATCACCTATCTAGTTATCTTGCTACTATTATACTTTAAAAAGTAAAATAAAGATAAAAAAGTCTAACTATCAATTAGACTTCATTTTATATAATATATATTAAATTAAAGTTAATATTATTCTATTTCTTTTTCTCCTACATTTATAAATGCTATTTTCCAGGATATTAAAAAAATGATTAAAGTAATTACGCTTAAATAAAATCCAGAAAAAACCATTTTAACCTCCTTTAAAATATGCAATCTCTCAGAATTTATATATAAATCTTAAATCTATTAAATCTATTTAATTTATTCTAACAAATTAAATTGTCCAAACTATAAATTCATGATAAACTTTTAAAAAATAGATTGATAGTTTTTTATTTTCAGTTTATAGACAAACTTATTTGATATAATAAATATAATATATACAACAACTAGGAGTTGATTTTTTGAGTCCCATACAGTGGCAAATATTCATATTGATAATTCTTGTATTATTATCTGCCTTTTTCTCATCATCTGAAACAGCTTTTACATCAATTAATAAAATTAAGTTAAGGCAATTAATAGAAGAAGGAAACAAGAAAGCTATAAGGGTTGAAAAATTAATCGAAAATCCGTCTAAGCTTTTAAGTACCATATTAATTGGAAATAATATTGTAAATATTGCAGCTTCCTCCCTCGCTACATCTATTGCCATAGATGCCTATGGGAACAATGCTGTTGTTTTATCTACTGCAATTATGTCTGTGGTTATTATTATTTTTAGTGAAATTACACCTAAATCTTTTGCTGCAGACCATTCTTTAGCTATAACTCTCAAGTTCTCTAGAATAATAGAAGTGCTTATGATTGTTATTAATCCTCTAGTTTCTATTTTATATGTTATATCTTCATTTTTTATTCGAGTTCTTGGAGGAGAAACAACAAAATCCGAAGTTTTTATTACAGAAGAAGAGCTAAAAACACTTGTAGATGTTGGAAGTGAAGAAGGTGTTCTTGAAATAGATGAAAAAGAGATGCTTCATAATATTTTTGAATTTGGAGATTTAAGAGTAAAAGATGTTATGGTGCAGCGAGTTGATATTATGGCAATAGATGCTGATTCCAACTATACAGAAACTTTAAAAACTATAAAGGAAGAGCAGCTTTCAAGATTTCCTGTTTACGAGGGTGATATTGATCATGTTATAGGTATACTTAATGTTAAAGATTTACTTTTTTTAAAAAACAAAGAAAAAGAAACTTTTAATCTAAGAAATTATATTCGACCACCATACTTTACATATGAATTTAAAAAAATTACTGATCTTTTTCAAGAATTAAAATCTGAAAGAATCCATATTGCTATAATTTTAGATGAATATGGAGGTACTGTAGGTGTTGTTACCATTGAAGATTTACTTGAAGAAATAGTTGGTGAAATAGACGATGAATATGATTTAGAGCCAGAAGAAGATATTATAAGGCTCAGTGATAATGAGTATATTGTTTCAGGTTCTTATAGAATAGATGATTTAAACGAATTTTTAGAAATTAATATTGAATCTGAGGAGTTTGATTCTATCGGTGGATTCTTAATTGGACTTTTAGGAACTTTTCCAGAAAACGGAGAAATAATTAACTTTGAACATTTAAAGTTTATTGTTGAAGAAGTCGATAAAAATAGGATAATTCAAATAAAACTTATAATACTAGAATAATTATAAAAGAAAAACCAGCTAAAAGAGATTTTAATTTCTTTTAGCTGGTTTAAAATTGTTTCATATTAATTGGATTCTTCAAGACTCATTTCTTTTTTATTATATTTTTCCATATCCATCTCTCCTGATCTTTTGCCAGTTACAATTCCAGCAATCATAGATCCACTAACATTTAAAGCTGTTCTTCCCATGTCTATAAGAGGCTCAATAGCTATTAAGAGTCCCACAAGTCCAACAGGCAATCCCATAGAAGAAAGAACTGTAAGGGCTGCAAATGTAGCTCCTCCGCCTACTCCGGCTATTCCAAGGGAGCTTATGGTTGTTATAAGTATAAGTTTAATAAAGAATGCTGCATTTAATGGTATTCCAAGCCCTGTTGCAATCATTACTGCAAGCATTGCGGGATAAATACCAGCACATCCATTTTGACCTATACTAGAACCCAAAGATGCTGAAAGATTAGCTATTCCTTTTGGAACTCCAAATTCATTAACTTGAGTTTCAACATTTATTGGTATAGCTCCTGCACTACTTCTTGATGAGAAGGCGAAGCTTAGCGTTCCAAATGACTTCCTAAGATATTGAACTGGATTTAATCCATTAATTGAAATCACTATTAAGTGAACTAAAAACATTATAAGTATTGCAACATATGAAGCAAGTACAAATTTTAAAAGTCTAGCAATTTCTATAAAGTCACTTGTTGCAACAAATCGAGTCATTAAAGCTAATATACCAAATGGAGTTAACCTAAGCACTAATGTAACCATTCGCATAACTAAGGTGTTTAGATTATTTAAAAATTTAGTTACAGCTTCTGCAGTTTCTGGTTTTTTACGTCTAAGTCCAATTATTGCTATCCCTAGGAATGCTGCGAAAAATACTACTGAAAGCGTACTAGAGCTACTTTCTCCTGTCATTGCGAAAAATATATTTCTAGGTATTATTTCCGTTATTTGCTCTGGTATACTTTTTTCCTTAAAAGTATCAAGGGTATCATCCAGAACCTCACCTCTAATAGATTCTTGTTCACCTATATGAAGCTCACTTGAATCTAGTTTGAAGGCTTTTGCCGTTCCAGCTCCAACTACTGCAGCTATTGCTGTTGTAATTAAAAGCACAGATAATATAGTTATTGCACTCTTTTTTAAATCTTCTGCTTTTTGATTTATAATAGCAGTAGAAATAGCTACAAATACAAGTGGAATTACTATCATATTAAGTAACCTTACATATCCATTACCTACTATGGATATCCAGTTATTTGATTTAACTATAACCTCTGAATCCAAACCAAAAATTAATTGGAGTATTGCTCCAAATACAATACCTCCAACTAATGCAGACAAAACCCTTACCGTAAAAGAATAATGCTTATTTTGCATCCATCTTAGTCCAGCTAATAAAAGTATCATTATTAAAATTATTATTATTGGTGCTATTATTCCTTCTGTCATAATATTTCCCTTCCTTTATTTATATTTTAATTCTAAAAATTTGATTTTGTAAAATCTATTTTAACATATATTAATAGATACATGTATTTTAAATGATAAAATTCTCTAAAGATTTAAATTAGTAGCAATAAGTTAATAGTTTTATAATAATTTTATTATAAAATCAATATATGTAAGGAGATTTCTATGAATAAATTTTATATTGAAAGTTTAGTTGAAGCTAAAAAAGCCTACGATAAAAACGAAGTACCTGTAGGGTGCGTTATTGTAAAAAATAATAAAATTATTGGTCGGGGACATAACCTTACAGAGTCTAACTCATCAGCTATATATCATGCTGAGATTATTGCCATAAATAATGCTTCTCAAAACTTAGGATCATGGAGGCTTTCAGGTGCTGTACTTTATGTAACCTTAGAACCATGCCTTATGTGTGCATCCTTAATAAAGAAATCTAGAGTAAGGAAAGTTGTAATTGGAGCCATTGACCCTAATGAAGGAGCCTTTGGCAGTGTTTTAAATATTAATGATTTAATCGCAAATAACTATATAGAGTCTGAAAGACTTTACGATAAAACTTCTGAATCTCTTTTAAAGAGTTTTTTTAAAAAATTAAGATAAATGAAAGGAACGATATACCATGTATGGACTTGCTTTAGCTGGTGGAGGATCTAGAGGCTCCTATGAACTTGGAGTATATAAAGCTTTACTAGAACTAGAAATTCCAATTGGTGCAATAATTGGAACTTCTATTGGAGCTATTAATGCTGCTGCTTTTTTAATGGATGATCTTGACAAATTCGAAAAAATTTGGAAAAATGCTGACAAAGATTCAATCATTGACGTTAAAGATATCGATTTACAAAAAATTATAAAACAAAGAGGATTTGATAATAAATCTATAATGAATTTACTCAAAGAGGTTTTGGACGAAAAAACTATAAGAGATAATCCAATTGATCTTGGTATTGTGACTTACAACGTGTCTAAGCTTGAACCTGTAGTCCTTTTTAAAGAAAATATTCCAGAAGGATATTTAATTGATTATATAGCTGCTAGTGCAAATCATCCTACCCTTGAAAGACTTAAAATAGACGGTGATAAATTTATAGATGGTGCTGTTTATGATAATATTCCAGTAAAGCCACTTTTTGAAAAAGGATATGAGGATATAATAGCAGTTGACTTAGGAACAATTACAACAAGGTTTAGAGATATCACTGGACCTTTTAATTTAATTGAAATAAAACATAATGGGGACCTTGGTTCTACTTTGTTTCCAGACCCTAGGACAAACAAAAGAAACATAGAGTTTGGCTATTTAGACACTCTAAAAGCATTTGGTAAAATCCATGGACACTTTTATTATTTTGAAAATCTAAACTTTGGCCCTCTACTTAACTCTCCTACTGCTAAAGAAATAGCTAAAATAGAAAATTCTTCATCAACTTTATTTATAAATAGAACCTTAGAGCCATATAAGGTTAATTTAGGAGAAAGCTACTCCTTATCTATTGCAGCTTTAGAAATAACATCAGAGTTTATAGGAATTGATAATGTATCTATTTTTAAAAATCCAAACGAACTTTTAAATTTGGTTTTAGAAAGTATAAATCCTAAAAATGTCAAAAATGGATATAAAAATGTCAAGAACTTTGTTTTAACTAAAAACTTAAACACAAGTGCTATAGAAGCTTTGTCTATAGCAAATCCAAAAGCAGCAATTGCAAATATATTTTTAAAAGTAATTCAAAAGAGACTACTTGGAGTATAAAAACTTATTCACAAAAAAACAAAGAGAATTCTTAGCTTGAAATTATTTTTCAGCTTGAAATTAAAGCTAAAATGAAGTCTCAAAACATTGAATTCTATTTGTTTATATGGTATTATAATTTGACTGAGCGGCAGTAGCTCAGCTGGATAGAGTAATCGGCTACGAACCGATCGGTCGGGGGTTCAAATCCTCTCTGCCGCACCAAAAGCTAAGAATCGATTTTAGATCGGTTCTTTTTTTTATTTTCCAACCATAATTTTATAATCTTTGCTATAATAAGTTTAAAGCTCATCTTAAGGAGGAATTTATGTTTGGTTTTATATTTGCATTACTTGCAGGTTTTTTTGTTTCGCTCCAAAGCGCTGTTAATTCAACTTTAAATCAGAAAATTGGTGTCTGGCCTTCAACTGCTTTAATACATTTTATAGGATTTGTTTTTGCTGTCATTTTAATGTTTATTTTTTCAAAAAATATAGATTTTAAACCTGCATTCACCTTAAATAAAATTTATTTAACAGGTGGACTTTTAGGAGTACTTATTATTTCATCAGTTGTTATGAGCTATGGTCTTCTTGGGGCTTCTTTAACAACCATCTTAATGCTTTTTTCTCAGGTTATTACATCTGCAGTTATAGATACTAAAGGTCTTCTTGGAATGAATAAAATGCCTTTTACATCCCAAAAGCTTTTTGGTATTATTATAATTTTTATTGGTATTATAGTATTTAATATTAACAAATAAAAAGTCTCTATGTAGTATCAAAACTTCATAGAGACTTTTTAAAATATTGTTTTATATCTTTTATTTAATTTTACTCTTTTGAAAATATATCAATTAAATTTAAAATAACTTCAACAGATTTTTCCATGCTTTTTATAGAAATAAATTCATATCTTCCGTGATAATTTTCTCCACCTGTAAAAATATTAGGACAAGGAAGTCCCATGTATGAAAGCTGGGCGCCGTCTGTACCTCCCCTAATCGGTTCAATTACAGGTTTTACATCTGCCATCTCCATAGCTTTAATTGCATAATCAATTAAATACATATGTGGTTCTATCATTTTCTTCATGTTTTTATATTGATTTTCTATTTTTATATCTACAGTATCTTCACCGTACTTTTTATTTAATTTATTTGTATTCTCTAGCATTTTCTCTTTTTTACTTTCAAAATCAGCCCTATCAAAATCTCTTATAATATAAGAAAGTTTCGTCTCTTCTACATTTCCAACAAAATCATTTAAATGAATAAATCCTTCGTAGCCCTCTGTCTTTTCCGGCCTTTCATTTTGATCTAAAAGACTTTCAAACTCAGTGGCTATTCTTATAGAATTTATCATCTGATCTTTAGCTGTACCAGGGTGAACATTACGTCCTTTTATTTTTACATCTGCTGAAGCTGCATTAAAATTTTCATATTGAAGCTCTCCTAGTGGTCCACCATCTACTGTATAAGCAACATCTGCTCCAAACTTTTCAACATCAAAATTATGTGGTCCTCGCCCTATTTCTTCATCTGGAGTAAATGCAACATGTATATCACCATGAACTATATCTTGATTTTTATGCAAATGTTCTAAAGCTACCATTATTTCTGCAATTCCAGCTTTATCATCAGCTCCAAGAAGAGTCGTCCCGTCAGTAACTATTAATTCTTCTCCTATATAATTACGAAGATTTGGAAAATCTTTTTCTGATAAAACTATACCTTTCTCTTTATTTAATATAATATCTTCACCAATATATTTTACAATTCTTGGATTAACATTTTTACCACTCATATCTGGTGATGTGTCAAGATGAGCTAAAAAACCTAATTTCTTTAGTTTTTTATCTGTATTTGATTTCAATTTCCCAAATAAATATCCTTTATCATCTAGACTTGTTTCTAGACCTAATTTTTCAAGCTCTAGCTTTAAAATTCCAGCTAACTTGTACTGTCCGCTAGTTGATGGAACTACATCTTTAGATTCATCTGACGTTGTATCAACCTTAACATAACTAAAAAATCTTTCTATAATATTCTCTTTCACTTTTTCTGCTCCTTATTTATCAAATTCTGGTTTATAAATATTTCTATTATCTAAAGTCCAAACTCTTTCAGAAAATTCTCCTGGGTTAATATTTTCAACTGCATTTACAAAGTCATATATTCTAGCATCCATAGTATCTATGTGATGAAGAATCTCTGCTTCTAAAAATATAGGTCTTTTTGGACTTCCATACTCAGGTTCCATATGATGAGAAAGTATCATGTGCTGTAACATAATTCTAATTTCATCTGGAGTACCAAGTTTTTCCGCTTCTTTTTCTAGATTTTTAATGCCCATAGTTATGTGTCCAAGAAGTGTACCTTCAAATGTATACTCTTTTACTATTCCAAGCTCTGTAGAGTCCATCTCATTTATTTTCTCTAAATCATGAAGTATAACTCCTGCAAATAATAAATCTGTATTCACTGCATCGTAAATACTCCCTATACTATCAGCTACCCTAAGCATTGTAGTTAAATGATAAAGAAGTCCTCCTTCTATAGAGTGGTGAAAACTTTTAGCTGCTGGATAGTACATAATTTCGTCTTTTTTCTCCATAACTAAATTATGTGTAATTTCTTTTATATATTTATTTTCTATTCTATTAATATAACTAATCAGTAAATCATACATATCATCATTATCAAAAGGGGCAGATTTCACAAAATCTTGTGCTATCACATTGTCATTTTCTTCTACAAATCGTATCCTATCAATTTTAAGTTGAAGGGCATTCATATAACTTGTTACTGTTCCTCTTATTTTTATTAAATCACTTTCTTGGAATTTATCTTCCAAGGCTTCAGGAACATCCCAAAGTTTTGCATTGATATCTCCAGTTTTATCAGAAAGAGTAAAGTCTAAAAACTTTTTATCCCCTGTATTTGTAGTTTTGAGATTAATTCTTTTTATTATTAATATACTATCAACTTTTTCTCCAACTACATATTCACTTATATTTTTATTAATTATTTCCATTTATTTCTCCTTAATTTAATATTTCTCACATGTTATGTTATATTATACATTATATAGAGTGATTTCTTAAGCAAAGAGGTGTATTTATGAATATTAAGCTACCAAATGATGTTTTATATATTATAAACAAGATAGAAAGTGCTGGTCATGAGGTTTTCGTTGTAGGGGGAGCCATACGAGATATTTTAATTGGAAAGTATCCAAATGATTATGATCTTACCACGTCAGCAAAACCTCAGGAAATTATAGATCTTTTCGAAAAATCTATATTGACAGGAGTTAAGCACGGCACTGTTACAATTCCCATAGAAGGCTCTAATTATGACATAACGACTTATAGGGTTGAAAGTGCTTATGTAAACAAAAGAGCTCCAGAAAATGTAACATTTACAAAAGATATTTATGAGGATCTTTTGAGAAGAGATTTTACAATAAATTCTATAGCCTATAATCCAAATAAAAGACTTGTTGACCCCTTTAATGGATTAGAGGACTTAAACAAAAGAACAATAAAAACTGTTGGAAATCCAAATGAAAGATTTGATGAAGATGCTCTGAGAATGCTAAGAGCCATAAGATTTGCAACAACACTAAATTATAATTTAGACCCAAAAACATCTTTGTCTATTGTTGAAAATGCTGAAAATCTAAAATATATAAGTAAAGAGCGGATAAGAAATGAAATAAATACTATTCTTATTTCTGATTATCCAAAAAGAGGACTAAAAATGATATCAAATTTAGGTCTTTTGAAATATATATTTCCAAGTCTTATACCACTTATAGCTTTCAATCAGTTTAATAGGTACCATGATGAAAATGTATTTGACCATAGTTTAGAAGTAGTCGCTAATACGCCTAAGCATTTACACACAAGGCTCGCTGCACTTTTTCATGACTCTGGAAAACCAGATACATTCACAGTAGATAAAAATGGTGCTGGACATTTTTATGGTCATGAAATGAGATCATCTGAAATCACCATAGAGTCTCTTAAGCACTTGAAGTATGACAATAAAACCATAAGTAATGTTTATACTCTAGTTAAAAATCATATGGTTTCTGTAGATATAAAAAAAGAAAATAAAATTAAAAAACTTATAAAAGAAGTTGGTGAAGATAATTTAGACTCTCTTATAAGCTTAAAAAGAGCAGACATATCTGCAAAAAGATCTGATATTGGTCTGCAAAATAAAGATATTGATTTATTTAAGGATAAAATCTATAATATTTTAAATTCTAATGAACCTTTATCTATCAAAGACCTTGCAATTAATGGTAATGACATTATGAGCTTAGGAATAAAAGAAGGCATAGAGATAGGTAAAATACTAGCTTATCTTTTAGAGAAAGTTCTTGATAATCCAAGCCTCAATACAAAAGAAAAATTAATAGACCTAACATTAAGACATCGAAAAGAAAAGTAAACCTTTAGAAAAAAGTTCTACTTTTCTTTTCTTTCTCTTATATTTGTATAGATTGTTATATTTATAGTATTATAATCTCTTTCTCAAGAAATATTGAATAGATATAACAGCTTTTTACCTTTTTTAAAGTAATTCTCTCTAAAGCATCTTTATAATAAGAAAGCTGAAGTTTATACCTATCTTCAAAAAACTCCTTATAATCATCTTCTAAATCTTTAGGAATATAATCAGTTTTATAATCTACAATTATAAGTTCTCCATCTTCCTCGAAAAACAAATCTATAGCTCCTACTATCATGGTTCCTTCTTCATTTTTTTCTCCATTTATAAAAAAGGATTTTTCTCTCTCAAGATTACCCATCTTATCGGCATCCACTATTCTTTTTCCAAGCTTTGATTTAAATAAACTTAGAATTTTAAACTTATCAACAGCATCTTTCTCTTCCCGGCTAATGAGTTCCCTATCTAATATGCTTTCTAGATTGTTTTCAATTTCCTCTATGTTATTGGTCTTTTGAAAATCTAAATACATCATTACTTTATGAAAGGCAGACCCTCTTTCTGCTCCTGTCAGTTTTTTCTCTGTCATAAATCTTGGCCTTAATAAAAACTCTTCTTTGATTAACTCTTCCCCAATTTCTTCTTTACTTTTATTCTCTCTAATTTTCTTAATTTCAGTTACTGTCATTTTAGATGCCTTATCTATATCGCCTTTATATCTATATTCATAAGAAAGTATTTTATTTACCATAAAAGCCTGTTCAGGCTTTTTGTAATCTTTTATTCTAAGATCAATAAACTCTTCTTTTTTCATATTTTCTATAGCTTTATAGATAATATCGCTTGAACTCAAAACTCTACATGTAAATTTAGAATTCGTTATAAAATTCTCTCCAGAAATTAAACTATCATTATCATAAAAATCTTCTTCTTTTAAAATAGACATCATTATCCAATCTAGATAACTTCCAGATTTCAATACATTATTTGGATTTATTTTTGTATCAAGAGAAACTCCAAGTCTTTTCCATTTTTGAATATCATTTTCTGCACTTTTTATGCTTCCGGTAACTATTACTTTTTCCTCAGCCCTTGTAAGAGCTACATACAATACTCTCATTTCCTCAGACATATTTTCAATATCTATTTTCTTTTTTATGATTTCTCTAATAAAAGTAGTATTTTCAATGTTTTTTTCTACATTTACATACTTAGGCCCAAACCCTAATTCTTCATGAAGTATTATAGGTTTTCTTGTGTCCATTTTATTAAAACCTTTATTAGCATTCGAAAGTATAACAACTGGAAATTCAAGTCCTTTAGATTTATGGATACTCATAATTCTAACAAGATTTTCATTTTCTCCGAGAATTTTTGCAGCTCCTATATCTCCAGTAGTACTTTTTATTTTATCTAAAAATATAATAAAATTAAATAATCCCTTAAGAGATGTATCTTCAAACTGCTTGGCTCTTTGGAATAAGACCTTTAAGTTTGCCTGCCTTTCTACTCCTCCTGGCATTGCTCCAACAAAATCATAATAAGATGTTTCACTATATAAATACCAAATAAATTCACCTAAATCCATATATCTCGAAATATTTCTATATCCTAATAGCTTTTTATTAAAGTTATCCACTTTTAATATTAAATTTTTATTCATGCTACTTGACTTAAAACTTTTCAAATTATTATAAAAGTACTCTGTTTTATCTATATCTCTTATTTCTACTAAATCATCCTCGCTAAATGAAAAAATTGGGCTTCTAAGAACACTTAAAAGAGGAATATCTTGAAGAGGATTATCTATAATTTTTAAAAGTGAAACCATAGTTCTAATTTCTATAGAATCAAAATATCCTAGCTCATTATCACTAAAACATGGAATGCTTCTAGTTTTCAGCTCATCTATAAAAATATCTGATTTATTTCTAGTAGCCCTTAAAAGTATTACTATATCCTTATATTTAATATTTCTATACACCTTATTTTTTTTATCAAAAATCTTTTGCTTGCTATCTATAAGAGACTCTATTTTATTTGCAACCATCTTAGCTTCTAGCTCTATTTCTTTAAAGTCTTCTATGTCTATGTCTAAAAAATCTGACTTCAAGTAAGTATCATCATCTTCTAGAAAACTATTTTCTTCAAGAGATCTATCTAACAGAAGTATCTCAAAAGGGTCATCTTTTATTTCCTCTCCATAGTAATTTGCCCCAAAAGTTAAAGACTCTTTTTCATCATATTCAATTTCTCCAACCTCAGAGCTCATTATACTTTCAAATATAAAATTAACTGTAGATAAAACATTTTTTCTACTTCTGAAGTTTTTATAAAGTAATATTTTTTTATTTCTCTTATCTTTAGATGATACTTCTGTCGGATAGTTTTTATATTTTTCTAAAAACAGCTCTGGCTTTGCCTGTCTAAACCGGTAAATACTTTGCTTTACATCTCCAACCATAAATACATTTGGATTTTCATCATCTATTCTTGAAACCATTTTTATAATAACTTCTTGAATTTCATTTGAATCTTGATATTCATCCACAAGTACCTCATCAAACTTCTCTTTATAATAACGAGACACTTCTGATGGTTTTATCTTTCCATTTTCATTTTTTGTTAGGATTTCTAAAGCAAAATGTTCTAAATCAGAAAAATCTAATAAGGTGTTCTCTTTCTTTTTTTCTGCATATCTATCCATATAAAAAATGGTAATATCTTTTAAAGCATTTAGCTGCATATATAAGTCATTTATTATCAAAATATTATTTTCTTCGCTTTCGAAAAAATAATCTTCACTTAGTTTTTTTATAAAAGTTTTAAAGTCCTCTCTCATAAATTTAACATCATCTGCAAGGCTTTTATCATTACCTTTTTTTCCTCTTTTAAGCCTTGGTGGTTTAATACTTTCAAGTGATTCTTTTATTTCATCAAAAGAGTGTTTACCTTCAAATATTTCTTTAAATGTAAAAAGGTTTTCTAAATCTTCTTTTAGTGTTTCACCGTAGGGAAAAAGATACTCATCGTCTACTACCATACTATAAGCACTCTTTAATAGTTCTTCATAGGATAAGAAATCATTTGAAACAGACTTTTTAAAATTTTTGTATAGTTCTATGTCATCTATACTTTTATCTCCAATATTAAAGTTTTCTACTGAATTCTCTAACCATTTTTTTGGCCATGGATTACTCATTATGAATCTATATAAATCATCTATTATAATTTTAAGCCCACTATCATCTCTTTTTCCACCAAAAGAATCTACAAGTTTTAAAAAGTTTTTATCACCAACTTCATAAAATTCTTCTAAAACTTCTTCCATAGCCTCTTCTTTTAAAATCTGATTTTCAGTTTCATCTGAAATTCTAAATCCAGGATCGATTCCTATTTTTTCAAAATTATTTCTTATAATTTCCAGACAAAAAGAATGGATTGTTGTTATATTACTCCTATTTAAAAGAGCTAATTGTCTTTGTAGGTTTTTATCACGAGGGTTATTATCAAGTTCACTTATAATAGCTTCCCCTATTCTTTCTCTCATTTCTGCAGCAGCAGCATTTGTAAAAGTTACAACAAGTAAATTATCTATTTCTACATTTTCTTTAGTTACTTTTTTTACAATTCTTTGAACAAGAACGGCTGTTTTTCCTGACCCTGCTGCAGCTGCCACAAGAAGATTAGAATCCCTTGAATTAATTGCCGATTTTTGTTGATTAGTCCAAGTTTTTACCATCTTCTTCCTCCTTTGTTTTTTGCATATTATTCCATAGCTCATCTGTTGTAAATAGTCTTAAGTTGTTATAATTATTATCCTTAATTTTTGTATCAAACTGGCATATACTTTTGTACTCACAGTATCTGCAAGGTGTAAGATCTTTATTTTTGTAAGGAACTATTGATATATTTCCCTTCACCATTTCTTTTAAAATTAATCCTAGTTTCTTTTTTGTGTACTCTCTTAAGATTGTAAATTCTTCTTCAGTTAAAATAGTTTCTTTGGAAGCTGAACTTAATTCCCCATCTTTTCTAAATCTAGCTGGTATAACTAAGGAATATCCCTCCATGTCTTTATCCATAGATTTAATAACTTTTGCATCATTTAGAATCATACCTTTCATTCTAAGACTTTTCAAAATTTCAATTTCAATTTCTTTGTCTGAAAGATCCAAACTTCCTTTAATCATTGGATTATCCATCCTAAAATATAATATAGCTCCAGGTATCGCTTCATTAGAGACAAGTTTCTCCCAGTTTTTGAGCACAACTTCTAGGTATACAAGTAGCTGAAGTTGAAGTCCATAGTAAACATCATTTAGTGATATATTTTTATCTGATGATTTATAATCTATTATTCTTATATATGACTTACCCTCCATCTCTAAAACATCAATTCTATCTATTCTACCCATTAAGAGGGCTTCTTTATCCTCACCAGGTATATCAATAGCAAGTGGGGGCAAGTTTGATCCTACTCCGAAACCAAGTTCATTAAACATCGGAATAAAATCCCCTTTTGCTATCTGGGCTGTTAGTGTATCTATACTTTTATATATTATTTTCTTAACTTTTTCTCCCATATACCTATACCTTGGGCTACTTTTATATATTAAATTGTTTTTCTCAATTTCTTTATCAACAAGTAAATCAACACTTTCTCGTATAAATTCTTTGTCAAGAGATGAAATTCCAAGCTCTATCCCCTTAATATCTTCTGTGAACTGATCAATAACACTATGCATTAATGTTCCAATATCGGGAGGTGTCATCTCATAAAACTTTCTTTCTTTTGCCATAAGTCCATATCTTACATAATATGCAAAAGGACACTCTGAAAATTTTTCTATTTTAGATACACTTAAATAAAGATTTTTATCATAAAGTTTATTTGCAGACTCCTCACTTAAGCTTTTTACCTGATTTGTATATTCAAGACCACTTTCAGCTATTTTAAGTTTATATTTATACTCAGGATTATTATCATAATAATTATAAACTTCACCCCAAAGAGGATTAACATCTTCCCCTTGTATATCTCTTCTCATTTCATGAATTAGCTTGTTAAAACTTCCTTTTCTGCTATCCAGACTTTCAATTCCATCGTTTTGTACTTCATAGGGATTGATATAAACTTCTTCTTCCAGATTTATAAAAATATTTTTTAATCTACTGATTACAATGGAAGGTCTTAAGGATTTCCCATCAATATCAGAAGCTGCATATGAAATCCACATAAATTCACTTGCAGTTGAAAAGGCTGTATAAACTAAAAATTGCTCATAAAATGACTTACTTCTAGAATCAATTCCTATTTCAACTCCCTCTTCTTTGATTTTAATTATATCTTTATCAGATAGAAGTTCATCATCTCTAATTGTTCTTGGAAATATTCCGTCATTGGCACCTAAAATATATAAATTCTTTATTCTACCCGTTTTAACCCTTGCAACATCACCAACAATTATTTGATCTAAAGTAAAAGGTATAATAGCAGCTTCATGACTTTCTATAGCTGCCTTAAATATACTTAGAAAGTCTTTATTTTCCAAAATATCTTCCCCTAGAACTTCAACAAAATTATCCATTATTTCTATAATAGATTTATTTACCTCTTCTTGTTCTTTTAAAATACCTTCGCTTTTTTTACTTATTATACTTTCATCTATATAGATATCTTTGTAGGTTTTTTCAAAAATTTCATTTTCAGAAAGATGAATAAATAGAAGTTCAACTTTTTCTTTAACAGTTATTTTTTCTTTTATATTTTCTAAAAAATCATTATATATTAAGATAAGCTCTTCTCTTATATTATTCACTTTGTCCATATATATCTTATTTAATTTTTCATCTCTAATATTAGGATAGCTATATTCAAAGACCTCATTGTATTTATAGCCTTTTATATCATAAGCAAGTATATAATTTTCAAGTATATGAATATCATCTATGCTCATTTTCGTAAGTCCTGTTTTTAAGAGTTTAAATACATTTTCATAGCTATATCCATAAACTACCATCTCTAGCAAGGAGATAATATAAAGAGATAGTAAATTTCCATCTATAGGTAGTCTTTTATCTAAAAATATAGGAAGATCGTGTTCCCTAAAAACTGATCTAATAACACTTTCATAACTTTCAATATCTCTACATAATATTGCAATATCATTATATTTTAAAGTATCATCTTCTCTAGTTTTATTTATTATATCTGTACATACTCTCTCAACTTCGTCATATCTATTTTGAGCTCTATAAAGTTTTATGTTAGAAGGTTCTTTTATAAATTTTTTGCTTGGATATTTAAAAAACTCTTTTTGAAGATGGTCTAATTCTTTTCCTTTTTGAAACCTTTTTGGAGTTTCATCTTTAATTATTATTGGTTTTTCAATATATGTCGATGATTCTACAGCTACCTTACTAAGTTTATTATCAGTGTCTTTCGTAATATAGAATATATCGTTAAACCTATCTTCTACATCTATTGTTAAGCTTATATAAGTTTTTTTAGCATAGAGAAATATTTTTTCTAGAATTTTATATTGAATTTCAGAAAAATCATTGAACTCATCAATATAAATAAAACTGTCCTTTAAAAAGAAAGCATCTTTAAATTTTTCTAAAGAATAATTAGCTTCATCTATTAAATCTATATAGTTTTTACTTAGTTCCTTATTATATTCACTGTAAAAAAGCTTGATATCTTTTAATTTTTGAAGAAGTTCTATATCATCTAAATTGTCTATTATTTTTTCAAACTCTATAATATCTATATCAAACCTTTTCATTTGATCCACAAGTTCTTTTGCAAGCTCTATAAAACCAGTATTCTTAGATACTCTTTTAAAATAGACAAGTTCATCTTTTATATTAAATAAAGCTCTGGTCATAAGCATTGTTTTACCTGTTTCACTAACTAAATCATGATTTGAACCCCCAACTGTATTTAAAACTTTTTTTACGATAGAGTTAAAACTCATGACACTAACATTAAAAATGCTAGTTTCTTTTAAATCTTTTAATACTTTTTGCTCAGATCTAAAGGTATATTGCTCTGGTACAAGTATTATATGATTACTTGAAGGGTTTTCTTCTAAATTTTTCTTAATGAGATCATACATAATTGTTGTTTTACCACTGCCTGATCTTCCATATATCATTTTTAGACTCATAAATTCACATCCTTTAACTAATTATACTATATTTATTTATTCTCTATACATTTTATGTTAATTTATAAGTTTTCAGTTTTTACTAAAATATTCTTATTGACATGAAGCTAAAGCATTGATATAATGAGGTTTGTACTTATAGAGATTGTTATGGAGAACTACTCAAGAGGCCGAAGAGGCGCCCCTGCTAAGGGCGTAGGTCGGGAAACTGGCGCGAGGGTTCAAATCCCTCGTTCTCCGCCATAAATCTTTAAACAATAAAAATACTAAGATTTTTTAATCTTAGTATTTTTTTGCTTTTTAAATAGAGCTTTGCATGAAAATAGTGTTGAAATTTAAGTATTTTAAAAAGGATTCTATTGAACCCATTTTATGACTGTTAACCAAAAAAGCGACCTAAATCATAACTTCTTTATACTCTGTGTGTTTTATAAATGAACATGATTTTGACTTGTCATATGAGCCATAGGTTAGTTATTATGTAAAACTCAATTTCTATATCAAATTAGTCATATCTAATTTTTTATTCATTAGCAAGAAAAGAAAGAATTTTATCTTCGAATTGAAAAGTAATCGAAGGTACTGTTGCTTTATCCTCATATTCTCTTGTGCCATAAACTCCATTAATAGTTTCTTCTGTATCTTCAAAAAGTAAATCTAATTTATAAGAAGAATCAACTTTTTCGGTAGCATATTTGCCTCTCCATTCCTCATTATTTGACTTATCTGTCAGTACAAAACTATTATCATTATTAAAAACAATAGTCATTTCGCTTTCCAATGGATCCCCCTCTAAATCTGAAACAAATTCCATTTTCCAGTTATAATCTGATATCTCTCTTTAGTCTCCACAGAAATACAGCCTAACAAAGAAACTAAAAGAACTAGTAAAGTTATACTCAATGTTATAATTCTTTTCATTTTTAATTCCCTTTCTTCAATAAATTTCATATTCGTTAAAATATTTGAGTTTTATTCAATTCTTATTAAGACAAACTCAGACTTTTTATTACTATGCGTCTTAAATCTTAAAAAGAGTACCGCTTCTGTACTTTAGCTTAGTAAGGGAGGTTCATTACTGAAAAGACCCTTTTGCTAAGATAACATAAATAATTATCATAAATATAGGGTATAAATAATTTTTAAGCTTCTTGAATTCAAAATCTTCAATGTGTTGACTAAAATATGAAGATGCCACGGTTGAAAGTACCGCTGTTTTTGCTTCTATATATCCTAAATTATATAATATTATATTTACAAGCAAAAATAATGCAACTAATACCATTGGCCCTTTTTTTTCTTTAAATAATCTTTTCATTTCTATCACTATCCTCATCATTGTATTAATATCTTGCCAAGATAAACAATTACTTTTAATTGTTTTGCACAATTCTTATTAGACAAAATCAGTGCTAACATATTAATTTCTACAATTAGAACACAACTAACAAGTACTTATATATAGACTGATTTTCTTGCTTGGTGGTACTATATTCTTACATTACAGCTTGAAGAGTAAGTATGGATTAATAACTGCTTGCTCTTTGTCGCTCCTCTTTTCGATTTGAAAAATTCAATACAGTTAAACCAATACATATAATTTGCCTAGTATTTCGTAGATACACCATTGAATTCATTCATCGACCTTCTAAGATTGCTATGGAAAGCATTTATATTCTGCATGTGATAAATTCCTTCTTTAAATTTACCACTCTCTAAAAAAACTCATCAATTTTAACGACAGCTTCTACATGCTTAACATCTACATATGTTTGCAAGGTATCCATGATTTTATGTCGGCAAAAGAATGTGGTCGTTGGTTTGATTCCTGCAATATCTGCTAATTCACCTATTGACTTTTCATTAACCGAGGACTTCTCATATAGTAGCAACTTATCAATATTATACCTACTATTACACTTAGGGCACAAGGATAAATCAGTAAAAGTTTTATGGCATAACTTACAAATATATCTTTGCTTGTCTTATATTTACCTAGCCTTGATACTTTCTCATGAGAAAAATATGGACACACTCTTTTCTTTGAAAATCTGTATTCCTTAATCGTATTCGTAATTTCTTTTGAAAGCGAATCAAAAGTAATTACCTCTTCCAAATAATTCATGATTGCTTCGTTATCTGTATCACCTAAAGAACTTATATCTCTTTTTACAGATTCTATCATTGCCATAAAGATACCTCTGTTGTTTTTGATATACTTATGTTGTACAAAATTTCAAAAAAAAACATTTTATTATTTCACATAGGTTTTACAGAGAGCTTTAATAATTAAAGTTTATCCACATAAGTTTTTTTATATTAACATTATTTATGGTTTTTTCTGTTTTATCCACAGGTTTAGCTCATAACTTTCCATGAATAAAATTTTATGATAATGTATAATTAAATTCATAAAAAGGAGATTTTATGCTTTATTATTATTTTATGTACTTTATTATATATTCTTTTATAGGCTGGATCTATGAATCTACTTTCAGAACTATAACTCACAAAAAAATTATAAATAGTGGTTTTTTAAATGGACCCCTAATTCCTATTTATGGTTTTGGGGCCACTTCTATTGTTTTACTTTTTTATAATGATAATTTATCTTTTATTCCACTATTTTTGTCCAGCATGGTCGTTACTACAATCCTTGAATATATAACTTCTTACTTAATGGAAAAAATATTTAATGCAAGGTGGTGGGATTATTCGGATAAGCCTTTTAATATAAATGGAAGAGTGTATTTGCTAGGAGCTTTAGTTTTTGGAAGTTTCTCTGTTATTGTAATTAATTATGTTCATCCTCATATTATTAATTTGGTAAGTAAAATAAGTATGAATAGTATATATATTATTTCAGCTAGTATGTTTATAATTTTACTATATGACTTTAGCTACACAACTATTAACCTTCTTAATTTAGATAAGAAAATAAAAAAGCTAGAATTAAAAATACAAACTTTTACTGGAAAAGATATAATTTCTCCTTCTGATTTAAAAGAATATTTAAAATATAAGATTAGTTCGGACTTAGAAGATCATAAATCTCTGATGTCTTCAGCTGATAAACACAAGGCTCAAATTAAAAGATTAATTAAAACATTTCCTAAACTTTCCTTTAATCGTAATAAACACATATGGGAAGCTTTGAAAGAAAAACTTGATAATAAAGATTAAACTTAGAGTTTTAGGGGTTTCTTTTAACTAATTATTAATTTTTTAAGTAGTTTCAGTTAATTTAATTGTATACTATTGAATTAAAGCTTTTTATCAGATACTATAAGAGTAACGAAATGAAAATTGATTTCAGTTAAACACGATAAAATATTTGGAGGAAGATATAATGAAACATGAATTACCAAAATTACCTTATTCTTATGATGCACTGGAACCTTATGTAGATAAGGAAACAATGGAAATACATTATACAAAGCACCATCAAGGATATGTAAATAATTTAAACGCTGCTTTAGAAGGTCACAAAGATCTTCAGGAAAAAACTGTTGAAGAATTATTAAAAAATTTAGATGCAGTACCTGAAGATATTAGAACAGCAGTAAGAAATAATGGTGGTGGACATTTAAATCACTCATTTTTCTGGAATTGGATGACTGAAGATAAAAATCAAGAACCAAAAGGTGAACTATTAAAAGCAATAAATGATACTTTTGGTAGCTTGGATAAATTCAAAGAAAAATTTGCAGCTGCTGCTGGATCAAGATTTGGTTCTGGTTGGGCATGGCTAGTACTTAATAATGGTAAACTTGAAGTAACATCGACACCAAATCAAGATAACCCAGTATCTGATGGTTTAACACCTATCTTAGGGCTTGATGTTTGGGAGCACGCTTACTACCTTAAATATCAAAACAGAAGACCAGACTATGTTAAAAACTGGTTTAATATTGTAAATTGGGATCAAGTTGAAAAATTATTTAATGAAAATAAATAATAACTATTAAAAACAAATATTAATCCTATCTAAGTTCTACTTAGATAGGATTTTTTTAATACAGAGTTTTAGATTTTAATACAGATATATAGTAAAATAGATGAAATTAAAATCCTTTAGTGTAGTATAAAATAAAAAGGAGACTTTTATGAAAAAAATACAAGTTGATGATTTCTCGAAATTTAATTTTCTATCCGGTATTGAAGTATCACCTAATGGAGATTATTTAGGTTTTATTTCCCATAAAGCTAAGATGGATGATAATAAATATCTTTCAAATATAATGGTATATGATAAATTAAATAAAGAAATTTTAGAAATGACTTCAAATGATAGCGAATCTAACTTTAAATGGTACGATAATAATTCTTTAGTTTTTACATCTCTTAGAGACCCTAAAGATAAAGAAAAAAAAGATGAGGGCAATGAAATTACAGTTTTATATAAACTTTCTTTAAAAGGTGGAGAAGCTAAGAAATTTTTAACAATTAATAAAAATATTATTTCATATGAATTTTTACAAGATAATACTATAATAGCATCAGTTAGTTTTGATCAAAATCAAAAAGATTTATTAGACCTATCTGAATCTGAAATAAAAGATGAACTTAAAAAAAGGAAAGAAGAAAAAGACTATGAAGTTTTAGAAGAAATACCTTACTGGTCTAATGGAGGAGGCTTTACTAGCAAAGAAAGAAGTAGATTGGCCCTTTTTAATGAAGATGGATCTTTTGATAGATATCTTCAAGATAAAAACACATCCGCTTTTGGATTAGATTTAAACAATGACAAATCTAAAGTTGTTTTTATGGGGTCTACAAATAAAGGAAAGGAATCCTTATACAACGATATATACTTATTTTCTATAAAAGATAAATCCGTTCAAAAGTTAGATCTTCCGGAGATTAGCTATTCATCTGTATACTTTTTAAATGATGAAACAATTATCTTAACAGGTAGCGATATGAAGAAACTTGGAATAAATGAAAACAATAAATTTTATATTTTTAATCTAAATACTAAAGAATTTAAATGTATTACTGAAGATTTAGATCTTTCTACGGGTAATAGTGTAGGGAGTGACTCCAGGTATGGTTCTTCTAAATCCAGAAAAGTAATCAACGAAAAACTTTATTTTGTTTCTACCGAAGGTATAAATTCATACTTAAACCGTATTGATATAAATGGACAAATAGAAAAAATTATAACTGAAGAAGGATCTATAGACGGAGTTTCCATATATAAAGATGATATTTACTATATAGGAATGAAAAGAAATTCTCTTCAAGAATTATTTACATTAAAAGACAACGAATCTCATCAACTAACAACGTATAATGATTGGGTAAAAAAAGAAAGATATATATCTGATCCTGTACACCTATCTCTTAAGATTGAAAATAATATGACAATTGATGGTTTCATTTTGAAACCTATAAATTATGACTCCACAAAAACTTATCCTGCTGTTGTGGAAATTCATGGAGGACCAAAAACAGTCTATGGAACAGTTTTTTATCATGAACTCCAACTTCTTGCTAGTGAAGGATATTTTGTAATTTACTCTAACCCAAGAGGTAGTGATGGTAAGGGAAATGAATTTTCTGATATTAGAGGAAAATATGGTGACATTGATTATGAAGATTTAATGGGTTTTACAGATCTTGCATTAACTGAATATCCAAATATAGATAAAGATAATTTATTTGTTACTGGCGGCTCATACGGAGGATTCATGACCAACTGGATAATTGGACACACTAATAGATTTAAAGCTGCTGCATCTCAGCGTAGCATATCTAACTGGATATCTATGTTTAATACAACAGATATAGGTTATTATTTTGCAGATGACCAAACAGGGGCAACTCCTTGGAGTAATATGGATCAAATGTGGGATCAATCACCTCTTAAATATGCCGATAAAGTTAAAACTCCTACTTTATTTATACATTCTGAACAAGATTATAGGTGTTGGCTGACAGAAGGTCTGCAAATGTTTACTGCTTTAAAATATCACAATGTTGATTCCAGACTTTGCTTATTTAAAGAAGAAAATCATGAGCTCTCCAGATCTGGCAATCCAAAACATAGACTTAGACGTTTAAATGAAATACTAAACTGGTTTGATAAATATAAAAACTTATAAATCATAACAAATAAAAAGAGCCTCTAGAAAAAATTTAAAATCTAGGCGCTCTTATTATTTGTATAGTAATTTATTCTTTGAAATTCTCATTTTAAAACAATGATTTCGTTTTCAATGAAGTCTAAAATTTTTTCAAACTTAATTTTATTAAAGTTATCATTATTACTTGTCTCTTTTGATATTATTGAAAAATCTTTTTTGTTTAATTTTTTTCTAACTAAATAATTTTTCCCATAAAAATCAAGAGAAATAATTTTACTTTTTATATTAGAATCTTTGTTTATAGGCATGTGTTTAGAATAATAATTATCTACAACGTCTAATAAAGTATTTCCTAAACTATCAATCAAAGTCACTTCATATCCCTTTGAATAACTTCTATCCCAGATATTGTTTTTTTCTAAAAAAGTAAAGAATTCTCCATAATTTTCTTTTAATCCTTCTAGTTTGTCTATTTGTATTTCTTTTTCTTGAACTTTCAACGTATTTTCTTTTTCCATTTTCTCATCTCCTTATATAAACTTAAATTCTAACTTTTCTAAATATTAGATTAATTATATCATTAATTTGATAACAACTTCTATTATTTTTGTAAATAAACAATTATTTTTATCTTTAATTAACTTGTAACATTTAAATATTAATATTACTTTGGTATTTATGTCTTATATTGATATATCTTATTGTATAAATTATATATATAATTAAAAAAACTACTTTTCTAATTACAATCTCATAATAACTTTATATTGACTCATCTCATATAAAATGATAATATATAATTGATAAATAATTAACTATTCGTTGTCATCATATATAATTTTAGTTTTATGAAAATTTGATAAATTTAAAAATATTGTATTGAAGTTTAAAATTATATTTCAATATTTATATAAGGCACTCCTACAATGTGCCGCCCACTTAACAAAACAATAAAAGCCGAGCAAAATCTATTAGATCTTGCTCGGCTTTTATTTGTTTTGTTTTTTCAAAGTAATCATTTTCTTTTATCTTGATATATCTATAGTTACTAAATGTTTTTTTAAGTAAATATAATACTGTTTGAGTTAGTAACTTTTCTAATTTCAACAAAATAAAAAACACATATCTCTATGTGTTTTAATTTGGCGGAGAGAGTGGGATTCGAACCCACGGATGGCTCACACCATCGCCGGTTTTCAAGACCGGTGCCTTCAACCAAGCTCGACCATCTCTCCACAAGACAATACTAATTATAACAGGCTTAAAAATGCATGTCAATAGCTATCTATAACTTATTTAATATATATATTACAGATAATAGGAAAATAAAATATAATCAAATATATTATTTTCCTATTAAATATAATCATCAGTATTTAAGGTAAGTATTAATTAATTTACTCTTAATGCATCATGGACTTAGCCCTTGTCTTTAGAACCAACCATTTCTATTTTATCTACAATTACTTTTCTTAAATTTTCTTTTATCGGTAAAAATAATTCATTTGGTAATGGATCTACTCTGTCATGACTATTTGCCGTCTCATTTAAACCTTCATACATTGCAATTCTTAAATCTGCATATAAATTCACTTTTGAAATCCCATTCTTAATTGCATCTTTTACTTGATCTTCAGGAGTTCCCGAGCCTCCATGTAAAACTAGAGGTACTGTACTAATTTCGTTTATTTCCTTCAGTGTTTCTATATTCAATTTTGGCTCTGCAATATATACTCCATGGGCAGTCCCAATAGATACAGCCAGTGCATCTACTTTAGTTTCTTCTACAAATTTTAGCACTTCTTTAGGGTCAGTTAGTAAAGATTCCTCCATGTCAGTTACTTTTGTTTCGTTCCCACCAACTCTTCCTAATTCGGCCTCAACAGTTACATTATACTTCTTTGCAAACTCAACTACCTCTTTTGTATTAGATACATTTTCATCAAAAGATAAATCAGAACCATCATACATTACAGATGTAAAACCATGATATATAGCTCTCTTAATTAATTGAATATCTGTGGCATGGTCTAAATGTAAAACTATTGGTATCTTATATTTGTGGGCTACTCCTTTTACCATAGAAGTTATATAATCCATTCCTCTTCCTTTTAAATCATCTTCTAATGCCATTAATATTACTGGTGAATTTTTCTCTTCTGCCGTATCTAATATAGTTCTCAATAATATATCTTCTGTGCAATCAAAAGCTGGAACAGCATACCCCTCATTCCAAGCTTTTAAAATCACACCTTTTAAATTTACTAACATAAATTGTCCCCCTTTACCTCATTAACATTCCACCAGTTGCGTCTATAGTTGCTCCAGTAATATAGGATGCAGGTTCTGAAACTAGAAACACTGCAATATTTGCTATATCTTCAGGTTTGGCAACTCTGCCTAGTGGAATTCTTGATAAATAGTAATCTTCATTTTTATCTAATGCTTCCTTTATCATATCAGTTTCAACAATACCTAGTGCCAAAGCATTTATATTTATATCGTGCTTTGCCATTTCTCTAGCCATAGAAACAGTAAACGCAACCACTCCTGATTTACTAGCAGCATAATGAGCATGTCCAGTTGTAGAACCTTTAAATGCTGCTTGAGAGGTTATATTAAGTATTTTTGCAGGTCTTTTCTTCTCTATATTTCTTTTGACAAAAGCTTGGCTCGTTAAAAATACTGATGTTAAGTTAACATCTATTGTTCTGTTCCATTCTTCTATTGAAATATCTTCCACCCAGTTTTTAGGCCAGTAACCAGCATTATTTATTAAAATATCTATATTGCCAAAAGTTTTTTCAGCTTCATCTATTAAAAACTGACATTCTTTTGGACTACCAATATCAGCTTTTACAATTATAGCCTTGCTTCCTAATTTCTCTACTTCTGTTTTTGTTTCTAAAGCAGCCTCATTATTTCTATGATAATTTATAACAATATTAACTCCTTCTTTTGCTAAAGCAAGGCAAATGCCTCGCCCAACACCTCTTGAACCTCCTGTTATAATAGCTGTCTTTTCTTTAAGTTTTAATTCCATATGTTATCTCCTCTTACTAGTAAAATTCTTTCCAGATAGGATTTAGTGCTTCTATTGTTCTTTTATATAAGTCATATTTCTTATCATATACTGCTTTATTATCTTTATTAGGCTTACATATATAGTCTACTTCTACCATTCTATCTGTTGCTGTCTTAAATGAATCAAATTCTCCAACAGCTAATCCTGCACAAATTGCTGAACCTAAAGCTCCTAGTTCCTTAGTCTTAACCACTTCTATAGGTATTTGTAGTATATCTGCAAACATTTGTATCCAAATTTTAGAATTAACTACTCCACCTGCAATTCTTGCAACCTCAGGTTTATCTCTAAATTTTAATAGCTTATCTATATGAGTTCTATGGCTGAAAACTATTCCTTCATATATCGATCTTAAAACATGTTCTCTTTTGTGCCAACAACTTAAACCAACAAAAGATGATTTAGCATCTATATCTGCATTTGTTCCATATAAGAATGGTAAAAACACTATATTGCTTTCATCAGGCTTTACACTTTCTACAAGTTTATTACTTAATTCGAAAATATCACAACCATCTTCAAGTTTTATGTCTTTCATAATCTCAGTTACAAACCATTCTAGATTACTAGCTGATGTAGGGCTTCCTTCCATTATTAAATAATGATCTTTAATTGGGAAAAATGATGTCATAAATAAATCTTTATCTATTACAGGAACTGTATCTACATACTCATTTATACTCCATGTTCCTGCAATAATACATAGTTTTTCTTTTTCTACTGCTCCTGTAGCAATAGCAGATACATGTGTATCCATAGAGCCTCCAGCAACAGGTGTACCTTCTTTTAATCCTGTTAGTTCAGCTACTTCCTTAGTTATATATCCACATATATCTACAGAAGATTTAAGTGGTGCTAATTTATCTATGAGCTCTCCTAATCCATATTCTTCAAGCATTTCTAGATCATATTTAGAATCTCTAACATTCATTAATCCACTACCAGACATATCTGTTATTTCTCCATAAGCTTCGCCGGTAAGTTTGTATCTAATGTAATCCTTACAACTAAATATCCATTTAGTATCATCTAATACCTTGCTATCATTTTCTTTAAACCATTTTAATATAGGTAGTGGCTGTCCTGCCCATACTGATTGCATCGTTAATGGAAGCATTTTTTCAGCTGTTCCATCTTCATACCATTCTTTAACATATTCTTTAGCTCTACTGTCAGTAGATATAATACCATTATAAGCTTGTGTTCCATCCTCTTTCACTAGATAAACACCATTACCATGGCCTGTTGTTGCAATTCCAATAACTTCTTCTTTAGTAACCTTTGATATCTTAAGAACATTTTTTACTGCATCCATATTAGCTTGCCATAATTCATCTAAATTTCTCTCAGTAAAACCTGGTTTAGGCATTATCATATCTAGTTTTTTACTAGACATACAGATTTCTTTTCCATCTAAATCATATATTGCTGCTTTTACCATAGTCCCGCCATTATCAATTCCTATTAAATATTTACCCATGATTTTGTCCCCCTCATTGTACTAAAATGTTCTTAACTTATAGGTCTAAACGTTTACTTACAGATTGAATATATCATTTATGCAATTAACTGTCAAAGTATAATCAAGAAATTTTAGTATAGATAAATATTATACTAAAGTTGTACTCCACTTTTTTAAATCATTCTAATTTATAAAAACAGCTATGAATAGGAGTCTTTACTAGCTATTCATAGCTGTTTTTTAATATTCAAATTTTATATTTAGTTTTATCTTTTATTTTATCAAAGTTTCATTTCTCATATATGGTCTTAGGACTTCTGGAATTGTTACGGTACCATCTTCATTTTGAAAGTTTTCTAAAATTGCTGCTACTGTTCTTCCTATAGCAACACCAGACCCATTTAAAGTATGTACAAATTCAGCTTTTGAATTTCTATCTTCTCTATACTTGATATTTATCCTTCTAGCTTGGAAATCTTCAAAATTGGATATGCTTGATATTTCAACATATCTTTCATAACTCGGCATCCATACCTCTAAATCATATTTAAGTGCTGCGCTGAATCCAAGATCTCCTTTGCATATAAGAACTTTTCTATAAGGAAGTTTAAGTCCTTGAAGTACTTTTTCTGCGTCCTCTACAAGTGAATCAAGCTCCTTATATGATTCTTCTGGTTTTACAAATTTTACTAGTTCTACTTTATTAAATTGATGTTGTCTTATAAGACCTCTTGTATCTCTTCCTGCAGATCCAGCTTCAGCTCTAAAACATGCTGAATAAGCGGCATATTTTAGCGGTAAATCCTCACCATCTAATATTTCATTAGCATACATATTTGTAACTGGAACTTCTGCGGTTGGTATTAAAAAATAATCATTTTCTCTTATATTAAAAGCATCATCTTCAAATTTTGGTAGCTGACCTGTTCCTGTCATTGACGTTCTGTTTACCATAAAAGGTGGAAGAAGCTCATCATAACCATTATCATCGTGCATATCCAAATAATAATTTATTATTGCACGTTCTAATTTTGCCCCCATCCTTTTTAATATTGTAAATCTTGATCCTGTTATTTTAGAAGCTCTTTCTGCGTCAATAATATCTAGGTCTTTACCTATATCCCAATGTGCCTTAGGAGTAAAATCAAAATTCTTTATTTCTCCCCATTTTTTAACCTCTACATTATCCTCATCTGTTTCACCTTCTGGGACAATTTTATTTGGTACATTAGGTAATCTAAGCATTATAAAATCAATTTTTTCTTTGGTTTCTCTAAGATTATTGTCTAAATCTTTTATATCGTCTCCAATTGATTTCATTTCTTTTAAAATACTACTAACATCTTTTCCTTCTTTTTTAAGTTTAGGAATCTCTGCAGAAACTTTATTTCTTTCTGCCTTTAGAGATTCAACCTCAACTAAATAATTTCTTCTCTTTTTATCAAGCTCTAAAACTGTATCAATATCTTTAGGATCTACTCCCTCTCCTCTATTTTCCATGACATTTCTATACATTTCAGGATTTTCTCTAATTTTTCTAATATCTAACATATTTTTCTCCTTTTTTATTTATTACAAAACAAAAAGAGTCATTTCATCTAAAGGGACGAAATGACTCGTGGTGCCACCCTAATTTAATAAACTAAGTTAATTAGTTTACTCTTAAATATATAACGGTTTTCCCGTACTGGTTTACAGTCCCTCAGAGGTGGATTCTCAAAATATAAAATATAAGTTTTCACCAAACACTTATTCTCTAAAAATTTATACTTTGGTACTTTTCTCATCATAGGTTTAATATCATAATTATACTATATACTTTTTAAAAATCAACTAATTTTCTATGGATCTTGTTGTTATAATATCTACTCCAGTATTTAAAATATTACTACATACCTCATCTCCACTTTCAATTGGGACACCAAGGTATATTCTTGATATTACTTTAGAACATTCTATAAATAAATCTTGAGCTATCGGTTCACTACTTTTTACAGGGACCATTTTGTATTTCTTAGATCCTTTTACCCTAACCACACTTGTATAATATTTTTTTACCATATAATGCTCCTTATATAGAATCAAATTCTTTTATTCTTGATGCTATAACCTCAGAATCTTTTTTATCATTAATTACATCCATTGGACTTATATGAAGCTCTCTCGCTAATATACTTGTTATTTTTGTAAGGCAGTACGATCCTTGACATCTACCATTTATTATTCCAGTTCTTCTTCTTACTCCCTCTATTGTTCTTGCTCCAAGAGGTCTTCTTATAGAATCTACAATCTCTCCTTCTGTTACATTAGAACAAAGACATATCATATTTCCATATTTAGGATCTATGTTGATTATTTCATTTCTTTCTTCATCTGTAATCTCTTTAAATTTATAGTATTTTCTTTTTTTATTTATAAAGTCTTTATTTACAGTTAATTTTAGAATATCTCCAACTTTGTCCATAGTTTCTTTTATTAGAGATGGCAGTATAGTATCTGAATTATAATTTTTGGCATTTATACTTATATAATCTGGTTCATTATCAACTAAGTTAATAGATATCTCCTTGTTCCAAAATATACTTTCATTTAATGTGTCAATTCTCTCTGCTGGAAAAGGCCCTATTACAGATTCAACTTCTTTTTTCATTTCAGAAAACTCTTTGAATTCATTAGTTTTCAAATAAACTAATAATTTGTTTGTAGAATTCGGAAGCAGTAAAATAACTTCTCCATTTTTTCTGCGTTTTTTTATAATATGTTTTATTTCTTTATTAAAATCTTTTTCTATAAGCATATTCTCTATTAACATCTCTTCTGAAGGCATATCTAGTTCACTTTTTGTTTTTAGATCTGACTTTAAAGCATAATTGGTTTTTATAACTACTCTGGAAGAATATCTACTTTTATCTGTAACAATATAATAACCATTTCTAGGCTGTTTTTTTACTTCTATAACTTCTTCTTCTAGTTTAAAACTTACTCCATTATCATATGCTATTTCTGCCATAGAAGTTGCATAGTCATAGGGAGAAATTACTGCTGTATTTTCTGATAATATAGCACACTCGTCTTTATTTATATTATGATTTATTTTATTTGCTTTATTACCTTCTAAAAGAGTAAGACCTTCTATTTTTCTTTTTATAGCTCTAGTATATATTCTTTCTGCTTCCTTTTTATTTTCATAAACAGTAATTGAAGGCACCTTTTCATAGAAAAACTCAAGTTCAGAAGATAAATTTTCAAGATAATTTTTACTTTCTACAGTTCTTTTAAAAATCTTTTCATTATCTAAATCTTTACCATCTGAGATCAGAGAAGAATTTAATAGTGCAACATCTTCAGCTACATCAAAGTTCTTTTCTATAACAGCTACATTAAGGTTATACTTGCAAAGCTCATAGGCAGCAGCACAGCCAACTATACCACCTCCCATTATAATTACATCATAATCCATTTAAAGCCCTCCTAGTCTCCTGTACCTTCCTCAGTTTCAGTCTCTGTACCCTCTACTGCATCAGGTTCTATGTTTTCATCTATGTCTAGTTCCAAATCATCTGCCATTTTCACTAAAATTTTCTGTAGTTTTTCTATTTGTCTGCCATATTCAGCCCAATTACCATTTTTTTGAGCCGTGATAGCTTTTTCAAATACTTCATTTGCATTTTTTACTAAATCTTCATCAAATTCTGTTTCATCCTTATCTAAGCCTAATTTATTTTCAAATAATTCATTTAGAGCCCCTTCTAAAGTTTCTGATATTACTATACTATCGTCATTTGAAACAATTATTTT
>LFRM01373442.1_pt1 | contig 44519 bp, 39 predicted proteins | sample 618341 | NCBI WGS metagenome assembly LFRM01 (sample SAMN03654438, study PRJNA283298) | anaerobic digester metagenome | isolation source: pool of bioreactors CSTR01a, CSTR02a, and CSTR03a thermophilic anaerobic... | place: Denmark: Kgs. Lyngby | collected 2014-05-21 | reverse complement strand
ACCAAGGAGGAGCTTAAAGCACATGAGCATAAGCTGTCCCTTGCCGAGCTGCAGCACAGAACGGCGAGTGACGAGCTTGAAAAAATCGAGAAGGAAATTGACGAATCCATAGCCGGAGCGCAGAAAATTACCGTTGAAATAGATGAAATACGCCGCAGCGCCTCCGTGCTTGAGGAGCAGGCGTCGGCGCTTGACGGTCAGGTTGCGGTCGATAAAAACTCCATTGAACATAACAATGAGGCGATTGCCAGAATAGAGCGCGAGAAGGCGCAGGAGAACGATACCGGCAAGCACATAGAGCAGCAGGTGGACGAGGCAAAGTCCGCCATAGAGCAGCTTGAGCTGCGTATAAATGAGAAGAACAGCTCTCTTGAACAGGTGTCCGATGAGCTGAAAGAAATAATGAGTGCGAATGAGCAGTCGGCAGGTGTGCAGGCTGAGCTTTCCGGCAAAATGTCGGCGCTGTCAATGGATATTGCCGATGTAAGAGTGTCCGCTTCAACCGCTTCGTCCTCGGTGGAGGAAATAGATGCGCGCCTTGAGAGCATAAAGCTTGCAGGAGAGGCGAGGGCGCAGGCTATAAGTGCGCTCAATGAGCAGAAGGCACAGGCGGAGGAGTCGCTTAAGGATATCGAGGGAAAGCTCGTTGAGCTGAACAATTCGCTTATGGGCTTTGAGCTGCGCGCTCAAAACAGGCGCATGAAGGCGGAAAAACAAAAGGAAGAAAACGACGCCCTTAGCCATGAGCTTGAGAGCAAGACCTCAAAGGTCAACATGCTTGAAGAGCTTGAAAAGAACATGGAGGGCTATACGGGCAGCGTAAAATCGGTTATGCGCGAGGTGAAAAGAGGCACGCTTACCGGTATACATGCTCCGCTTTCGCAGCTTATAGGTGTGAATGAGAAATACTCCGTAGCCATAGAAACCGCGCTCGGAGCATCAATACAGAACATAATAACCGATACGGAGAACGATGCAAAAAGGGCAATAAACTTTTTAAAAGAGAGCCGCGCAGGCAGAGCAACCTTTCTTCCGCTTGCGGCAATCAAGGGAAAAGCGCTTGACGAAAAAGGACTTGATGATTGCTTCGGCTTTATAAACCTTGCATCGGAGCTTGTGAATTACGATAAAAAGTACCGTGAAATAATCATATCTCAGCTGGGCAGGACGGCAGTGGCGGAGGATATGGACAGCGCCATAGCAATAGCGAAAAAGTATTCCTACCGCTTCAAAATTGTTACGCTTGACGGACAGGTGATAAATGCCGGCGGTTCCATGACCGGAGGCTCACGGGTTCAGAACGCGGGCATACTCAGCCGAGGAAATGAGATAGACAAGCTCAAAGCGCAGCTTCAGCAGCTTGAATTAAAGCTGGGGGCGGCGCGCGAGGAATATAAGCTTGCGGCGGAAGCTCTTGCGGCAGAGGAGGCGAAGCTTGAGGGCTGTAAGGCGGAAATTGCTTCGCAGAATGAGGAAAAAATCCGCCGCGAAGGAGTGCTTGCGTTAAAGGACGGTCAGCTTTCGGCGCTTGTTGCCTCGGAAAACGAGGCAAGCGACGAGGCTAAGGCTCTTAACGAAAGAAGGCGTACGCTTGCGAGCACGGCGGAGGAGTCGGGCAAGCGCAGCGAGGAGCTTTCCAAGCAGCTTGAAGCGCTTGAGCAGCAGCTCGCAAAGGCGTCCGGAAACAGGGAAACTCTTTCGGCAAAACGTGAGGAGCTTACCTCACGCGCGGCTGAAATAAACCTTGATATAGCCACAGCCCGTAAGGATATAGAGGCACAGAACGACGCAATAGAGCGGCTTGTGCACAGAGGCACCAGCCATGCCATGAGAATATCCGAGCTCGATGCGGAAATCAAGGAAATATCCGACAAAAACGCAGCACTGCTCTCAAATATAGAACTGCTTACACAACAGGCGGCAAGGCTGCGCGAAGAAAATTCACAGTCAAAGCAGAGGATAGATTCGCTTACCGAAAGCCGCGGAGACTTTGAAGCGAACAGCTCAAAGATGCGTCTTCTCGAACGTGCAAAGGCTTCCGAGAGGGAGGCTCTCAGCGGTGAGCTCGCGCGCCTTGAGGAACAGAAGGCGGCAATGCTCAAGGAGTATGAGGAGCTTTCGGCAAAGCTTTTCGATGAATATGAGCTTACGCGCCGCGAGGCGGAGCAGCTCGGCATCGTGATTGAGAATCCACGTGAATCAGGCAGAAGACTTGCCGAGATACGCGGAAAAATAAAATCACTCGGCAGCGTCAATGTCGGTGCTGTAGAGGAATACAAGGAAGTGTCCGAGCGCTACGAATTCATGCGTACGCAAATCTCGGATGTTGAAAAATCCCGTGCGGAGCTTACAAAGCTTATAGGTGAGCTTACCGAAAAGATGGCGGCACAGTTCAAGCAGCAGTTTGACCGTATAAACGAAAGCTTCAGCATAACCTTCCGCGAGCTGTTTTCGGGCGGACGTGCGGAGCTTGTGCTTGAGGATGAGCACGATGTTCTTGAATGCGGTATACAAATAAAGGTACAGCCTCCCGGAAAAAATGTTCAGAACATAGATTTGCTTTCGGGCGGTGAGAAGGGTCTGTCCGCGATAGCGCTGTTGTTTGCAATACTCAAGGTAACTCCGGCGCCCTTCTGTATATTCGATGAGGTCGAGGCGGCGCTTGATGATGTAAATGTCGGACGTTACGCGCAGTATGTCAGGCGCATGACCGGAAATACTCAGTTTATACTCATAACCCACAGACGCGGCACCATGGAGGAGGCGGACATGCTTTACGGCGTGACCATGCAGGAGGACGGCGTGTCCAAGCTGCTTGAGCTGAAGACTGCGGAAATGGCAAAGAAACTCGGTCTGGAATAAGGGAGAGAACGATATGGGGATATTTAAAAAAATCAACATGGGTCTTCGCAAGACGCGAAACAATATGTCGGGAGCAATAGATAACGTGCTCGACAGCTACACCTCAATTGATGAGGAGCTTTTCAACGAGCTTGAGGAAGCGCTTGTCATGGGCGATGTCGGCGTAACTACGGCATCGGCTATTACGGAGCGTCTTAATGACAGCGTACGCAAAAAGGGCATAACCGACCCTGCCGCAGTCAAGGATGAAATAAAGGAAATTGTCGCCGATATGCTTGAGGGCGGCGAGGACATGGGCCTTATAACGGTTCCGTCCGTCATCCTCGTAATCGGAGTAAACGGCGTGGGCAAGACCACCACCATAGGTAAGCTGGCGGCAATGTACAGGCGACAGGGCAAGAGCGTAATACTCGGTGCCGCGGACACCTTCCGTGCGGCTGCAATCGACCAGCTTTGTATATGGGCTGAACGTGCGGGAGCGGATATAGTAAAGCACAAGGAGGGGGCAGACCCTGCCGCTGTGATTTTCGATACGATTTCCGCTGCAAAGTCGCGCGGCAGCGAAATAATAATATGTGATACCGCGGGCAGACTCCATAACAAGAAAAACCTCATGGACGAGCTTGCAAAGATATACAGGGTTATAGACAGAGAGCTTCCGTACTCCGACCGCGAGGTGCTGCTGGTGCTTGACGCCACAACCGGACAAAACGCCGTAAGTCAGGCAAGAGAGTTTAAAAATGTTGCCGACATTACCGGAATAGTTTTGACAAAGCTGGACGGTACGGCTCGCGGAGGCGTTGTGCTCTCAATAAAGAATGACCTGAACGTGCCTGTGAAATTTATAGGCGTGGGCGAGGCGATAGATGACCTTCAGCCGTTTAATCCGAGGGCGTTCGCAGAGGGGCTGTTTGATGCGCTGCCCGATGACTTCGAGGAGGATGAGGACGATGTGTACGAGATTGAAGAAGCTCCCGCTGTCGGCGATGAGGCTGATGTGGCGGCTGTGGAGGAAGGCGGATACGAGGACTCACGAATTGAACCCGAAGACGAATCCTATGCCTGTGCCGAAGAAGAGGAAGCTGAAGAAAATGACCTCACTGCAGCTGACGAAGGCTCAGATGATGTCGCAGTTCCTGAATATATCGAGGAAGCACAGCCGGTAGAGCAGGAGGTTGAGATTCCGGATGAACCCGAGGCGCGCGAAGCAGAAGCTCCTGCGGAATCGGGTAAAAAGAAAAAGAGCTTTTTCGGCTCTCTTTTCGGAAAGAATAAGGACTAATCATGAATTTTCTTATTGCAACCCATAATATGAAAAAGCGGGACGAGCTTGCAAGAATACTCGAGCCGCTGGGAATAAACGTTATGACCGCTCAGCAGGCGGGGATAGAGCTTACGGACGTTGAGGAAACAGGCACTACCTTTGCCGAAAACGCGAGGCTGAAGGCGGTAAGCGGATGCCGCGAGAGCGGAATGGCATGTATAGCCGATGATTCCGGACTTTGTGTTGATGCCCTTGACGGTGCTCCGGGAGTGTATTCCGCACGTTATGCCGGAGAACACGGAAACGATGCGCTTAACATAGAAAAGCTGCTTGAAGCACTTAAAGATGTGCCCGATGAAAAGCGCACGGCAAGGTTCATTTCAAATGTATGCTGCGTCTTTCCCGACGGAAGGGAAATAGTCTCGCAGGGAACTTGTGAGGGAAAAATCGGTTTTGCCCCTGTCGGCTCCGGCGGCTTCGGGTATGACCCGGTATTTATGTGTGACGGCAAAAGCTTCGGAGAGCTTTCTTCGCAGGAAAAGGATAAGCTGAGCCACAGAGGAAAGGCTTTGCGCGAGTTTTTTAATAAGATGACCGACTTCACCTGCGAAAAACAGCAATAACCGTTCCGAAATCGGTAACAAGAATACTTGCTTCAAAATTTTCAAAATTCTCAACGGCGGCGCTGTCACATATGTGTTCAACGCCGCCGCTTTCTTGTGAGAGCAGACTCAGGGCTGAGCACACTGCCTTTGCGGTGTCTTCTTCACATTCGCAAAATGAGATAATTGCATTTTCGCATACAGATAAAAAATCGGGATTATTTATTGCGTCGGCAACAGCGCTTACAACAGTGCATCCGGCCGCCTCGCCGTTTGCGTCCGTAAGAAGACTTAACAGCGTCTGTGAATTGTCGGGGTGTGTGATATATGTACGCATGGCATTGAATTCTTCCTCGTCGGTTATGAAAAAATCGGAACCGGACAGGCAATAATCTCCGGTGCGGTTGAACCGGGCGCAAAACGCGGAAACATCCGCGCCGTTTTCATCAACGGCACATGAGCAGAGAAAAAGCGATAAAAAGACGATGGCAATACAAATAAAAAGGTGCTTCAAATTCATCCCTCCGAGGAAAATATATGCTGTTTTTGCAGTTAAAATAAGAATTGGCGGCAATTGCAAAGGATTGTTTACAATTTGTTCATGATTTAGTCCGAGACAATTAACGGAAATGATATATAATTAAATTCTGAAAATGTATGACTATCTTACGAAAGAGGCGTAAATATATGATAAAAAAATTCAAGTCTCTGAGCAAGGCGAAGAAACGTCTGAGTGTGGTATCGCTTATACTTGTTTTGGCGATAGTCTCCGGCGGCTTATATCTTATTTTCAAGCCGGAGGACGGAGTCGGCGTGACGCTTGCGACGGTTGAAACCGGCAGCATTTGCCAGACCTTTGAAACAAGTGCCAAGGTTGAGTCGAATGAGTCATCCTCATTCCCCATAGTTGAAGGGGTTCTTGTAAAGGATGTTCTTGTTTCGCTCGGCGAGTCGGTAAAGGCGGGGCAGGCGCTTGCCACCTTTGATACCTCTCTGGCAAAGGTTTCCCTTGCACAGAAGCAGAGCGATTATAACAAGGCTCTTACAAGCTATAATGATTCGCTTGCGAGCGCTTCGCAGGCAAAAACCACGCTTCCGGAGCTTGAGAAGCAGATAGCCGAAACCGAGGCGCAGGTGGCGAAATACGAAAAGATAGTTGCCGATGCCAGAGCCGAGGCGGAAAAGAAATCCGAATCCGAATCAACAGAAACCACCACTGTCCCTCAGAGCGGAGCGGACGGGCTTGCGGGGCTTGTTGAAAAGGTTATGAATATCGGCGGAACTCTCGAGAACTTCACCAAGATGCTTGAAAGCTTCAACTCCATGAACAACACAAGCTTCGATATAAATTCCATAATGGCATCGAGCTATAACACACCGGATATGCTTCTTATGCAGTATCAGGTTCAGCTCATGCAGCTGAAGGCTCAGAAAACCACACTTGAGGCCTCTGCGTCGGGAACGGTTTCGGACGCGCTTGCCGTCATAAAAAACACAACCTATGCCTCTCTTCAAAAAGCCCAGAATGTTATAAATGAGCTTGACAAGGGTTGGTTTGCACAGTCCGACGGCATTGTAACCGAGCTTAACATCAAGCCGAATTCTTATTATCAGCCGCAGGGCTCGGCGGGCACATCCGGAATAGATATCAGCACCCTGATAACCGCACTTTCCGGCAACATAGATATAAATCAGCTCGTTTCCGCGATAGCCGGTTCGGCATCGTCGGAGGCATCGGGTATGAAAATTCAGAATTACAACGGCTTTATAGCGAGCTTTACCATCGGAAAGTATGATATGCAAACCATAAAGGTCGGTCAGTCGGCAACGATTACCTCTGTCAGCGGTGAATTCACCGGTGAGGTTGTATACGTAAGCCCGACGGCATCCGAAAGCACAAGCCTTGATATAGCCTCAATTGCAAGCTCGTTTACGGGCGGAGGCTCCTCCTCAAGCAGTGCACTTGTTAAGGTGAAAATAAATAATCCGGACACAAGCATTGTGATAGGCTTTGATGTTGATATAAAAATAGTAACGGGCACGGTTGAGAATACCATAGTTATTCCGGTTGAGTCTGTTAAGCAGTCCGCGGACGGTCCGTGTGTGTTTGTCTACAATGCGAAAAACAAAACGGTTGAGAAGCGCGCTGTGAAATTCGGAATAAATGAGGACAAAAAATACGAGGTTCTCTCCGGCCTTTCGGTAGGCGAAACCATCATAGCCAAGAACGACAAGAGCATTGACGACGGCACAAAGGTTACAATTAAGAAGGCAGAGGAAACCACAAAATCACAGGCATAAATGCGTTAAGCTTGCTGAAATAAACCTATTCCGCAGCTGGGAGGCCGTTCCGTGAACATAAAAGAAAACATCAGAATAGCAATATTCAGCATAAGAACCAACCTTTTGAGGTCGCTTCTCACCATGCTCGGAATAATAATCGGCGTGTCCTCGGTTATTGCAATAATCACCGTCGGATATGCGGGACGCGACTATGTTGTCGGCATGATAAAGGAGATGGGCAGCTCAAGCTCTGTAAGCATAACCATCAATCAGAACACCGCAACTCCGAGCGACTACATCACCACCGCCGATATAGAAAGAATAAAGGAGATTGACACGGTTGAGTATGTGTCTCCCACGTCAATTTCCATAGGCAACATTGCATCTTCCGAAAAGGACGGAATCGGCTTTGCCGTAGGCGGTACAGCGGACCTTAATCATATAATGGGTGCTCAGTGCACATACGGCAGATTTTTCACAGCAGACGAGGTTGAGTCTGCCAGATCGGTGGCAATAATTGATACTGCGAGTGCAACCACTCTTTTCGGATATGAAAACGTGATAGGGCAGAAGGTGGAGTATTCCTACAACGGCAACTCCATGACCTTTAAGATAATCGGCGTTATGGATTTGCTTGCAATGTTCGGCGGTAATACCGATGACCTTATGACAAGTATGCAGGCAATGGGCGGAATGCAGGATATGACCTCAGGTATGATTCTTATACCTGCAACAGCTTCGGCAAAGCTCATGGATGCTCAGGACAGGTACGACAGCTGCTACATCATGACTTACGAGGACGACCAGCTTGATGCAGCGGGCGAGGAAGCCGTAAATATACTTAAAGCCCGTCACAACAACTTTGACCGTCAGGTTTACGTCGCAACAAATATGGCAAGCCTTGTTGAATTGCTCGATGCGGTTATTTCCATCTTCACTTTGTTTATTGCGGCTGTCAGCGGAATATCACTTGTCGTCGGCGGAATAGGTGTTATGAACATCATGTTTGTGTCGGTGACGGAGAGAACGCGTGAAATCGGCATAAGAAAGGCTCTCGGAGCCAGAACCTCAACAATACTCTTCCAATTCCTAACAGAATCTGTAATACTATGTATGGTCGGAGGTATGATAGGCTTGGTGCTCGGCGTTTCCGGCGCCTTGCTTGTGTCATCGTTGATGAAGGTTCCGGTAACCATAAAAATCTCAACAATACTTATAGCAGTGGGCTTTTCAAGTGCAATAGGCATATTCTTCGGAATATATCCCGCCAAGCGCGCGGCTCAGATGCCTCCGATAGAGGCGCTGCGCAGAATGTAAAACAACCGAAAAATAAAGGCGCACGCAGAAATCATAATCTGCGTGCGCCCTTTTATGTTTTTTTATACTGCGTCCGGAACATAGGCGAAGGTGAAGCAGGGTGAGCGGAAGGTTTTAACCGAGTTGAGCGTTGTGCGGAATTGATTGCCCTTTAAATTGATGTTTCCGACGCGGATGCTTTTTACATATCCGAGCTCATCATCGACAGCCTTGTCGTGCTCAATAATTTCAAGCCATTCAGCCGGATTCTCCGAAAGCTGTATGCCGGGATATCTTTCCGTGAGCACGGCCTTCAGCTCATCTGAGGTGAATATTGTCTGCTTGCCCTGAAATGATGCCGAAACGGGATTTATGCTTCCCATGAGGTCCCAGTGACTGTCGGAGCCTTGAAGATACGGGATTTCTTCGGTCCAGACATTCTGCGATGCCGTGGTCTTTCCCGCCGAGCACGAGAACCATACAGAAAGAATCGGTCTGTCGTTAAAAAGAATTGCCTTTCCGAGCATGGCATCAACCGCCGCCTGAACATTGGCGCTTACGGTTCCGTAATCTATCGCCACAGAGGAGCTGCTTATAAACGGTGTTCCGGGGTTTGAAAGATTGTTATAGAGAATGTAGGTGAAAACCGCGACAACCTGAGCCTTGATTGCCTCCGGCTCAAATGAACCGCCCATTTCCTTTTCGGTTATTCTTGCAACAAGCTCATTTGCATTCATCGGGGTAAGGGTGCTGTCGGAATAGCGTATGTTTATTGTTTCGGGAATCTCCGCATCGGCAATGGTTGTGCCGGGGTAATAGTTTAGAAGTATTTCCTCAAAGCTGCTGCCCGTCAACGCCATTCCGTTTGCGCCGTATTGACTCATTCCGACTCCGTGACCGTAGCCGTAGGTAGAAAAATAGAACTTACCCTTCAATTCACCGGAAGGGGGGATGTCGGGAAAATCCGGAGGCTGCGGTTCTTCAGGATGCTGCGGCATGGACTCAAGACCTGTTGCCACTCTGAGTATCAGCCTTGCAACAGCGGCCGTTATATTGCCGTTGTTATAAAGGTCTGCCGCTTCCAGTGCGGGGCCGTGAAGCAGCTCTATACCGGTTGCGTGACGCAGAATCAGTCTCGCATCCGCCGCGTCTATTGATGCGCTTCCGTTAACATCGCCCTTGCAATAGGGGGTGAGCTGCTCATCTCCGGCAAAAGCGGGAATGATGCAGGCGGACGAGATAAGCATCGCCGCGCATATCAGAAAGGACAAAACAGCTTTTGATGTTTTTTTCATCCGTGGTACCTCCTTTTGTTCGGCTCTTCAATACGATATCAGTTGTTCCTTCCTCCGGGAATTATAACCTCTATGCAGCCCACCGGACATGCGTCATTGCATTTTCCGCAGCCCACACATTTTTCATAGTCAACATGCGCGGTGTTGTTTTCAACCGTAACCGCACCGTATTCACACGCCTTTACGCATTTCATGCAGCCTATGCAGCCGGTTTTGCATTCCTTGCGGGTGAGAGCGCCCTTGTCGTGATTTTTGCACAGAACGGCGGCTCTTGCCATGTGGAGCGGCATAAGCTCTATAAGTCCCTTGGGGCATGAGTTCACGCATTTTTTGCATGCGCGGCACACAAGCGGATTTATTCTTGCAACGCCGTCACAGATGTGTATTGCATCGTAGGGGCAGACGTTTACGCAATCTCCGAGTCCGACGCAGCCGTACACACAATCCTTGGGTCCGCCGTAAAGCTGGCTTGCCATACGGCAGCTTCTAACGCCGTTGTAGACCATCTTTGTGGTGGCGTTGGAAATGTTGCCCTGACAGAGCACGACGGCGCAGCTCGGAATCACAGAGCCGGCTTCGACGCCGAGATATTCTGCGATTTTTGCGGAAACCTCGTTTCCTCCCGGGGCGCACATGGCGGTATTGGTTGTTTTACCGGAGGAAAGAGCTGCGGCGTAGCCTGAACAGCCTGAAAATCCGCAGGCACCGCAGTTGGCTCCGGGAAGTATTTCCGTAATAGCCTCGGCTTTTTCGTCAGTAGGTACAGCCATAATTGCAGAAGCGACGGCGAGACCTATTCCGGCTACAAGACCTATTCCGGCTACAAGTAAAACAGCAAAAAGTATAGGATTCATATTTATCACCCTCCGAATATTCCGTCAACGATACCCTGAAAGCCCAGGAAAGAAAGGGAAACCAGGGACGCGGCGATAAGTGTGGAGGGAAGCCCCCTCAGATTCTTAGGGATGTCGCAGTCTTCAAGTCTGTCACGTACACCGGCAAACATGAGCATTGCTATCATAAAGCCTATGCCCGCGCCCACGGAGTTGACCATGGAGTGTGCGAAATCATAGCCCTTATCGATATTCAGCAGCACAACGCCGAGGACGGCGCAGTTTGTCGTTATAAGCGGAAGATATATACCCAGTGAGTTGTAGAGAGGCTTCATGTACTTTTTGAGTATGATTTCAACCAGCTGAACAAGCGCCGCAATAACAAGGATGAAAACTATTGTCTGAAGATAAGCATATTTTTCGCCGAGAAGCAGATTGATAGGATATGTAACAGCGGTTGAAAGCGCCATTACGAAGATAACGGCGGCACTCATTCCGAACGCCGTGTTTACCTTCTTTGAAACGCCGAGGAAGGGGCATATACCGAGGAATTTTGCAAGCACAAAGTTCTCGGTTATCATTGCTGTAAGGAGTATTGCAAGCATTGCTTTCATACGGTTGCCTCCTCCTTTCCTTCGGCGAGCTTGGAGCAGTTGGATGCCATCGGGCAGTGCTCGCAGCCGTGAAGCTCCGCCTTGGGAAGCCCCTTCTTGGCGGACAGCTTGTTTGCAAGAGCTATAAGCAGACCGAACACAAAGAATCCGCCAGCCGGAAGGATGAACAGCGTCATGGGCTGAAGATGAACGGCATTTTCAAAAAGATTTATGCCGTTGAAGCCGTTGAGGACGTTGTCGCCGAACAGCGAGAGAATGTTCTGTGCGTCGGCAAACATTGTGCCGGCACCGAGAGATTCTCTTATAAGGCTCATACAAAACAGCGCAGCGGTGAAGCCTATGCCCATGCCGAGCCCGTCAACCGCGGAGGCGATAACCGGATTTTTTCCCGCGAAGGCCTCGGCTCGTCCGAGAATGATGCAGTTGACGACGATGAGCGGAAGATAAATTCCGAGCGTCTTATCAAGTGCGGGCACAAACGCCTTTACCAGCATCTGGACTATTGTAACGAATGAGGCGATTATTACGACGTATGCCGGAATTCTCACCTTTTGCGGAATAACCTTGCGCAGTGCCGAAATAACTATGTTTGACAGCACCAGAACTATTGACGCCGATATGCCCATGCCTATGGCGTTAACCATTGAGGTTGATGTAGCGAGCGTCGGGCAGGTGCCGAGCACGAGCCTGAGTACGGGGTTTTCAATGAGCAGTCCCTTTGTAAACTCTTTTCCGAGACTTTTCTTTTCAGCCATCAATACCAACCTCCTTTTACCGTATTCATAAGCTCAAATGCCGTGTTGACGGCATTCGTTACCGCCTTTGAGGTTATCGTGGCGCCGGTGAGCGCCTGAATTTCATTTGAAGCGGGGGAGTTTTTGGCGACACCTATTCCGGCGGATTTCCCGTTATACTGATTGAGGAAGTCCTCATTCTGAGCTTTCATACCGAGACCCGCTGTCTCGTTAAGCTCAAGAGGTGAAACCCCCTTTACCTTACCGTCGCTTCCGATGCCTACCATTATCCGCAGGTTTCCGCCGTATCCTTTTCCCGCAACGGCAAAGACATATCCCACAACCTCTCCCGAAGAGGAAAGCCCGTCATAATATGTGTAGTCCGTTCCGTTGAGCGAAACCGTTTTCGCATCGGAGAATTTTTCGGCATCGGCAAGAACCTCTGATTTGGTTGCGTTTTCCTTTTCGACGGCAAGCGCCGCTATCTTATCTTTTGTTATGTTATTTGTAAGTGCGAGCAGAACGGAGGATATTGCGCAGATAACAACTAGCGAGACCGTGATAATGATTACTTCTTTTACGTTAATCTTTTTCATGCCTGCTTTGCCTCCTTGCTTCCGGACTTTTTCTCCTTTACCTCACCGAAGGCACGGGGGGCGGTCAGGCGCTCTATGTGCGGAACGAGTATGTTCATAATGATTATTGAGAAGGAGACTCCCTCGGGAAGGCTTCCGAACAACCTTATAGCTGCAGTGATTATGCCGCAGCCCACGGCGTATATTATTTTGCCCTTGAGCCTTATCGGACACGTTGCATAGTCGGTTGCCATGAATATTGCGCCGAGAAGCAGTCCGCCGCTGAGCAGCTCGTAGAGTGTGAAATATATGTTGCCCTTGCTTGCAATGAACATGAAAACCGCAACAGTGCCGATGAATACCGCCGGTATCGCCGGAGATATTACACGGCGGGCGATAAGATATATACCTCCGAGTATAAGCGCTATGGCGCACACCTCTCCGAGACAGCCTGCGCGGTGTCCGAAGAACATGCTCTGCAGGGCGGGGAGGGAGGAGGCGTCTATGGAATCGATTGTGCGGCTCTTGAAAAGCTCAGAGAGCGTCGCAAGCGGAGTTGCGGAGGATACGGTGTCGATGTCGTCTCTGTGCCATGCGAGAGCGTTGGTCCAGCTTGACATTGCGCCGGGGAACGACACCATGAGTACGATTCTTCCGATAAGTGCGGGATTGACGAAGTTCTGGCCTATGCCGCCGAAGAACTGCTTAGCGACAACTATTGCAAAGAACGCGCCTATGGGAATCATCCAGAGCGGTATGGAAACAGGAAGATTGAATGCGAGAAGAATTCCCGTAACTATGGCGCTCAGGTCGGAGAGGGTGTTGCTGCGCTTCATGATTTTTCTGGAAATAAACTCAAAGAGTACACAGCAGATAATGCTTATTGCCGTAATTGCCGCACTCTTAGGACCGAACAGACATATTGCCGCGATAAATGCCGGAATAAGGGCAATTATAACGTCAAGCATGATTCCGGTGGAGGTTTCGGAGGAACGAATATGCGGGGAGGCGGAGACTGTTGGCTTGTTTAAAACTGTATCACTCATTTTTTGCTGTCCGCCTCTCTTACAATATTTTTTGCAAGCACCATGTATTGAACGAGCGGCTTGCCTGCCGGGCATGAATATGAGCAGCTGCCGCATTCCATGCACACCATGACGGAGGCCTTCTTCAGCTTTTCGGCGTCATTGGCTTTGACATATCTCATTATGTTTGTGGGCGTGAGGCTCATGGGACACGCCTGAGAGCAGTGACCGCAGCGTATGCAGTCGCGTTCGGGCTTTATTCTTGCGCTGCCCTCCGCAAAGGCGAGGATGGCATTGTTGTTTTTGAGAATGGGTACGTTCGTGGATACGAGCGATATTCCCATCATGGGTCCGCCGGCTATGACCTTGAACGGAGGAGCCTTAAAGCCTCCGCAGAACCCGATAATGTCATCTATACAGGTTCCTATCGGTACGCGTACGTTTTTCGGCTGTGCAATTGCGCTGCCGTCAACCGTAAGCGAGCGGCTTACAAGAGGTCTGCCGGTTTTCAGATATCTGGAGATAAACGCCGTGCTTGCCACATTCATCAGCACGCAGCCGACGTCTGCCGGGAGCTTTCCGGGCGGAACCTTTCTTCCGGTGGCGGAAAGAACCATCACCTTTTCGGCGCCCTGAGGGTATCTTGAAGGCAACACCATAACGTTCACCGAGTTGTCCGTGTCCGCCTTTTGATTTGCTATCTTCTGAAGTTCGGTTACTGCTTCGGGCTTGTTGTCCTCAACGGCAATTACCACGTTTTTAATTCCGAGGTATTGCTTGATGAGATGTATGCTTGTGAGGATGTCCCACGAGTTGTCGATGCATTCGCGGTAATCCACGGTTATGTAAGGCTCACATTCGGCGGCGTTGATTATAAGAGTATCAACATTCTTTTCCGGAGGATAATTGAGCTTTACATGTGATGGAAAACCGGCTCCTCCGAGTCCGACAAGACCCGAGGCTCTGACGGCTGCGAGAAAATCCTCCCGGTTGTTTACCTTAGGAGGCTCTATGCCCTCAAACTGACGCATCTCACCATCGGATTCTATTGTGACAGCGGGAACAACTCTGCCGTTGGCAATTTTCTCCGGCGCTACGGAAATTACTGTTCCGGAAATGCTTGCGTGAACAGGGGTGCTGACAAATTTGTCGGTATCACCTATAAGCTGGCCGACAGCTACCTTGTCGCCTACCTTGACGACGGGCTCACACGGTGCGCCTATGTGCTGCTGCATCGGCAGAACAACCCTCTGAGGAGCCGGCATACGCACGACTTCACAATCCTTGGTGTTCTTGTTATGCGAAACAGCGACGCCCCCGCGCCCCCTTGCAACGGGATGTAAAATTCCCGAAGCGTTTCCTCTCATAACTTTTTCTCCCCTTAATGTTTTTTATGTAAAAAATGAGATTTCTCTTTTTCGAGCACCGGAAGAACGATTTTAAGAATAATTCCGGTTACACCTCCGGCGAGCACCGAGGTGAGAATGAGCAGCGGTGCGAGCGACCACGCCGCGTCTCCGAGAATAAACCTTGCAACGATAAGCTGACCTGCGTTATGCGCAAGCGCAGAGGCAATTCCGGTGCCTACGAGTCCGAAGCCCTTCGCTCCGAGCCTGAATATGAGTGCCATAACGGCGAGACTTAGGATGCCTCCCGCGATACTCATAAAGAATGCGGTTGCCCCGCGTGTGAGAAGTGCAAAAAGCGCTTTGAATATCACGATGAAAAACGCATACGTTACGCCGAGCGACGAACAGGCGAACATGGTGACGATATTTGAAAATCCCGGCTTCATTCCGGCAACCGGAAGGAAGGGGGGGATAAGCCCTTCAAGAAAAGAAACCGCAACAGCCTGTGCGGAAAGTATTCCGAGCAGTGCGGTTTTTTCGGCGATGTCTGCCGTGGTGCGTGTATGGTTCAAACTTTTCACCTGCTAATAGCTTATTACATCCGCGCCGCCCTCGGAGTCTGAACGAACCGATATCATAACCTCGGCAGGCAGACAGGCGGCGGATTGCCCCTTGTATCTCAGCTTCCCGCTTTTTACACACAGCTTGTCGGGGCATTGGGAGCTTTCAAAGGCTATTGAGCCGTTTTCGACTCTCAGCAACACCTCCGAGGTGCCGGTTACACTCAGAGTATAACTATCCTTTACAGAGGTAAGGTCTATGGTTTTGTATTTTTCACCCCGGCAGTAAATAACGGCGTAAAGCGAAGAGCTTTTTTGCGAAAGAGACGGCAGCAGCAGGATGAGCGAAGCCGCAACAAGCACCGCCGCGAGGATGATATCCTTCCTGCGCAGCAACGGCAAGCGGTTATGACCGGTTTGCGTAAGCTCCGACATTTTTCGAGCATCCTTTCGCGTGAAATCTTAGGCGACGGAAGCCGAACACCACACGCCCAAAATACAGATATTTCCGCACACTCGTGCGTTTTTTGTCTTGCCATACGTGGCGCATTTCGAGGATTTTTAACGCAGCAGGGGCAAGAATTATCCATCCAAAAATGTGTGGTGTTCGGCTCCCGCTACCTTAACCTGTATTGTACAATATTTTAACAATATATTCAATAAATTTTACAAAATAAAATCAGAAATAAATTTTACTTTATATATAGGTCTTCCCAAAACAGTTTTTTTGTGGTATTATATGCCTCGTGTTTTCGGAGGTGTTTTTATGAATTCATACATGCCTGTAAGACTTGTAAGCTCAAAGGGCTGTGTAAACAACAACTCGGTGCTCTTGAAAGAACTCGGAAAATCGTGCCTAATTGTTACGGGAGCAGGCTCTGCCGTCTCAAGCGGAGCGCTCGCCGATGTCAGGTGCGCGCTTGAAAAAGAGGGTATAGCATACAGCATATTCGATTCGGTGGGTCAAAACCCGTTGCTGTCGGTTTGCCTTGAAGCGGGAAGATTTGCGCGTGAATCCGGTGCGGAATTCCTTGTAGGTATAGGCGGAGGCTCTGTGCTTGATTGCGCAAAGGCGGCGGCGATTTTTGCCGCAAACCCGGATATGTCGGGCACGGATATCTATTCACGCTGCGTGCCCTGTAAACGCCTTGCATCTGTGCTTGTCGGAACCACTGCGGGCACAGGCAGCGAGGTGACCGGAGTTTCGGTGATTACACGTGACGATACACACATGAAAAAGAGCATTTCAGGCGAGGATTGCTATGCGCGTATGGCATTTCTCGACCCGCGTTATACATATTCCATGCCGTATTCCGTAACCGTGTCCACGGCGCTTGATGCGTTTGCACACGCGGTGGAGGGCTGGTTTTCGCCTAAGCTTAACGCACTTGCAAGCGTGTACGCGCAAAAGGCGATACCCGTATTGTTTTCAGCTCTCAACGGTATGTATGAAAGCGGAAAGCTTCCGGATGAGTCTGTGCGCGATGAGCTGTATTATGCATCAATATTTGCCGGCCTTGAGCTGAATATCTGCGGCGCCGCGTTTCCGCATACTGTGGGCTATGTCCTTACTGAGGATTTTTCGATACCGCACGGCAGAGCCTGTACGGCGTTCATGCCGGCGCTTTTTGCCAGAGCGAGGCAGTATTGTCCCGACAGAGCGCAAGCCCTGCTTTCAATGTGTGAAACCGATGAAAAAGGCTTTCTTACGGTGATAAACGGACTCACATGTGTCAATGGCATAAAGATGTCCGGAGAGACAATCGCACAGTATTGCACGCGTTGGGACGGAATAAAGAATTTCAAAAATACGCCCGGAGGCTTTACTCCGGACGATGCGCGAGAGGTACTCGAAAATCTATTTTCATGAAAGAGAAGTAACAAAGATGCAGGAAATAAAAAACAGAAAACCGGCGGCAATGGCAGCACTTTTCGTAACGGCGATAGTGTGGGGAACGGGCTTTATAGCTACACAGATGTCAATAGATGCCGGCTTTTCATCGGGAAACATAATGCTGCTGCGCTTCGGAACGGCAACGGTTGCAATGCTGCTGATATTCAACAGGAAGCTTTTCCCCGTAACCAAAAAAGAGCTGAAATGTGGTGCAATAGTGGGCTTTTTCCTCTTTTCGGGTTTTTACACACAGGTATGGGGCTTGAATTTCACCTCGCTTTCTCACAACGGCTTCCTTACGGCTGTAAACGTAGTGCTCGTGCCGTTTATAGCATGGCTGATAATGAAAAAGCGTCCGTCCGTAAAGGTGTTTGTGTCCTCTGCGGTGTGTCTCGGCGGCGTCATGGTGCTCACTTATACCGGGGACAGAATCTCCTTTAACCGCGGCGATATCCTTACCGTGCTCTGTGCGGTGCTTTTTGCGACACATATAGCATATACACAGAAATGCGCCGAAGAAATCGATACCGCAAAGCTGACCTTTTTACAGATGCTTTTTGCGTTTATTTATGCGATACCGGTCTTTCTCGCATTCGATATGCGCTCCTTGGCGGGCTGTGACATTTCGGGGCTTCCGGCAGTGATTTATCTCGGACTTTTTCCCACCTGCCTGTGCTTCTTTTTGCAGACCTTTGCCCAGAAGGTCATACCCGCCGGACCCTCGGCGGTTGTTCTGTGTACGGTATCATTATGGTGCAGTGTGCTTTCGGTGCTGCTCGGATATGAGGCGGTAACGCTCAATATGGTGCTCGGAGGAGCAATAATCCTGATTTCAATAGTGATGCTTGAGGTCAAAATCAAGGGCAAAAAGGCTGTACAAAAGAGCAAAAGTGTGGTAAAATAAAAAATATCTCGGGGAAATTTTTCGAAAGAATCGGTGTTGTAAATGGGGAAAGCAAAATATATAATGCGCGTGGTTTCCGGAGTCAGGGTAAAGAAGATGTTTGCGGCGATAGATGCCGTGCATGAAAAGAGCGGTCAGAATAAAATATATACGTTTTTTGATATGCTCCGGTGTGCGCCCAAGTACGGTGCCGGCTATTATGATTATCTCCATTTCGGATTTTACGATTTGAACGCCGCTCAGCGCGAGACCTTCATGACGCGTGTGAAAAACAAAAAGCTTATAATGCTTCTCAACGACCAGAGCTATTCGCATGTCTTTTCAAACAAGGCGGAGTTCGATGAAATATTCAAGGCGTATCTGCATCGCGGATGCCTCGATATGTCAAAAACGGACTACAACACATTTGTGAAATTTATGGAGGACAAGGAGATTGTCTTTGCCAAGCCGGTGAAGGGCGAGAGCGGAAAGGGAATAGAGCGTCTCAAAAAATCCGATTTTGACAGTCTTTCCTCGATGTATGATTACGCAAGCGATGAAAAATTCGGTCTGATAGAGGAGCAGATAGTTCAGCATCCCGCTCTGAGTGCCGTGTATCCCAACGCAATAAACTCCTATCGTATAGTCACCCTCGTTTCCGACGGTGTCGCGCATTGCGTATATGCGGCGGCAAAGTTCGGCAACGGCGGCAAATTTGTTGATAACATCAGCAGCGGAGGTCTGTGCTGTCCCATAAATATCGAAACCGGAAAGCTTCGCGGTCCCGCACACACAAGAACGCTTGCAACTCCCGACAGGCATCCGGATTCCGGAATAGTGTTTGAGGGCTATGAGCTGCCCTATGTTAAAGAGGCTGTTGACATGTGCCTGAAGGCGGCGCTTGAGGTCGAACAGATAAAATATGTCGGGTGGGATGTCTTTGTTGCTCCCGACGGACCCGGAATAATCGAAGGCAACGATTATCCCGGTTGCTATGATTTTTGCCAGCTTCCAGAGCATACCCCCGACAAGACAGGGCTTATGCCGTATCTTAAAACGCTCGTAAAGGGCTTGTAAACTTTTGCGCCTGCATTTTGCGGGCGCGTTTTTCTTTCTTGAAAATGCTTAGGTTTTGTGATATGGTTAAAATGTGAAAAATAATTTGGGGGTGTTTTTCTTGCAATGTCCGAATTGCGGGGCGCAGATAAAAAGGTTTGAGCTTGACCAGAACTGCAGCCATTGCGGAATAAATATTTTTTATTCCCAACAGGGCAAGCTGTTATCAGACGATGCAAAAAACTGTGAGCTTGAGTATGCGTCCTTCCGCCTTTTTACCGAGAGACTGAAAACGGCATTTATCAAAGGCAAACTCCAAATAATGCGTATTGTGCTGACGGTGCTTTGTGTTGTGTCGGTTCTGGTGCCGTTTGCTTCGCTGAAAATCGCGGTTCCTTTGTTTGAGAAAAAAATATCGTTCGGCGGTATCGGGATATTTAACGGCTTTTCCGACGGCAGTCTTGCGGCAATATTCAACAGTATGCAAATTGAGGCCTTCAAGCGGGTTGCCGACATGGCGGTTGTACTCCTCGCTTCAATGGTGCTTATTGTTTTGTGTGCGCTTGTGTTGTTTGCGTCCGAGCTCTTATCCTTCATAAACATACGCAGGTCAACCCGGGCAATGGCAATTGTATCCGGTGCGGGAATTGCGGCTGCTCTGCTTTCTGTTATTTGTTCGGTTTTGTTTGCACTTTCAGACGCTTCATTTTCCGGCGGCGCTCTCAGGGTATCGTTCGGTTTCGGAGGTATTGTGTGCGCGGTAATGTTTGCGGCTATGCTTTTCTTAAACCTTACGATGATTAAACGAAAGGTAGCTCCGGATTATAAACAGGTGGACCTTGAACGGGTGGAGCTTCGGAAGAAGCTGAAACGCGGAGAGATAACTCTGGAGGAGCTTCCGCTTCCGATATTTGACAGCTTCGGGGAGAATGCAGAAGCTCAGGGAGGTGCGGATAATGGCTGAACAAAAGCTCAACCCGGTTGAAAATGCAAAGAGTCAGAAAAAGCGCATCATTCTTTTTGTGAGTCTCAGTCTTGCATCTGTTGTGCTCTGCACTGCGGTTGTTATAGGCGTTGCGCTTTCCTTGATTACCGAGGGCGTATACGAGTTTAAGGAGCCGGAACGTCCGAGCATGACAGCTCTTCCCGAAAACGATGCCGATACTGTGAGCTTTCTTTCCTCCTTGCTTGCACAGGCCTGTGACGACAAAACCGTGTGCGTAAATACATATACGGAGCTGTCTGTTGACGATGAGAGTGTAAAATACAGCGGCTCGGCAGAGGAAAGAAGCATATTGCTGTATGCAAAGAGCGGAATACTTGAAAGCGTTGACAAGCTTTATCCGGAGGACTATGAGGGGACATTTAGCGACGGATTTACGGCATATCCCCGGCTTAATCTTGCCTGCGGGGAATACACATCGGCTGTGTGCACAAAAGGCAAACTCAACGACAACGGTGAAATTGAAGACGAGGATTATTATTTTTTCAAGGTGATTGCCCCCGGAGGAGAGTATCCGGCAAAGGCGGATACCGGCGTATATGAAAGCTTTGCTCTTTCGGATAAGGCGGAGCTTGCTCAAAAGGTAAGGCAGGAGCTTGAAGCTGTTGCGGATATAGTGTCCGTCAATGTCGCTCCGAAGGATTTTGAGCTTGAGGCAAAATCGGACAGATTTACCGACAAAATAATCACCGCCGAGTATAAACGTCAGTATCACATTGCCATTACAATTGCATTCAAGGATGACCTTGCATCGCTCGGCACCGGCACACTGGAATTCGATTTTTCGGCGAAAACGAAGTATGAATACCGGTGGTCGGGAATAGCGTTTTTGTCCGACAGCATGACTCTTGCCCCCGGGGAGAGCGCGGAGCTTGCGGTGAATGCCGTGATGAACGATTACAGCGAGTACAGCGTAAGCTTCACAAGCTCAGACGAGTCTGTTGCCTCGGTTGATGAAATGGGCTATGTTACGGCGCACAAGGCTTCGCTTGAGCCTGTAATAATTACGGTTAACTTTGAATATCTCGGCAATGAGTATTCAGACGCGTGCGAGATATACAGCAAGGTGTCTGTTGAAAAGATAAAAATATCGGATGATAATCTTGAGATGAAAACCGGTTCCTCCGCAAAGCTTTCGGCGGCGCTTTCGCCCCAAGAGGCAACCGATAAGGATGTAATCTGGATAAGTGAAGACGCAGGCATTGCTTCGGTTTCTCAGGACGGAAGTGTTACGGCAATCGGAGCGGGTACAGTGAGCATTATAGCGGTATCCTCCGACGGGCATTTCAGGGACTCGTGTACCGTCACGGTAATTGATTGAGGGGGTGGGGAAAATGGATGAAAAAAATGTTCAGACAGCTGAAGTGATACAGCAGCCGGAGCAGCAATCCGACGTGCAGTATTATAAGGGGCACAACTATGTCGGAGTCAAGGAGACCGTAGCGTATCTTTTTAACGACTGGTCAAACTCCTTTAACATCAACTCTTTTTCCGAGCGCTTCATCTGGGACGTTGTGCATATAGACTTCACGGTAAGTGCCGTTGTTAATCTTGTTACAACCGCATGGGATATAATAAACGATACGTTTATTTCCGTTATTGTTGACAACACGCGTACCAGAATAGGAAAATTCCGCCCCTATCTTGTGGGGATGCAGCTGCCGCTTACGGTTCTGGGAATCTTCGGCTGGCTTATACCGGTGTTTTTCCCGAACACTGCGGGAACGTATATCCCTAAGCTTATATATTACTATATTTTCAATGTCATTTCGGAAACCGCCGGCACCTTTACAAACGTCGCCAAGAGCGGATACATGTCAACAATTACCCCCAACCCGAACGAAAGGGTGCGGCTGATAACTCTTGCCGAATTGCTCACGGGATACATGGGGGAGGACATGCCGCGTTACATAATGGGCGTGCTTATAGACCTTGTAAACAACAAGATAGTTACCTGGAAGCTTAGCTCCGTCTTCATAGGAATGGGTGTGTTTACGGGTGTTGTTTCGTCCTTGTGTACCTTCTGGTTCTTCCTCGCGTCAAAGGAGCGTGTACCCCAGTCGATAGAGCGCCCGGATATAAAGGCGGGTCTTAAAGCGATTTTCACCAACTATCCGGTTTTGCTTATGTGCATGTCGGACTTCCTCGGCAACTTTGCGATAAGCAAGAGCGAGACCAACTATTTCATAGATGTTCTCGGAAGCTATTCGCTGATAACCCTGCTGAATGTTCCGTCTGCAATAAACGGCAGCATAAGCTATGCCTTTGTTGCGCCGTTACGCAAACGCTTTTCCTCTAAATCGCTGTGGATATTCTCGGATATTTACGGAGATGTGCTTAGCTTGGGCGTGTTCCTGTTCGGAATAAGCCGTAAACGCACGATGCTGTTTAAGACTGTGCCGATGTGCATAGCCTTCGGCTTAAAGGAATGGTTCGGCAAGTGGATATGGGGTATTACAAAGGTCATAAACGCCGATTTGTGGAACGAGGCAATGGACTATTGCGAATGGAAAAACGGCTACAGGATGGAGGCGACCACGGGCGTCGCCAAGGGACTTATTCTGAAAATTCAGGGCGCCTTGCTCGGCTCGGTTACAAGCCTCATAATGAAGAAGATAGGCTATGTTCAGGGGCTTGCCATAGGCACTCAAAATGACTCCACAAAGTTCTGGGAATTCGCATTGTGCACGGCGGTACCGACCATTACGGGGGCTCTCGGAATAATCCCGAAATTCCTCTGGCCGATATCACAGGAGAAGCGTAGGGTAATGTATGATGACCTTGCGAAAACCCGTCAGCAGCAGGTCATGGGCTATGTTGACGAATTTGAAAACGCACAGCTTTCACAGGATTGAACAGATAACCAAAAGCAGGACGACGAAAGCCGTCCTGTTTTTATATAAAAATCCTGTCGCTTTTTTCCGAAATATAGTGACAAAAGAAGGATTTTCTGTTATTATCTAAAAGTACAAATTGAGAAATGGGGATAAGGGGTAATGAAAAACTATATAACACGTCTTCGCACAAACAGTAGGCCGTGGCAGATATGCTTTTGGTGGGTATTTCGTTTGCTTATGGTTTATGCACTTGTCAAAGGCTTCCTGAAGGTGCCGTTTGATATAACTGATCCGTTGCAGGTCGGGGCAAACCTCGCCGGAATGTTTGCATGGGAGATTTTTCAGGCGATGCCGGAAAAATCATTTTTCCGCCATATACCGTCTTATGTTCAGGTGGCTTCGGTTGTCGGACTGTTCCTTGCATCGTTCGGCGGCAAGTTCATGAACTTTTATTATGACATAGCATGGTGGGATTCGGCGCTTCACCTCATCGGCGGCGCATCGGGAGTGTTTATCGGCTACGAGCTGGTGTGTGCCATGCAGAAGCGCGACAAAAAGCCGTCAACCGTTCCCTTGATACTTCTCGCATCCATCGGCTTTTCGTTCTTGGTTTCCACGGCATGGGAGCTGTTCGAGTTTACATTTGACCAGATTGCCTGTATGGGCGGGGGAATGGGCGATGCACAGCATTGGTCGTTTGAGCTTGCAAAGGGAACCGCAAAGGAAGCCACGCTCATAAATCCCATATATCCCGACAGATGGGCAATCATGGATACAATGGGCGATATAGTGCTCAATACCATAGGCGCTACGCTTGCGTATGTGGCTTTGAAAATCTTCCCGTATAAGCATAAGGGAAAATGCGACCTCAACAAGCTGTATTCACAGCAGAGCGCACAGGAAAAAGAGACGGTAAAAAAATAAGCCTCTCCTTTTCGGGAGGGCAGATTTGAACAGCGTCAAAGGTTACAGGGTGTAAGCATACATTAAAACAAAAGGCGCCCCGGATGTTTAAATCCGGGGCGCTTGTGCTTGTGTTATGCTATTCCGAATTGGCTGTTATACATTACCGAATAATGTCCGCCCTTGGCAAGCAGCTGGTCGTGTGTGCCGCGCTCAACGATTGTGCCGTTCTCTATGAAGAGTATTTCATCCGCTTTTCTTATTGTTGAAAGCCTGTGCGCGATAACAAAATTCGTGCGTCCGTTCATGAGTGCGGACATAGCCTGCTGTATCTGTACCTCTGTGCGCGTATCAACCGAGCTTGTAGCCTCATCGAGAATCAGTATTTCCGGGTCCGCAAGAAGCGCTCTGGCGATAGTGAGAAGCTGACGCTGTCCCTGAGAAAGGTTGGTTCCGTTCTCGTCAAGCATGGTGTTGTAGCCGTCGGAAAGGGTGTTGATGTAGTGGTGCACTCTGGCAGCCTTTGCCGCTTCGACTATTTCCTCGTCGGTGGCATTTTCGCGTCCGTAGGCGATGTTGTCGCGTATGGTGCCCTCAAACAGCCATGTATCCTGAAGCACCATTCCGAATTTTCTGCGCAGCTCCTCGCGGTTTACGCTGCGAATATCGGCATTGTCAACAATTATTGAGCCGGAATTGACATCGTAAAAGCGCATGAGAAGGTTAACAAAAGTGGTTTTTCCCGCTCCTGTCGGACCGACTATCGCAATCAGCTGGCCGGGCTTGACGGTGAGATTCATGTTTTCAATGAGCGGCTTGTCCGGTGAGTATGAGAAGGAAACATTCCGGAACTCGACGCTTCCGAGCGGCTCGGTTTTTTCATTGCCCTGAGGCGGCTCCTCTTCCTCTGCAAGCAGGGAGAATACTCTCTCGGCGGAGGCGAAGGAGGATTGAATGTTGTTGGTTATCTGTGCTATATCGACCATGGGCTGTGTGAACAGCTTGGAGTAGGTTATAAAGGTGGTGATTCCGCCGAGTGTAAACTGACCTCTTAAAACGAAGATTCCTCCGACCATGCATACGAGGACATATCCGACATTGTTTACAAAGCTGATGAACGGCATTATCATTCCGGATATAAACTGAGCCTTGCTGCTGACCTTATACAGCTCTGAGTTTATGTCGTTGAATTCATCGATTGCGTCCTGCTCACGGTTGAATATTCTTACGATTTTATGACCTGTATACATTTCCTCCACATGACCGTTAAGCTCGCCCATTCTGTCCCATTGCTCCTTGAAAAGCTTGCGTGAGCGTTTTGCAATGCTTAAAGCAATAAACGCACTCAGCGGTACTACACTTACGGTTATTGCGGTCATTGTGGCGTTTTTGTAAATCATTATGGCAAACACGCCTACAATGGTTATCACGGATGTGATGATTGCTGTCAGGTTATGCTGGAGGGTGTTGCTGATGTTGTCTATGTCGTTCATTATGCGGCTGAGGATATCGCCCTTTGCATGGGAATCGAAAAAGCTCAGCGGGAGTCCGGATATCTTTTTGTTTACATCCTCACGCATACGGCAGACAACCTTCTGGGTTATTCCCGCCATGGTATAGGACTGAATATAAGCGAGTATGGAGCTTGCACCGTATATCAGGAAAAGTGTTCCGATGATGGAGAATATTCCCGTAAAGCTCATGTTGCCGCCGGAAAGCTTCGTTTGAACCTGATTCTCTATTTCGTCGATTATATCACCGAGCATGGCAGGGCCGATAACGGAAAGCACGGTGCTTACTATTGCGGTTACGAGTACAAGAATAAGCTTGAATTTGTGCGGAACGAGCAGCGAGAGCAGCTTTTTGAGCGTACCCTTGAAATCGGCGGGGCGCTCCTCGCTTGCCCTTCTTTGCCGGTATGCGGCGTATCTCTTGCGCCTTTTTTGCCGCAGGGTTTCATTGGCTTCGGGTATAGGGGCGTTTTCTCTCATGCCAGCGCCTCCTTTTCAAGCTGAGATTCGACTATTTCACGGTATACCTCACAGGTCTTTACAAGCTCGCTGTGAGTGCCCTGTGCAGCAATGTGTCCGTCATCAAGTACAATTATTTTGTCGGCATTCATTATGGTTCCGACGCGTTGCGCAACTATTATAACCGTAGCTCCGGATATTTCACGCTTGAGCGCGGCGCGCAGTGCGGCATCCGTTGTGAAATCAAGAGCGGAAAAGCTGTCGTCAAACACAAATATTCCGGCGCGCTTTATTATTGCGCGTGCGATTGCAATGCGCTGCTTCTGACCTCCGGAAAGGTTGGTTCCGCTTTGAGATACCATATCATACAGCCCGTTGGGAAGCTCCCTTACAAAGTCGTCCGCCTGCGAAATTCTAAGTGCGCGCCACATTTCGTCCTCGGTTGCGTCCTCCTTGCCGTAGGAGAGGTTGTCCGCAATTGTTCCGCTGAAAAGGAAGGCCTGTTGAGGAATAAAGCCTATTTTCGAGGTTAAATCCTCACGCGAGAGGTCGCGTATATCGACTCCGTCAATGAGTATTTTTCCGAAGCTCACATCATAAAATCTCGGAATAAGATTTACAAGGCTTGACTTTCCGCTGCCTGTACCGCCGATTATGGCTGTGGTTTTTCCCGCCTGTGCGGTAAAGCTTATGTTGTTAAGCACAGGACTTTCGGCACCCGGGTAGCCGAAGCATACATCTCTGAACTCCACGACTCCGGCACATGAATCATCGGACAGCACGGGAGTTTCCGGCATTTTTATATCCGGAACAAGGTCAAGCACTTCGTTTATACGCTTGGCTGAAATATTTGCTCTGGGTATCATTATGAACATCGCCGCGGCGAGGGATACTGCAAGAATTATTAAGAACAGATAGAGTATGAACGCCTGAAGGTCGCCTACGGTGTCTTCGATTTCCTTAGCTTGAAGCAATGCGTCCATTGCGTTTATCTGGACGCTTCCGGCGTAGACAAGAATGATAATGACTCCGAACAGAAGCATTGTTGCAATGGGTATGAGCAGAGCCATTATGCGGTTGATTTTCAGTGTCATTCCGGTCAATTCGAGATTTTGCGCACTGAATCTGCCGTCCTCGTAATCGGAGCGGTTAAAGGCGCGGATAACTCTGATTCCGCCGAGCTTTTCACGCACCAGCTGATTGAGACGGTCTGTTCTTTTTTGTATGCGGTCAAACATCGGAATGACTTTTTTTGCAACTATTACGGCTATGATACATATGACGGGTATAATTACGAAAATAATTGTTGAAAGTCCGGGGTCCATTATGAAGGCCATAACCGAGCCGCCTATAAGCATCACGGGTACGGTTATTATCGAGCGCAGCCCCTGAAGAATCATATCCTGAATCTGACGGATATCGTTTGTGGTTCTCGTTATAAGCGAGGATACACCGATTTTGTCGATATCGCTCTGCGAAAAGCTTTCCACCTTTAAAAACACCTCGCGGCGCAAAAGCATGGAAAAGCCTGCCGACACCTTACTTGAGCAGTAGCTCGAAAGTATGGATGCAGCAACATTCAGGGCGGATACCAAAAGCATGACGACTCCGATTTCAAGAACATAATCAAGATTGCCCTCGGTTATTCCGTCATTTATCATAAGCGACATCAGCAGCGGCAAAACAAGCTGAAGACCGTTATGGACAAGGGCGAGAATTACCGTTATTATGACAAAGCTTTTATACGGCTTGAGGAGCTTGAAAAGTCTTAACAAACCTGTTTCCTCCGAGAAGATTATTTTATTACTATATATTAACATTTTTAATTTATCTTTTCAAGACCCTTTGCTCATTTTTGTTAATAACACGGAATATATTGTAAAAAAACGGAAGGGCAATGCTTATGAATTATCATGCGCTTACTGTGCAGAGGGTTCTCTCCTCGCTCGAAACCTGCGCGGAGGGATTAACTGCGTTTCAGGCCGCACGAAGACTTGAACGGGACGGAAAAAATGAGCTTGAACGTGCGAAAAAGAAGAATCTGCTTTTGCGTTTTCTGGCGCAATTTTCGGATTTTACGGTTATAATTCTGCTTGTGGCGGCGGTTGTGTCCTATGCGGTGTCGCGCATGAACGGAGAGAGCGAGCTCGGTGACACGGCAATAATACTTGCAATAGTAACGCTGAACGCCGTTATTGGAACTTTTCAGGAGAGCCGCGCACAGCACGCGCTTGAGGCGCTTGAAAAGCTGAGTGCTCCTACCGCCCGCGTCATAAGGGACGGAAAAGCCGTGAGCATAAAGGCATCCGAGGTCGTTCCGGGCGATATTATTGAGCTTTCTGCGGGAGACATGATTCCCGCGGACGCAAGACTTATAAGCAGCAGCGGCTTCAAAACCGATGAGAGCGCCCTGACGGGTGAATCACTCCCGTGTGAAAAGGATGCTAAGGCGGTTTTAAGTGAAGTGTCTCAGTCTGCCGACATGCGCAACTGCGTTTTTTCATCATCTCTTGCGGTGTCCGGAAGGGCGCGGGCGGTTGTGTATGCTACGGGCGGGAACACTCAGGTGGGAAAAATCGCCTCACTCCTTGCCGAGGAGGATAACGAGGAGACGCCGCTTCAAAAAAGACTTTCAAAGGTCGGAAAGGCTCTTGCCTTCGGTGCGCTGTTAATATGCGCGGGAATATTTGCTCTCGGAGTTGCAAGGGGAACGCCGCTGAATGAAAGCTTTATGCTTGCGGTAAGTCTTGCCGTTGCCGCAATACCTGAGGGGCTTCCGGCGATAGTAACCATAGTGCTTTCCGGCGGAGTGGGAAAAATGGCGAAAAGCAACGCCATAATCCGAAGGCTGCCCGCCGTTGAAACTCTCGGCTGTGCCACGGTTATATGTACGGATAAAACCGGCACTCTCACGCGCAATAAAATGACGGTTGAAAAGACCTATGCCGCAGGCTCGGACGAAGGACGCGTGCTCGAGCTGGGAGCTGTATGCTGTAACTGTACGGTGAAATCCGGCAGGGTTTCCGGAGAGCCTACGGAGGCGGCAATAGTTTCCGCGGCGATAAAGGCGGGCGCGCAGCCGGGGAAATACATCCGCGAGGGCGAGCTGCCGTTTGAATCCTCGCGCAAGCTTATGAGCGTATGCGTGCGCACACCGGACGGAAATTTACAGATAACAAAGGGCGCGCCGGATGTACTCATACCTTTGTGCAGCCGAACCGAAAGCCCTTACGGGGTGCGTGAGTTTGACGCTGTGAGAAAAAACGCCGCCTACGGAGAGAACGATGCTTTTGCCTCGCAGGCGCTCAGGGTTATAGCTGTTGCGTATAAGCCTCTGGGCTCCGGCGAGAAAATGAGCGAGAAAAATCTGATTTTCTGCGGTCTTACAGCCATGTGTGACCCTCCGCGCAAGGAGGCGGCGAACGCTGTTGCGGTGTGTAAGCAGGCGGGTATAATACCGGTGATGATAACAGGGGACCATCTGAGCACGGCTCAGGCCGTGGCGGCAAGACTCGGAATATCGGAAAAATCAAGCACGGCACTTGACGGACATCAGCTTGACGCGATGTCGGAGCCGCAGCTGCGCGAGGCGGTGAAAAGCTGCCGGGTTTTTGCACGGGTAAGTCCGGAGCATAAGATGCGTATTGTAAAGGCGTTCAAGGACAACGGGGAAATAGCCGCCATGACGGGTGACGGAGTTAATGACGCGCCGGCTCTTAAAGCGGCGGATATCGGCTGCGCTATGGGCAAAAGCGGTACACAGGTCGCAAAGGGCGCTGCGGATATGATTCTCACCGATGACAATTTCGCCACCATCCTCAAGGCTGTCGAAATCGGCAGAGGACTTTACGACAATATAAAGAAATCGGTCCGCTTTCTTATATCGTGTAACCTCGGTGAAATATTCACGATATTTGCGGCAACGCTTGCCGGTATTCCGGCTGTATTGCTTCCCGTGCAGCTGCTGTGGCTTAACCTTGTTACGGATTCGCTTCCGGCTATGGCTCTCGGCAGTGAAAGACCCGACAGGGATGTAATGAAGAGAAAACCGCTTTCCCCGTCGCAGGGTATGTTTGCAAACGGGCTTTTTGTTGATATGCTTCTCGAGGGCGGACTTTTTGCCCTTGCCGCATTGATAGCTTACAGGGTCGGCGGAAGCTTTTTCGACATTCCCGGACAGAGCCTTTATGCGCGCACAATGGCGTTTTGTGTGCTTTCCGTATCCGAGCTTATTTATGCCTTCAGCGTGCGCAGTGATGAGTTCATAATAAAAGCGGGGATTTTTTCAAACAAAAAAATGACCGCGGCGTTCGCGGTCTGTTGTGCGCTTCAGGTTTCCGCCGTTACGGTTGAACCCCTGTGCGCTGTATTTAAAACGGTGTCCCTTTCGCTGCCGCAGCTCGGCGTGTGCACGGCAATAGCGTTCATTCCGTTTGCGGCCGCCGAATCGGCAAAGGGACTTTCGGCACTTTCGTTAAAAATCAAGAGGAAGCCCCGCTCTTCGGATTTCGTAAATTGCGGCTGATATATTGCCCGACCCTTGCACCCTCATAAACCGCCTTGGCAATCTGGAGCATTCCTCCGGTGCAGTCTCCGGCGGCAAAAAGGCCTTTTACGGTTGTTTCACCGTTGGCGTCAATCACAATTGAATTGCCGGAGAGCGCCGCACCCAGCTTTCGCGCAAGCGCTGTTGCGCCGGCGGTTCCGATGGCTGTAAATATTCCGTCAAGTGGAAGAAGCTCTCCGCCTTCAAGCTCAATTCCCGTCACCCTGTCCTCTCCGCAGATGCGTGAGAGGGGAGCGGTGACGATTTTTATATTGTCCGTAAAATCCGCCTGCGGCTCTTTTCCGTCGGTAAGCACCGTTACGGATGCGGCGGTTTTCAAAAGCACATTTGCCTCCTCAAGAGCGTATTCTCCGTTGCCGAGAACAGCCACGCTTTTTCCTCTGAAAAAGAACGCGTCACATACGGCGCAGTAGCTTACGCGACGACCCTCAAGCTCTTTAAAGCCGGGGATTTTCGGGGCGGCGCGCGAAACGCCGGTTGCGATTACCGAATATGCGGCACGATATTCGCCGTTAACGCATTTTGCGGTGAAGCCTCCGTCAAAATCGAGAGAAAGCACCTCGTCGGTGACGATTTCAACGCCGAGCGAGCGAGCCTGCTCGATTCCCGCCTCAAAGAGAGCTTTTCCGGCCACGGGGGAGGCGAAGCCGTAATAGTTTTCAATCTTTTCCGTTTTTGAAAGCGCCCCGGAGTCCTTGGCGATAACCGTAACGTCAGCTCCGCCCCTTGCGGCGTAAATTGCGGCGGATATTCCGGCGGGTCCTGCGCCGATAATGATTACATCACTCATGCCTTGTGCCTCCGTTCATGAAAAATTTATACTCTTTTTATAATATAGCCTTTATTCTTTACAAACGCAAGCGATATATTGTATACTGTAAAAAATAAAATCAAAAAGTTTTTAAAATATTTTAGTAATTTACTTGACTACCACGCTAAAGTGGTGTATATTATTTCCATCATCATCGAAGGGATGGGTTTATTTTGCTGTTTTTACCCAAGGAGGAGCAGATACCGCTTGAGCTTCGCGGACTGTATGAGAAGTACGGCTACCGCCGTTTTCGTATGGGCAAATTTGAGTCCTATGACCTCTATCGCGAGAATAAAAACTTTCTCGAAAGTGACGGAATAATCACTTTTACAGACCTTTCGGGGAAGCTTATGGCGCTCAAGCCGGATGTCACAATAAGTATAGTGAAAAGCTCGCGCGGCAAGACACAGCCGCAGAAGCTTTATTATGCGGAGAATGTTTTCCGTCTTGATACAGCCAACAAGGAGTACCGTGAGATTTCCCAGATGGGTATAGAATATATCGGCGGAGAAACCGGCTATTCAGAGGCGGAGGTCGTTGCGCTTGCGCTTGAAACTCTTGCGGCGATAAGCGGTGAGTATATGCTCAGTATCGGAAGCATGAGCTTTGTTTCTTCATTTATTACCGCTCTGGGCTTTAACGATGAGCAGCGGTATGCCGTCCTGAAAATGCTCAAGCATAAAAATACGCATGAGCTTTATGCGTATGCCCTTGAATGCGGAATTGATGAAAAATCAGCTGCACTGCTTCGCCGCCTTCCGGCGCTCTCCGGTGATTTTGCCGAGGTTCTTGCACAGGCGAGAGAGCTTGCCGTATGCCCCGAAATGAGCTCGGCGGTTGACGAGCTTGAAGCGCTGTACGGCGTGCTCGGCGGAAATGCCGATGTCGGACGTATGAAGCTTGATTTCTCAGCTCTCAACGATATTGACTATTACAACGGTATCGTCTTCAAGGGGTATATCTCAGGTGCTCCCGGAGCCGTGCTTGCGGGCGGACGTTACGACGGGCTTATGCAGAAATTCGGCTCGCCTTTGCCTGCGCTCGGTTTTGCACTGTATCTGGGGGAGCTTGAAAGGGCTCTTGCGGCGGTCAGTGAATACGATGTTGACGCGCTTCTCGTTTACGGCGATACGGATGCATCCGAGGTGTTCGGGCATATGAAGAAGCTGCTCGGCGAATATTCGAGCGTCAGGGCGGAAAGATATGTGCCTGAGGGCGTGCGCGCAAGGCATATAATTGATATTTCGGGAGGTGTCGGCAATGCTTAACATAGCGCTCCCAAAGGGAAGACTCGGCGACAAGGTCTACGAGCTGTTTTCCGGCATAGGCTATGATTGTCCCGAAATAGGTGAGGATAACCGTAAGCTTGTTTTTGAAAATGCGGAAAAGGGTGTAAGCTATTTGCTTGTCAAGCCCTCCGACGTTGCGATATATGTCGAGCACGGTGCGGCGGATATAGGGGTTGTGGGAAAGGATGTCATCCTTGAAACGAATCCGGATATATATGAGCTGCTTGACCTGGGCTTCGGAAAGTGCCGCCTTGCGGTTGCCGCGAAGAACAGCTGGAGCGACAATACTGCATTGCCGCTTCGTGTAGCCACAAAGTATCCGAATGTTACAAAGGCATATTACGCACAGCTGAACCGCCAGATTGAGATAATCAAGCTCAACGGCAGCATAGAGCTCGCACCGATACTCGGCCTTTCGGATGTCATTGTTGATATTGTGGAGACCGGAACCACGCTCAAGGAGAACAATCTTTCGGTGTTCAGCACGGTTGCACCCTCAAGTGCACGGCTTATTGCAAACAAGAGTGCGTATCAGTTCAAGAGTAAAATAATAGACGATATATGCAGAGAGCTGGAGAAGAAAATTTGAAGGCTGAAGCCCGGCACGAATGAAAACCGCATAGGGGTTTATATCTCTGCGAAAGGAATGGCATAAATATGATAAAAATACTGAAATACGGTGAAATGCCGCTTGAAAAAATATTGTTCAGGGGCGATACCTCGGCATCGCGCGAGATTGAGGATACTGTTGCAGCCATACTTGCCGATGTAAAGTCCGGCGGCGACGATGCGCTCAGAAAGTACTGCCTGAAGTTTGACGGCTCAGCACCTGAGCAGCTGCGCGTGAGCGAGGCGGAAATCGACGAGGCATACTCTTCGGCAGACCCGGATTTTATAAAAACTCTTGAGCTTGCGCGCTCAAATATCGAAGCGTTCCACTCGCGTCAGAAAAGAACAAATTTTGTAATCAATGAAAAAGAGGGCGTTATACTCGGCCAGAAGATAACACCGATAGAAAATGTCGGCATCTATGTGCCGGGCGGAACGGCGAGCTATCCCTCAAGTGTGCTTATGGATTCCGTTCCGGCGGTGCTTGCCGGCTGCAAAAGAATCGTGATGGTTTCACCGCCCGGAAAAGACGGCAGAATTTCAGCGCCCATACTTACCGCCGCAAGGGTTGCCGGGGTGACGGATATATACAAAGTCGGCGGTGCTCAGGCGATAGGCGCTCTTGCTTACGGAACGCAGAGCGTTCCCAAGGTTGACAAAGTCGTCGGACCCGGAAACATATTTGTCGCAACCGCCAAGCGCAGGGTTTACGGTATTGTGGATATAGATATGATAGCCGGCCCCTCCGAAATACTTGTTATATCGGACGATAAGTCCGACCCTGTGTGCGTCGCTGCGGACCTTCTGAGTCAGGCGGAGCACGATAAAATGTCCTCGGCTGTGCTCATTTGCACCTCGGAAACGTTTGCAAATTCCGTTTCGGAGCAGCTGGAAAAACAGATTCCAGAGCTTCCCAGAGCGGCAATAGCGCGCGCTTCAATTGACAATAACGGAAAAATAATCATTGTTCCGGACATTTCCGCCGGTATAACCGTTGCGAACGAAATAGCGCCGGAGCATCTTGAGCTTTGTGTGGATTCGCCATTTGATTATCTCAACGATATCAAAAATGCCGGCAGCATATTCCTCGGAAGAAACGCGCCGGAAGCACTCGGCGACTATCTTGCGGGTCCGAACCACACGCTGCCCACCCTCGGAACGGCGCGCTTTTCAAGCCCGCTGTCCGTGGACGATTTTATAAAAAAGAGCAGCTTTATTTACTATACGCGTGAGGCGCTCGGAGAGGTAAAGGACGCTGTGGCGGATTTTGCCGAGCGTGAGGGTCTTTCGGCGCACGCCAGAAGTGTTACCCGGCGTTTTGAAAACAAATAATACAAAACAAATCGAGGCATCATTATGAGCAGATTTCTCAACGAAAAATACAGCTCTCTCAAGCCCTATGTGCCGGGAGAGCAACCGCAGGATATGCCGCGGCTGATTAAGCTAAACACCAACGAAAGCCCGTTTCCTCCCAGCAAGAAGGTGCTTGAGGTAATAACTCCTGAGCAGTCCTCAAGGCTTCGCCTTTATTCCGACCCCGAATGCCGTCCGCTTACGGACATGATAGCGAAATTCTACAAGGTAATGCCTTCAAATGTTATAACCGGCAACGGCAGCGATGAAATACTTTCGTTCTGCTTTCAGGCGTTCTGTCCGAACGGAGCCGTGTTCGCGGATATTACATACGGCTTTTACAAGGTTTTTGCACAGTTTTACGGCATAGACGCTCAAATCATACCCCTTCGTGATGACTTTACAATAGAGGTTGACGATTACGCACAGGCGACAGGAACGGTTTTTATTGCAAATCCCAACGCACCGACCGGAATTGCGCTTACGCTCGATAAGATAGAGCGGCTTCTGAAGCAAAATCCCGAAAGACTGGTTATTGTTGATGAGGCCTATGTTGATTTCGGTGCCCAGAGCGCCGTGGAGCTGCTGCCGTATTACAGCAATCTTTTGATTGTGCAGACGTTTTCAAAATCCCGTTCTCTCGCAGGTGCGAGGCTCGGCTTTGCAATAGGCTCGGATGAGCTGATTGCAGACCTTAATAAAATGAAATTCAGCTTCAATCCATACAACGTAAACCGTTTGAGTATACTTGCCGGAGCGGCGGCAATGGCGGATGTGAAGTACTTTGATTCCTGCCGCAAGGAAATTATGGCAATACGCGAGTATACCGTAGCGCAGCTGAAATGTCTCGGCTTCACCGTTCCCAACAGCAGCACGAATTTTATATTTGCGGGCTATCCTGAGCGCTTTTCAGGTCAGGCTTATTATGATTTTCTGCGCAGCCGCGGAATACTTGTGCGTCATTTCGGCGAGCCGCGCACAACCGATTTTGTCCGTATAACGGTCGGCTTGCGCAGTGATATGGACGAATTTCTTTCGGTCACATCCGAGTTTTTGGAGGGCATTGAATGACAGCGATAATTGATTACGGGGTCGGCAACCTTTTCAGCTTGCTTTCCTCGCTTGAATATCTCGGCTTTGAGGCGAAGGTGACCTCCTCGGCAGAGGAGCTTGAAAAGGCGGACAGGCTGATTTTGCCAGGAGTCGGAGCCTTCGGGGATGCCAGAAAAATGCTCGACTCAACCGGGCTTGTTCCGGTGATAAAGCGTCTCGTTTCCGGCGGTAAGCCCTTGCTGGGAATATGTCTCGGCATGCAGCTGCTTTTCGAGAAGAGCTTTGAATACGGCGAGCACGAGGGGCTTGGGCTTATAAAGGGTGAAATACGTCCGCTTGAGCCGGATATAAAGGCTCTGGGGCTTTCTCTGAAAACGCCTCAGATGGGTTGGAATTCTCTGGATTTCGTCCGCCCGGAAAACAAGCTTCTCAAATACATCAAAAACGGTGATTTTGTTTATTTCGTCCACTCGTATTATGCGGTGGATTGTGAGGCGTCGCTTGTTGCGCGGGTGCAGTACGGAGTGAATGTTCCGGCGGCTGTCGCGTGCGAAAATGTGTACGGCTGCCAGTTCCATCCGGAAAAGAGCGGGGAAACCGGTCTGAAAATACTCAGGGCATTCTGTGAATAATCCGAAAGGTAAAGATTGATATGAAGCTTTTCCCGGCGATAGATATAAAGGGCGCGCAGGTGGTGCGTCTTACAAAGGGCGATTACGGACAGGTTGAGGTATATAACAATGACCCCGCCGCAGTGGCTGCGGGCTTTGCCGAGCTCGGAGCATCGGCTCTGCATGTGGTTGACCTTGACGGAGCAAAGGACGGCGGACTTTCAAACTACGATATCATAGAGCGTATAATAAAGGCGCAGAGCATGTTTACACAGGTGGGCGGAGGAATCCGCGATGAGGAGCGCATAAAAAAATATCTCGACATAGGTGTCGGCCGTGTGATACTCGGTACGGCTGCGATAAACGACTATGCGTTTCTTGAAAAAATGGTTAACAGATACGGTGAAAAAATTGCCGTCGGCGTGGACGCAAAAAACGGCATGGTGGCGATTGACGGCTGGCTGACAATAACCGGAGTGGACAGCGTGGAGTTTTGCGGAAGATTGCGTGATTCCGGAGTAAAAACCGTTATTTATACCGACATCGACCGTGACGGTGCAATGAAGGGCACAAACCGTGAAATATACACCACGCTTTCGGAGCGGGTAAAGGGACTGAATATTGTAGCGTCCGGCGGAGTTTCGTCACTTGAGGACATAAAAGCACTGCGTAGTACGGGCTTGTACGGAGCGATAATCGGTAAGGCGATATATAACGGTGCCGTAAAGCTTGAGGATGCGTTGCGCTGTGCCGGGGAGGATTGAGAATGCTTACAAAAAGGATAATACCCTGTCTTGATATCCGCGACGGCAGGGTTGTAAAGGGCAAAAACTTCAAGGGTGTACGCGATGTGGAGGACCCTGTTGAGCTTGCGGAGTTTTATAATGCCTCCGGTGCGGATGAGCTTGTGTTTTACGATATAACCGCCAGCGTTGAGGGCAGACCTCTTTTTACGGATGTTCTGCGCCGCGTGGCGTCCCGTATATTCATCCCGCTTACCGTGGGCGGAAGCATAAATACCGTGGAGGATTTTGACCGTGTGCTCAAGGCGGGTGCCGATAAGGTAAGCGTAAACTCGGGAGCCGTAAAAAATCCCGGACTCATTTCGGAGGCGGCTGAAAAATACGGCAACCAGTGCGTGGTGCTTTCGATGGACGTTGCGAGGTATGACGGCAAATTCAGAGTCTACACCAAGGGCGGCAGAGAGCTTACAGGCCTTGACGCGATAGAATGGGCAAAACAGGGGGAGAGCCTCGGAGCAGGCGAGCTTGTCGTCAACAGTATAGATACCGACGGGGTGAAGAACGGCTTTGACCTTGAAATGCTCTCGGCAATAGCGGACGCGGTGTCAATTCCGATAATTGCCTCCGGAGGGGCAGGTAAAAAAGAGGATTTTTCCGAGCTTTTCAATACACTCGAACGCGTTGACGCCGGACTTGCGGCAAGCATTTTCCACTACAAGGAGCTGAGTATTTCGGATTTGAAGGCCTACCTTAACGCCGCGGGCGTGAGGGTTAGAATATAAAGGAGAGAAGAAAATGACACTTGATAACATAAAATTTGACGCGAACGGTCTTATACCGGCTGTTGTTCAGGATTTCTATTCGAGAGAGGTGCTAACCGTAGCGTATATGAACCGCGAGAGCCTTGAGATATCACTTGAAGAAAAACGCACCTGCTTCTATTCGCGCAGCCGCCGGGAGCTGTGGCGCAAGGGGGAAACCAGCGGCAATGTTCAGCACATAGTCTCCGTGAAAAGCGACTGCGATAATGACGCTCTTGTTGTTGAGGTAATAAAGGACGGTCCGGCGTGTCATCTCGGAACCGACAGCTGCTTTTCAAACCTCATTTTCAACGATGATGAGGTTGCGCGCTTCTCTCTTGAGGCGCTGTATTCCCTGCTTGAGGGCAGAAACAAGGAGCGCCCCGAGGGCAGCTACACCACATATCTGTTTGAAAAGGGCAGGGAGAAGATACTTAAAAAGGTCGGCGAGGAATGCACCGAGGTTATAATCGGTGCAATGAAGAACAGCCGCGAGGAAACAATATATGAGATTTCCGACCTTTGTTATCATCTTCTCGTGCTCATGGTTGAGAGCGGAATAAGCGTTGACGATATTAAAACCGAGCTTGCCTCGCGTCATGTAATAGACAGGAAAGTAAAACAGGAAACCATGAAATGAACAAAAGCGCTCCGCTTTAACAGGCGAAGCGCTTTTTGATTTTTACACAAATATCGGTTGAAGCTGTCGGGCTTCAAGTGCGGCGTCGGCGGCGGGCAGCGTCATGGAGAAGTCGGCAACAACCGATTTCGGCTTGCTTTGGGGAGCGTCCTGGCGCATCGGAATGAAGAATATGTTTTTACAGTTCAGAAGAAGACCGATATTTTTTGCAGCCGCACCGAGCGCGTCGTTTGTGGATACCCCGAGCAGCACCGGCCTTTCGTTTCTGAGGTGTGCCTTCACGGCGAGAGTTACAGAGGTGTCGGTTATGCCGTTGGCGAGCTTGCCGAGGGTGTTGCCGGTGCACGGAGCGACAATCAGCAGGTCAAGGAGCTTTTTGGGGCCTATCGGCTCGGCGTCGCGAAGTGTGTGTATTATTTCCTTGCCGCATATTTTTTTGATTTGTGCGTTTATGTCTTCTGCGTTTCCGAAGCGAGTGTCGATTGAATATGAAGCCGGAGACATTATCGGCACAACATCAACTCCGCTTTTTACAAGAGCCTCAATTTGAGGGATGACCTCCGCAAAGGTGCAGAAGGAGCCGCATATTGCAAAGCCTGCGGTATATTTCATGTTTTCTTTCCCTCCTTCAGCATTGAAATTACGGTTTTTGCTATTATTTCTCCCGCTGTTTTCGGCGCGATTTTTCCCGGTAGGGAGCCTGCCTTTATAACCTTTAGTCCGAGCGCGCGAGCGCACTCGAAGTCTATGCCGAACGGCGCTGACGCAATTTCGACGAGGAGGCATTCACCGTTTAACGCAGAAAGCCTTTTTTCGTCGAGAACTCTTGCGGGCACAGTGTTTATTACGGCTGAAAAATCCGGAGCATAATCGGCAAAATCCTCAAGATTTATTGCATGAATATTTTCTGCTGACGCATAAGCGACATCCGCCGCACCTCTTGCCGCAACCGTTACTTGTGCGCCGAGGGCATGTAGCGTCCGCGCGATAGCCTTTCCGGTTTTGCCGAAGCCCAGCACGGCGCAGCGAAGACCGCTGATTGTAACGGGCAGGTTGTCGATTAGAAGCTGAACCACTCCCTCCGCGGTGGGCACCGCGTTGAGTATTGCCAGCTCGTCACGCTTAAAATAATCATTGAGGGTAATATGCTTTTGTTCAAGCAAATCAATTAAATATTTGTCCGCCATACCCGCAAAAACCGTTTGCTCCGCAGACAGGTTGTTTACTATTTCGCAGAGCGATATTTCGCGTTCGGAGTACGGCGCAAACAGCAGTTGAGAATCGCGCGATACCGGGAGCGGCAGCAACGGCATCGCGGCATTTTTTATTGCAGAATCGATGTTCCGGTATGTCCCGCGGCACCCCTCAACATCGCAAAAGCCGTAATAATCAACCGCAAAGCCCTCGTTTTTGAGCATTTCTCCCGCGTATATTCCTCTCATATCTCCGCCGAGAATGAGAAAATCGTTTATGTATTTCATAGGTTAAGCCCCTTTTAGCTTTTTGTTATCATATTATGAGCGCACTCGCCGGCGCGTTACGGATAAAAAATATAAAAAGGGGGTTTATTTATTCGTCTGTTTGCAATATAATGAACATAATATATTTGAGAGTGCAATATCTCGGAAAGATGTGAGCTTTTTTGAACGACATAGATTATATTCTTAAAACAGCCCGCCGCATACATTTTATCGGAATAGGCGGAGCCGGTATGTGCCCGCTCGCTGAAATACTTCACGCCAAGGGCTACAACCTTACGGGCTCAGACAATAACGAAAGCGATACCCTTGCGCGTATACGCTCGCTGGGCATACCCGTTACCTTAGGGCACAAAAGGGAAAATGTGGAGGGTGCGGACATGATAGTCCACACGGCTGCACTGCTGCCGGATAATCCGGAGCTTGTTGCCGCGCGTGAGCTCGGAATACCTGTTTTCGAGCGCTCAAAGCTGTTCGGAGCCGTTTCCAGACATTATCCGAACTGTGTGGGAATATGCGGTACGCACGGCAAGACCACAACAACCTCAATGACGGTTCAGATTCTCCTGATGGCAGGGCTTGACCCGTCTGCGGTTATCGGAGGAAAGCTTCCGCTGTCGGGTACTAACGGAATAGTCGGAAAGAGCGACTGCCTGGTGTGCGAGGCGTGCGAATTCAAGGACACCTTCCTTGACCTTACCGTTAACGCGGCGGTAATACTCAATATAGACAAGGACCACATGGAGTATTTCAAAACGCTCGACAACCTGAAAAAATCCTTCCGGACCTTTGCGGAAAACGCGGGTACGGCTGTGATATATAACGGGGATGACGCAAACACGCTCGATGCCGTAGCGGGGCTTAATAAGCCTGTAATGCTGTCCTTCGGAACCTCCGCGGGCTGTGATTACCGCGCAGAAAACATAACCATGCACGGCGGGGCATTTCCGGAGTATGACCTCTTTTTCGGGAATAAAAAGCTCGGTCATGTCGTTTTGAATGTTCCGGGGGAGCACACCGTTTCAGATTCGCTTGCCGCAATTGCGTGTGCGATATTCTGCGGCGCATCTCCCGAGCAGTGCATACAGGCGCTTTTGCAGTTCAGGGGAGCGGGCAGACGCTTTGAAATGCTCGGAACCTATCGCGGAATAACGATAGCGGACGATTACGCGCATCATCCCAAGGAGCTTGAGGTGACGCTCAATGCCGCAAAGGCCATGGGCTATAACCGTGTCTGGGCGGTTTTTCAGCCCTTCACGTTTTCGCGTACTTACATGCTGCTTGAGGATTTCAGGAGTGTGCTTCGCATTGCGGACAGGGTAGTTATGAGTGAAATAATGGGTTCGCGTGAAATAAACACCTGCGGAGTTACAACTCAGGACATCGCCGACGGCGTGCCCGGCAGCGTGTGGTTTAAAACCTTTGAAGAGATAGCGGATTACATTGTTGAAAACGCAAGCGACGGGGATATTGTCATTACTCTCGGCTGCGGAGATATATACAAGGCGGCAAAGCTTATGATAAAAAAATTGTCGTAATCAGTCGACAAGTCTTGCTTTTTTTGCAAAAATGCGTTATAATAAAAGCGTATAAATAAGTTATACGGGCTTGAAATTTGCAAATAAAGCTCAGAACAAATTTAAAGCGAAGCTTTGGTGCGTTTATAAAAAGCAGCACAAGGTTTACGGTTTCTACGAAAGGAAAGATTATATTATGGCTAATTTTTGTCAGCAGTGCGGAGGCCCTTTGCAGCCCGGCGACACGGTTTGTCCGGCATGCGGAACGGTGATTCCGGGGAATGACCCTTATCAGCAGCAATATCAGCAGCCGCCTTATCAGCAGCAGTATCAACAGCCGGGATACCAGCCTCCTTATCCGGGTGGTGTGGACGACAGACCCGTCAAGAGCAAGCTCGCGGCAGGGCTTTTCGGAATATTGCTCGGCGGCATCGGCATTCACAAATTCTACATGGGGAAAATCGGAATGGGTGTTCTCTATGTGCTGTTTGCATGGTGCGGAATACCCGCAATTATAGGCCTTATTGAGGGCATTTTATATCTTTGCATGTCCGATGCCGAGTTTGAAAACAAGTTCGGCGTACGGGTTCGGTAGTGACGTGTATTGATTTCTAATGACCGGAGCGCAAGCTTCGGTCATGCTTTTATACGGTAAGGGTGGTTTATAAATGACAGAAAAAGAAAGATTCATAAAAGCACTGCGTCGTGAGCCGCTTACAGGACATGTTCCCACCTTTGAGCTTGTGTTTTTTCTGACGCTTGAAGCTCTCGGCAGAATAGCTCCTGAGCAGCAGCATTTTTACCAGTGGTCGCAGATGAGTGATTCGGAGCGTGAGGCGCATTTTGATTATATTGCGGAAACCTATGTTCAGGTGGCTCGTAAATATCACCACAGCGCTATTTTTGTTCAGGCAAATCCGGGCGATTTTGACAGTGTTGTGCGTACGATTGAGCTGATACGCGAAAAAAGCGGAGACGAATTTTTTATAATGTGTCACGGCGACCCGACCTTTGAAATCCCCAACGGTGACAATATGCTTGAATTTACGGCTCGTATGTATGAGGAGCCGGAGGCTCTCAAGCGTGAGGCACAGAACAGACTCGAAGGCTCTCTCAGATTCGCCGAAAACATGGCAAAGCATCCCGGTCTGCTTGACGGCTTTGCCCTGTGCTCGGATTATTGCTTCAATATAAATCCGTTTTTCTCTCCCGATATGTTTTCTGAATTTGTCGCACCTTATCTTTCCGGGGTTTTAAAAGAATACCGTGACATGGGCTATTACAGCATAAAGCATACGGACGGCAATATAATGCCGATTATCGACCAGATAGCGGATTGCAAGCCGGATGCCCTGCACTCGCTTGACCCTCAGGGCGGAGTGAGCCTCGCTGAGGTAAAGCGTCTGTACGGCAACAGGCTGTGTCTTATAGGCAATGTCAATTGCGGCTTGCTGCAAACGGGCACGGATGAGGAGTGCGCTGCGGATGTACGGCGCGCATTGCGCGAGGGTATGCCGGGATACGGCTATATTTTTTCGACCTCAAACTGTGTGTATACCGGACTTTCTCTTGAACGCTATGAAATGATGAATAACATTTGGTGGAATGAAGGAGTATATGCCCCCGGTCCTGACCCGGAGATATGAAAAAACTGACAGGAGACGGCTTTTGCTGTCTCCTGTTGTCTTAATAGCAATACAAATTTATGGTTTTGTTTTCGATTTTGACCAAAACCCGATTTGCGCTTTATATGTATATATTTCTCTGCTGTGCTTGACAAATCAAATAGCAGGTAATAAAATATTTATTCAACGACAATATCGGTTTTACCTTAATATATCTCAGGGAGGATGGCACAAATGGAACTGAAAATCAATGAAATAGCCGAGCGAATACGGAGTCTGCGCGATATTATGGAGTTTTCCGTTGAAGAGATGGCAACGGCTGTTGAATGCTCACCCGAGGAGTATATTGCCGCGGAGGCTGGGCAGACCGATTTTTCATTCACATTCATCTATAAGTGCGCCGAAAAGCTCGGCGTGGATATGATAGAGCTGCTCACGGGCGAAAATCCCAGACTTTCATTTTATTCCATCGTCCGCAAGGGTGAGGGCTTACCCATGAAGCGCCGTTCCGGCTTTAACTATTATCATCTTGCCGCGCGGTTTAAGGGCAAAAAATGCGAACCCTTCCTTGTTACGGCTCCGTACAAGCCCGAGGAGCATACCAAGCCCATAGCACTTTCGCGCCACGAGGGGCAGGAGCTTGATTTTATAGTTAAGGGCTCACTCAAGGTTGCGCTTGAGGACCATATTGAAGTCCTTTCAGAAGGGGATTGCGTGCTCTATGATTCCTCTCACGGTCACGGAATGATTGCCACCGGCGGCTCGGATTGTGAATTCCTTGCAATAATACTGAAAAAATAAGGCGGATATATATGTTGGACTTAAATAAAAAATATGTTGACGAAACACTCGACTCAAAGGGCTTCGTCTGTGATTATAAGCTGAAATGTCCGGATAATTTCAACTTTGCTTACGATGTTGTGGATGAAATAGCAAAGGCGGAGCCGGATAAGCTTGCGCTGCTCTGGTGCGGAAAAGACGGCTCGGAGCGCCGCTTTACCTATGCGGATTTGCGCGATTACAGCAACAAAACGGCAAATATGCTCGCTTCAAAGGGCATCGGCAAGGGCGACATGGTTATGGTGGTGCTGAAGCGTCATTATCAGTTCTGGTTTACGATTCTTGCGCTTCACAAGCTCGGTGCGGTCATAATTCCCGCAACGTTTATGCTTGCAAGGCACGATGTTGAATACAGAGCAAACTCCGCCGGTGTCAAGGCAATAATCTGCACGGCGGACGGCGACACCGCCGAGCATGTGGACGCCGCTATGCCCGACTGCCCTACGGTGCACACAAAGCTTATAGTCAACGGTACGCGTGAGGGCTGGGAAGCCTTTGACGATGCGATTTCCGGTTTCTCAACCGAGATGGAGCGCGTCCCCACACACATAGATGAGCCTATGCTGATGTATTTCTCATCCGGCACAACGGGAAACCCCAAGATGGTGCTTCATACGCACACCTACGCTCTTTCGCATCTCACCACCGCGAAATACTGGCATCAGATAAACTCCGAAAGTCTGCACCTTACAATAGCCGATACGGGCTGGGGCAAGGCGGTATGGGGAAAGCTTTACGGTCAGAT